>Ga0307377_10000132_pt1 | contig 102437 bp, 82 predicted proteins | sample TR3MG_FD_202535 | JGI IMG/M metagenome (GOLD analysis project Ga0307377, IMG submission 202535) | Soil microbial communities from Risofladan, Vaasa, Finland - TR-3 | ecosystem: Environmental > Terrestrial > Soil > Coastal area > Acid sulfate soil | place: Finland: Risofladan, Vaasa | collected...
CTTATCTCCTGAACGTTACCCTTTATGGGACAACGATTTGTCCCTCGTTCAGGATATCGGCAAAGACAAGCAAAATTATTCAATCATGTTAAGACACAAGGCATAATTTTGAAAGGGGAAAAAATGAAACGGCTGATAATCCTTACGATACTGGCGGCGGTCCCGACCCCGCGCGTAGCTCCGGGCCAGGAGGCTTACACCCCGCCTCGAAGGCCCTGGTATTCCGATGAGCCGATATTCGCCGCGCCCGGCTGGGGCTGTCCCTTCGCCTGGTCCGCTCAGCAGGCTCTCGTCAGCGGCGGCGAGGTAGGTAAGCTGCTCGGAGCGGTAAGCGACCCAGCCCAGCGCCAGAAGCTCGCCGCCGATTGGCTCCAATTCTCAAAGCAGTCCATCATGCGAAGTCACGACCTGCAAAAAGAATGGCTGGACCTTCAAAAAGCCGGCTTGAGCCTCCAAAGAGACCTCGCCGTGCTTCGCGCGGATAATCTGAAGCTCCAGGCGGAAATCCAGAAACTCCAGGTGGAAAAACTTCGCCTCGAAAAAGAAAATCTCGAGCTTCGTCTCAGGCTCCAGTCCCAAACCGCCGACCGGCAAAAAACCGACTAACCCGTAAGGCCGTCTGCCTGACCCTGATTTTTATCGCTCCTCGCCCGTTCCAGCTTCGGGCTTTCCCGAAAAATGCCTCTTCCTGCCCTTTTTTTCTTGACTGCCGGCCGGGATAGTGTATAATCAGTATAGTTTGCGGCGGATTGGTTGAGGTCAGCCGTTCTGCCATACCCCATCCGGTGTGCTGAGGCGAGGAGCAAAAGGTATCGTGTGGTACATAACCTTTGAGAGCAGAACTGTATGGCGACGAAAACATCTCTTAAGTTAGCGCTGATACTGTCGCTGCTCGCTTATAACCAATGCATCGGAGACTCAAATCCCGCTGATATATACGCAGATTGCAGGGTGGACTGGCTGGATTTGAAAATCCTCGCGGCTGACTGGCTGTCGGCCGGCCCCACTGCGGCCGACATTGACAACAGCGGAGATGTCAACTTCCCCGATTATGCCATATTGGCTAACAATTGGGGATGGACTTGCCCGCCCCCACCTAACGATATGCTCCTCATTCCCGCCGGCTCGTTCCAGATGGGCGATGCGTTCAGTGAAGGTGGTTTAGGCGAACTGCCGGTTCATCCCGTTACGCTGGATTCCTTCTATATAGGCAAATATGAGCTTACGAATGCTCAGTACTGTGCGTATCTAAATTCCTCTCTCGGAAGCAGTATTTATGTCTCCGCGGGTGTAGTTTATGGCAGCGGAAACAACCAGCCTTATTGTGATACTTCAGGCAGCCGTTCATTTAGCCAGATTGATTACAACGACGGAGCTTTCACTGTAAGAACTAAAGGCGGCCGTGATATGTCCAATGACCCAATGTTAGTGGTAAGCTGGTACGGGGCTGTTGCATATTGCAACTGGCGAAGCCAGCAGGAGGAAAAAGAGCTTTGCTATAATCTCTCCACCTGGGAATGTGATTTTACAAAAAATGGATACCGTCTGCCGACCGAAGCTGAATGGGAATATGCCGCACGCGGAGGCCTGCACGACCCATACTGCAGATACCCTTGGGGAGACACTATAGATGGCTCCAAGGCGAACTACTGGTCATCGGGCGACCCGTACGAAATAGCAGCCTATCCCTGGACAACCCCTGTGGGATTTTACGATGGCTCTCAGACGCCCCCGGGCACGGACATGGCGAATGGTTACGGCCTGTACGATATGGCAGGCAATCTTTGGGAATGGTGCAATGACTGGTACAGCAGCACTTACTACAGCACGACGCCCTATCCACATGTGAATCCGACTGGCCCCACATCGGGCAGTTACCGTGTTCTTCGAGGCGGCAGCTGGTTCAACCTCTCCTTCAACTGCCGTCTGGCATACCGCAGCTACAATGGCCCGGTGGCCCGAGACCTCCACTACGGCTTTCGTCTTTCCCTCGACTCAGAGTAACCCTTCGCACTTTTACACCGTTGCCATTTGCATCCGAGCGAGGCGAGGATAGCTGTTTTGCGCTGGTCAGCGGTTAGGACCCTATGGCTTTGGCCCCTCCGGCCCCGACCCCACCTTACCCCTCCCCCCAAAATCCCTCTTCTTTGCCCATTTTTTCCTTGACTGTTACTCTGGAGCTAATGTATAATCTTTATTGTTATTAGGCGGTATCTTTGAATAGTCTGAGGTGATGAGTTATGCAGTCCTGTCCATACCCATTCCGGTGGGTTTTGCTCGCACACTGTCGCTACGCGCCGGGCGTACCACGAAGTACAAATAATTCTTGAGGGTTCACAGTGCGAAGGATATTCAGCAAAAATACGGTTAAAGATAGACTGAATTATTTACATTCAAAGCTGCCCTCTAAACCCACTGCGGTTCTTGAACCTTATTCGCTGCCAGAAGATGGACTGAAAGATGTTCGGCAGTCGAATTACTCCCAAGCATCTCTTCAAAGAATATCCGACCACATAGGTTATTACTTGGGCCTATTTGAAAGTGTGAGAATCAGTTTCGTGGAGGAACGTGAAAAAATCTGGGTCAGTACTAATGATGGAACGTTGACTTACGGAAAAAATAAAAGCCCAGTATGTGGGCTTTATAAAAGAGCTTCTCCTGGCCATAGTGAAATACTACTATTGAAAAAACCCGACTTTGGAATAGAACACATACTTGCAATTCTCGCTCACGAATGTATCCATAATTACTTGTATCATCATCGAATAAATGATTCGGACGAGTTAGAAAATGAAGTTTTGACCGACCTCGCTGCTGCCTATCTGGGATTAGGTGCTCTTATTCTCGATGGATATGAGGCCATTACATGGGAAATTGGTTATGTCACCGCGAAGGATATTCGCTACGCCATCGTATATTCTGCAAAACTAAGAAAGCTAAAAGAACTCGCTTCGTTTCTACCGGTGTTCGACCGCATAAATGTTTCTTTTTACTTTTGGGGCCAAAAGCTACTGCGCGCTTGGCGCTCGCCTTGGGCGCGGTCATGGTGAGAAGGAAAAATAGTTGTTTTGAAAGCGTAGGAAAATGAAGAGGATTACGAGCTTGGTAATATCTATCATCGTGGCAACCTCAATTACCGCTTGCACTGCTCAAATGAATCAAGCTATGCAGTCTTGGGTAGGACACCATTATTCTGAGATTGTAGGTCAATGGGGTCCCCCAACACGAGTATTAGAGGATGGTTCGGGCGGTAAAATGATGGTTTGGGAAGAAACTCGTTCATTTACGACCCCTGGGCATGCTGAGACTCATCCCTATGGTATTTTATCAAACCCGTCCTACCAAACAACCTACACGCCCGCACGAACAACCGGCTACACAGCATCACGCACTTTTTGGGTAAATAGCAAAGGTATTATTTACAATTGGGCGTGGAAGGGTTTCTAACCTTTTTCCCTCCCGCTGCTCGGCCTGGGCGTGGTGATGGTGAGAAAAAGCTCATGCACAAGGCGGCGATTATTGCCGGCCGAATTTGGAAAAAAGACTTGACTTTCAGTAATTGTCTGCTATAATAATAAGTTACCTGGCTGTAGGAGCCAACTCATGCAAATCGATTTCAGTGCCTTCCGACGCTGCTTTCTGCGTTCGGCCGGAGCAGGCGCCGCAAATGTGCGGCCAGACCGCCCGAGCCGGTAGCTTGCTGTGACTGTTTGCAACGGCTTTTGCCCAATGCCGCCAATAGATAAAGTTCCGAAAAGATGCCCCGTTTGTCCCATACAAAAAAGTGAAAGGAGAAAAAAATGATGAAGCGCATTCTTTTAGCCTTGTTGTTCTCTCTTAGCGCCTTGAACTGTTTAGCTGCCGAGGAGCAGGAATACGTTCCGGGTCTATTGGCCGGGACGCTGACCGGCAACATGGATAAAGTCTCTCCCAATCCCGGCAACCTCGGCATCGACCCCCTCGGCCCGAGCCTCTCCGAAGAGACCGGACCGCCGTGGGCCCAAAATACGACCATTGTCTACACAGGTCAGTTCTTCGATGAGGATGGCTACTGTGGTTTTTATGAAAACATTGACGACCAGGCCATGCTTGTGGTCGATGGCATCATTTTACTCGATAACGGTGCGTACAACATTCCAACTGCGTGGGTAGGCCAACTTAGCGGCGGTTGGCATGATTTCGAGTTGCGTATGTCCAACGGAGGCGGACCCGGAGGATGCGTTCATGGTCCGCGCGGATTCGGCTACGACCCCACGGGGGACGCCAACGGCAGCACTTCGTACGAAGACTACGTCCATCCCCAAAACTCCGACGCATTCACAGCGGACGTATTCCGCACAAAGCGGGTATACGTTCCCGGTCTATTGGCCGGGACGCTGACCGGCAACATGGATAAAGTCTCTCCCAATCCCGGCAACCTCGGCATCGACCCGCTTGGCCCCAGCCTCTCCGAAGAGACGGGACCGCCGTGGGCCGACGACACGACCATTGTCTATACTGGTCAGTTCTTCCATGAAGGTGGCTACTGTGGTTTTTATGAACGCATTGACGACTGGGCCATGCTTGTGGTCGATGGCAACGTTCTACTCGATAACCAGCCCTGCTGCGGCGCAACTGCGTGCGTAGCCCAACTTAGCGCCGGTTGGCATGATTTCGAGTTGCGTATGTGGAACGGATGGGGCTACGCAGGACCTGTTGGTCCCCTCGGATTCGGCTACGACCCCACAGGGCTGGCCAACGGCAGCACTGACCCCGGATACTACGTCCATCCCCAAAACTCCGACGCATTCACGGCGAACGTGTTCCGCACAATCGTATCCGAGCCGCCGGTTGCCGATGCCGGAGAAGATATTATCGCAGATGCAAATGAAGTGGTGATTCTCGATGCAAACGCATCATATGACCCCGATAGCTATATTGTCCAGTACACATGGACTGCACTACCTGAGAATCTCATTCTCTACTCAGGAGACGAAAGCAGCTTCAAAACAAAAGCACTTGGCAGGGTAGAGCAGGTTATAAAACTGACAGTTATGGATAATGCAGCGCAGACATCAGAAGATACCGTCAGTATTTTCAATAAAAGAGTAGAAGAGATAGAACTTACTCCCGGCCCCCAGGGACCGCAGGGTGAGCAAGGCCCACAAGGTGAGCAAGGTCCTCCAGGACTGCAGGGTGACCAGGGGCCTCCCGGCATTACCCCCCAGGAAATCGATGATATGCAGGCCCAAATTACTGCTCTGCAGCAGGAGAACGCCCTATTGCGGCAGCAGGTTCAAGAGCTTCAGGACCTGTTGGATAGAATCGCTTCTTTGACGCCTATCAGGCAGTGGTTGAAGAAATAGCCTGCAGTTACTCCTTGGATTGCAGTATTAGTCGGTCTGAATGCGAAATAGCAAGCCTCTTACCGCCCGGGCTTGGCCGGTCTGTCTCCTAAAGCCTCGAAATCCCCGACTACCGGAGCAGCAATTTCGGGTTCCGTGTTGTCCCGGACTTAAATTAACCCTTTGCTCTTTACCCTTTTACCCTGTTAGAGTTTCTTGGTATGTATTACGTTTATGTCTTAATGAGCGAAGCGAGGATAGCTGTTTTGGGCTGGTCAGCGGTTAGGACCCTATGGCTTTGGCCCCTCCGGCCCCCACCTCACATCCCTGCCCGCCCCGGCCTTTAGCCTTCCCCCCAAAATTCCTTTTCTTGGCCGATTTTTTCCTTGACTGCTGCTCCCGAGCCAATATATAATCTTTACAGTTATTAGGCGGTATCTTTAAATAGTTTCAGGTGATGAGTTATGCAGTCGTGTCCATACCCATTCCGCGCGGGTTCTACTGAGGCGCTATTGGTGCGCGCTGCGCGCAACGCGAAATATTAACCATTTTTGAAAAGGGATAAAAATGAAAAGTTCTACTTTAATTCTTTTACTGATTTTCGTAGGCGGTTGTATGACAGCCGCTCAGCATCAACAGAGTTTGCATTCTCCAAAAGAGCGAGAAATGACCTTGGGTCTTGTGCAGAAAGAAATCCGCGTCGGCATGTCGCAGGCGGAAGTGGCTGAGGCTTTGGGGTCACCAAACATAGTCACCAAAGACAGCGAGGGTAACGAGTCGTGGATTTACGACAAGATAGCCACCGAGGTCTCCTATTCCCAGGATTCCGCCGGAATAGTCGCCGGCGCAGGCGCCGGTATCGAGAACTGGCGAGTTATTTTGGGCGCAGGGGGTGGTTACTCAAAATCAGCGGGTGCTGCCGCCCAGACTCAAAAGACACTTACCATTATTATAAAATTCGATAAGACCCGTTTAGTAAAAACGCTCTCTTATCATGCCACCAGGTTTTAGGAGGATTAAGCAATGAGAAAGGTTTGCCTGTCTGTTTGTATCAATCTTCTTCTTTTTTCAGGCTGCGGGCTGACCGACCCCGGTAAGATGTTCGAGGGCAAAACCACACAAAAATCGCAGCTCGAAATTCGGCAAATGCAAACGCGCGAATACGAAACCAGCAATCCCACGCTTGTGATGAAGGCCATGTTGAATGTCTTGCAGGACGAGGACTTCATGGTTAAGCAAGCAAACACGGACTTAGGCTTCTTCAGCGCCAGCAAAGAAATCGACAGCGAGGACACATTCGCAAAGGTGTGGGGCTATTTTTGGTGGGGTCCGCAGGCAAGCTGGAAAGAGAACTCAATAATAGATTGCACCGCGAACATCTCGGAATTTGGCGAAAAGGTGCGTGTACGCGTCAATTTCCAAGTAAAGGTCATGAACAATAAGGGCGGCGTAGACCAAGTGTATCAAATTGATGACGCCAAATATTATCAAGAGTTCTTCTCCAAAGTTGACAAAGGGATCTTTATAGAAAAAGAGAAAATCTAACCCGGAACCCTCCGCATTTTTACTGCATGGCCTCGGTGCGGTGATGGCGCGAAGGAAACGCTGAGGCTCTTTCGGCCTTACTCGCTTCACCCCGCTGACGACGGGACATACAGAACGGGATTGGGGCGTGATGGGTCTCTGTTATCTTGTACAAAAGGTCGAGCTCGCTGGCGTCCTACCCAAACGCATATGCAGGACCTTCCGGGACAAATTCTATTTGAACTTTCTGATGCAAAGCCGCAGCAATCTTCCTCAACATGGCAAGGCTGTGCCCGTTATAGTCGGCATCTTCCAGGCGGCTAATGACAGACTGCGTGGTGCCAACCATCTTGGCTAATTGCTTTTGACTCAAACCATTTGCCACCCGAAGAGTGTAAATCTGTTCGGCGATGTTTAAGTTCTCGCGTTCTCTTTCGAGGGATTCAAGCCGCTTCTTGTTTTGCTTAATATACCGATTGTGTAGAATCTTTACGGCGTCGGTTGTCGTTTTCTTCTTCTTTGTCATGATTACAGCCCTCCCGTATAAGTGTGGGCCTGCGGGTCTTTCCTCTAATTATCGTGATTTCTCACACGATAATGAACACTTCCGTGTCTGACCCGTAATTCACGAATCCCATGTTTCAACGAATCGCAATGCGGCCTCCTGAGTTCATATCCCCTTTCCTCAAGCAGCTCCACTATCGCCGTGCATTTATCTTGGATTTTTGGCGGCAAGCCGTCCAGCCAATCCAGTAATGGTACTTGCCCGTCGTCTTCCTCGTATATAACAATGCGCGTCCTTGGCATTTTTGCCTCTATGTATAATATCGCAAATTTGCGATACGAGTCCAAGTGAAAAACCTCAGAAATTTGAAAAATTTTTTCAAAGAGCATGCAGACCCGCCTGCAAGCCTGAAAAGGCCTCTTTTACCGGAATTTCGCGCTGCGTTCTTGGTCCAGGCACGCATTATAGCGCCCACACTCTTGCTCATCGCCCTGGGCGCGGTGATGCTTAGAAAGAAAGTTTAGAGCCAAAGTTCTGCCTATTATAAGAGGATACAGGTGGCGCAAGATAAAGCACTCCGACCCTTCTGTCGCAATAAAGAGATTGTTTGACAAAGCCCAATAATGTGGTATAAATAATACAACACAAAAGATTAGAAAATCTTTAGGCCGCGGAGGAAGATAACTAACCTTTGTGGCTTTTTTGTTTGGTACTCTACCTAAAGGAGTAACGATGGGAAAAATACTAAAGACCTCGGCTGAGGGCAGGAAATGCATGTTCCTGAACTGCACGCATATCTTGAGTATCTATAACCATGAGGATTACTGTCATATACATCGGGATCAGATGTCTCTACATTGGCGTCAGGTATCTCAGGAGCAAAAACCTAAGATTTTAACTCCTCAGGATGCATAAACCGAATAATACAGATACTATGTAGTACCTTTTACTGCGCGCCCTCGGCGCGGTGATGGTGAGAAGAAAACGGCACGGAAACGCATAGATTTTCCTTGACTCCCAGCGGGGCCTATTGTAGTGTTATAATTCGACAATATGATTGAGCCTGAAACAGTTTTGGTCTTGGGTGCGGGGGCAAGTTGTGACTTTGGTTTTCCCACAGGTGAGGAACTCGTCACGTATTGCGAGAAGGATTGGCAACATGAACTCCTCAAGGAAGTTTGTTACGTGTATTACCCAAGCAGCGATGACTTAGTTGACGAGTTTCACGCTGCCCTTGCCAACGCCAAGCCAGTTTCTGTTGACGCTTGGCTCGAACACAACCCGCCTTTTGTGGGAGTAGGAAAAGTCGCGATTGCGATTGCGTTGTTGTATCATGAGCGGGAGGACCTGAAGCGGGGACTAAGAAAAAAGGGGGCTGGCGAAGAGCCGGCTGGCGATTGGCACCAACTGCTGTTCAATAGACTCAATAGCCCATTTGATAAATTCCAAGAGAATAGGCTTAGAATTATCACTTTTAATTACGACCGGTCGTTAGAGCACGATTTGTACACCATCTTCAAAAACACGCACAGAGGGAGAACAGAGGAAGAATGTAAGGAGACATTTCGGGAGCTTGAAATACTTCACGTTTACGGAAGTCTGGGCCGTTTAGAGTGGCAACCCGAAGACCCCCCCGAAGACTCCAATGTATTATGCCTACCCTATGGGGCAGACATAAACCTGTTAAGGCCGGATATAGAGGAGTTCGTACACCGGGCGGCTGAGAGCATAAAAATAATACCGGAGGGACAAGTAGAACTTACAGAGGAATTTAAGCAGGCCCGCGATTGGGTCCGGTGGGCTAAGGCATTGTACTTTTTGGGCTTTGGTTATCATCGAACCAATATGGAAAGATTGGGAACTGAGTGTTTCCAAGTACCCAAGCTCATGGGCACAGGTTATAGGTTGGGTTTGGGCGAGAAGAACTATATCCGTAGGGAAAGCAAAGACAGGTTAGGTCATCGTATTCTGTACGAGGGAAATGTAGCCGTACCGCAAACGAATCTTATAGACAAGCCCGTTTACCAATTTCTTTTTGAACATGTTGATTTTAATGACCCCAACTTGCCACTTCTACCCCGATTTGACCGCTCATAAACCCGAACAACGAGCAAGAACATGGAAACGAATAAGGACTTTTTCCGTCACCCTACCACCGGCGAGATATACCCTGTCGAAATGCCGTGGGCCGCGGAGATTGTCGGCTCAGCCGGACCATTAAGAGAAGCGGAACTCTGGCCTCTGGGCGAGTACATTTACACAAGCGATAAGCTGATTTTGATTTAGTGAAAGGGTAAAAATGGCACAAGTTCACAAAACCCCACAGGAAAAAAATTCATGTTATATTTATTACCATGGCTAAAATTTTACAGTGGTTTGTCCGGCTACTAATCAGAGAATGACATCGGTAAAGCCCTTTGCCAATCGGTGAAGGTTTATTTACTGCAACGGTTTAACTCACCGTTCCAGTTAGCGCTGAACCCCACCACTCTCTTACTGCTCGCCTTGGGCGCGGTGATGGTCAGAACAAAAAAGCAAAAAAACAATGACCCGCTGAAGCCAGCCGATTCATAGCCGTTTGCATCGGCAGCGAGTCATTCGTCATTACCGCTGCCCCCCTCATCCGGCGGCCGGCCTACCCTCAATAATCCAGCCAACTCTGTCTGGTCATTTATCACAACTTCTCTTATAATCTGGCCCTCGAAGATTGCGTCCTCCGGCCGTGTAAGCCGGATACGCCCGGCTAAAATCAGGATAAATAAATGAAATCTTCCGCAGAAAATGACACGCGGCGCGCCTTCCTGCGGCGGTGCGCACTGACAATAGGGACAGCCGCGATGGCAAATATCTCCTGCCGGCACGTGCGCCAGAAACAAGCCGCGCCCCAATCGCACCCCTCGCCCCCCAAAAGGCCCAACATCATCTTTATCCATACCGACAGTTGGGACGGCCGCGTCCTCGGCTGTCTCGCCCACCCCGCCGTAAAAAACGCTACGCCGAACATCGACCGCCTCGCCAGACGCGGAACCGTCTTTCGCAACGCCTATTGCAGCCACCCCATCTGCTGCCCCTCCAGAGCCAACATGTGGTCAGGCACTTACACCTTCCGCTGCGAAAGCTGGAACAATTACAAGGGCCTGCACGAAAACGCCCCCACCGTGATGGCCCGCCTCAAAAAAGCAGGCTGGCGCTTCGCCTCCGACCAGGGCGGATACGGCAAGCACGACTATACCTCCGGCGGACACAGCCAGCTCGCCCGTGTCACCGCCTGGACCGGACCCGCCGACATCCAGCTGCCCGTTTACCGCATGGAGGCCCCCCGCGTGCTCGAAGACAACATCGACCGCGTGCAGTCCGACGACTGGGACGACGTCGATAGGGCCAAAAGCTTCCTCGCCCGATATGCCGGCGACGGCAGCCCGTTTTTCCTCTACCTCGGAATCCGCGCCCCTCATCCGCCCTTTACCACCTCGCGCAAATGGCTGGACATGGTCGACCGCAGCGCCGTCACCATCCCCCCCGAGGACGCCGAAATCCACCCCGTTATGAAATACCAGCGCATCACCAAAAACTGGATGCACGGCTTCTCGAAGGAAACCGTGCTTGCGACCAGGGCCATTTACTACGCCATGTGCGCCGAAACCGACGCCATGGTCGGCCAGGTCCTTGACGAAATGGACCGCCTTGGCCTTGCCGAAAATACCTATTTCATCGTCTCAAGCGACCACGGCGAAAACAATATGGAACATCGCCAGTTCTACAAGATGAATATGTACGAATCCTCGGTCCGCGTGCCGCTGGTTATTGCCGGCCCCGGCGTGAGGCAGGGGGCCGTCGTCGATAACATAGTGTCACTCATCGATATATATCCGACGCTGATGGATATGGCCAATCTCGAATGTCCCCGGGGCCTGGATGGCGAGTCCCTCATGCCCCTGCTGCAGGGAAAAACCGCCGCCAGCCGCAATTGGGCCTTCGCCGCTTTTACAGGCACCTCAGCCAACACCACGATGTTCATGCTCCGCAAAGACGACTGGAAATATATTGCCTATCCCGGCTATCGGCCGCAGCTATTTAATCTGGCCGACGACCCCGATGAGATTCGTAACCTCGCCCGCGCAAAGCCTGATATCGTTAAACAGCTTGACGCCGACCTCCGCAGAATCGTCGATTACGAGCAGGTGCACAAACGCTGCATGGCTTACAACAAAGACAGCTTCCTCCAATGGCGCCAACAGGTAAAAGCGTACCCGATTCGCTTGAAAGAATACGGCGCCGACAAAGAGAAGGCGACCTATGACCAGGTAATGGCCAACTGTTACATCGGCTGGTCGCCAGAGCACGAGGCAAAACTCGAGCGATGGCTCCAGGGAGTATAGTCCCGCATTTCACAAATCATGCGACTGCGAGATTGCCGCGCCGACCTTCGGTCGGCTCGCAATGACGCCCAAAAGCTGCCTATGTCATTGCCAGGAGCGAAGCGACGAAGCAATCCCAGCCGCTTATAGTTGTGGAAGTTATGGAATACGGTAGTAGTCCCGTTCGAAGGGCGCCGCGCCCCTCGCTCAAAAGACTATCGCCGCATAGCCCACGCTCTCGGCGCCTGAGACCCCCATCTCGCGCAGCATTACTTCGCTGCTGTTGGTGTGCGCAAGAAGAACGCCTTTGGTCTTTCCGAGCTTCTTCGCGGCTGCGACCGCCGCCGCCGCCGCGCCGGCACCGCAGGCATTGCCGCTCTCGGCCGCCTCCACCAGCATCCCGTCGGGCGCAAGCGCCAGCGCCAAATCGATAAACTTGCGGTCGTTCACCTCGTGCGCCCACTTCAGCGCCGAGCCTCCTGTCCCCATAGGCGTGAACCCATAGCGAGGGCCGTAATGAGTCAGGTCGGTTGAGCCGATGCAGACGACCTTCTTGTCGCTTTGCGCTATGATGTCCCCGACGCACTCGCCCAGCGCCAGCGCCTCCTCTGTCGGCGGAACCAGTATGGGCAGTATATTCGCCTCGCCGAACAGATGCTGTATAAAGGGCGCCTGAACCTCGATGCTGTGCTCGGACCCGTGCGCGTGCGTGTCGCTTGTTGCTGTCTTACTGTTCAGTACCGATTGGGCCAGTTCCTCATCGATGGCTATATCGCCCAGCGGCGTCGTCCAGCTTCCCGCGTCATACACCGCCGGCGTCCGCCCGAAATAACTATGGGCTGCCCCGAACAGCACGAAGGTATCGACCTTTTCGTGCCGCTGTTTTATGGCCGAGAATACCAGCGCCGCCGGCGCGCCGCTGAACGTCCAGCCGGCGTGCGGCACAATCCCCGCCACTATAGTCTCCGGCAACGACTCGCTTACCGACATCTGTTCGAGGCACTGCTTGATTTCATCCACGCACGAAGCGTGCCCGCCCGGATAAAACTGCCCTGCCACAACCGGCTTTCTGCTCTGCATCTTCTCCACCTCTTGCTTGCATTTATATTACCCGGCCGTTATTATACCCCTGAGTTTGAAACCGGCAAATATTGTAACCTCGTGTGCGAGAAAAACAAATGGCATCTGCAAAAATTAGTCCCGTGGCGGTGGTAATGGGTTCCGAAAGCGATATGGCGGTAATGCAAAGCTGCGTTGATACGCTCAAAGGCTTTGGCATCGAGCCGGCGGTGCGGGTAATCTCCGCGCACCGCACGCCGCAGATAGCCGCCGAATTCGCCGACAACGCCGCGGCAAACGGCATAAAAGTGATTATTGCCGCCGCCGGAATGGCCGCTCATCTGGCGGGGGCATTGGCGGGGCGGACGACGCTGCCGGTTATTGGGGTGCCGCTGATTTCGGCGGGGGGACTGGAAGGGATCGATGCGCTGGTAAGTACGGCGCAGATGCCGGCAGGGGTGCCGGTGGCAACAATGGCTATCGGTGAGGCGGGGGCGAAAAACGCGGCGATTCTGGCGGCGCAAATCCTTGCCCTGTCAGATGATACGTTGGCTGAGAAACTGACGGAGTTCAAGAAAATACAGGCAAAAAAGGCGGCCGAAAAAGATTCAAAGGTTTCGTAAATTGCCATTAACTCCGACGCGGGGTTAAAGTGGGGGAATTGCCGGACGTAAAAAGAGGGAGAGTCGGCAAAATAGGAGGGAAAACGCGGGGGAATTGGACACTCGGTGGGGCGGGAATTTTACAGAGAGATGCGCCAAAAACGCGGATTTTCGACACGGAAGCGCAAGCGCCTGACGCGAAAAGTGTATAATGCGGGGACATTTTGGGGCTGAATCCGCAATTTTAGCTCAAAAACGCAGGTGGGGTTGTCAAGAAAAAGTCAAATTTTCGCATAACTTGCGCAAGTTGTGCGAAAAAGCGCGCCAAAACCCACTGGAAACTTGCCAAAAGCGAACGAAAATGCGCGCGTTTTGACAAAAATTGACGGGAATTTGCACGTTTTGAACCGCTTTTGAAAAGGGTACTTGCGCGTTTGTGCGCGCCGGGGGGGTGTCCGCCTTCGCGCGAGGGTTCCGTCTGCGCTAAAGCTATGACGGACATGCCGGCGGATCTGCGCTTCGCTCCGAGGGGGGGAGGGGGGAAGGGAGGAAAGTGAAAAGTTAATCCGCCTCAGGCGGATAAAAATGCAAAGTGCAAAACTAAAGTGCAAAGTGCAGACATATAAGGCAAAAATGAAAATGGAAGAGGGGAAAATATGGGTTGAAGGTCGAGAAATTGGGTTGACTATTGGGGCGGTATGTCTATAATTGTGGCGGACAGACGCCTGCACCCATGAGCGGATACTTCACCGGAATTGCGTTTTTTTATCAAGATTTGGCCGGGTTTTGGGATAGGAATGGACTGGCAAAGGCGGGCGGGGTTTTTAAGGGGCGTAAAAAAGGTTTGCCCCATTGGGCATCCTAAGAGGCCCAATGGGGCAGTGCCTGCGGTGGCCGGTAAAACCGGCACACCTTGTTGTGACAAGCACGCAGACACGGATCAGTTACAATGTAGAAATTGATAGTCGAAGTGAAGGCTTTTGTCAAGTATAAAATAAAAATTTTTTTGGGTTTTTCGGGAGGATTGTCATGGGCGGATACACACTCGGGTTGGATATTGGCTCCAAGAGCGTTGGCTGGGCGTTGGTGGATAAGGGGAGGAAAGCATCAATAATTGGTATGGGCGTGCGGGTTTTTCCTGAAGGGGTGGACAGAGACACGAAGGGCCTGGAGAAGTCGAAAAGTGCAGCGTGCAGGGAGGCGCGGGGTGCCAGACGGATGCACCAGAGGCGAAACCTGCGAAGAGAGCAACTGCTGAGGACACTACTGGCAGAGGGGTTGCTACCGGCTGGCGGCTCGGAACTGAGGTCTATATTTAACCGAAGCCCATACGAGCTGCGCAGAAGGGGTTTGGATGAGCGGCTTGAGCCTTACGAATTCGGGAGGGTCCTGTATCACTTGAGCCAACGCCGGGGTTTTAAGAGTAACCGTAAGAGCGCGGACTTGAAAGAAGACGGCAAGGTAAAGAAAGAAGCGGGCGAACTTCGAGGGCAGACAGAGGCTGCCGGTTGTCGGACAATTGGGGAGTATTTTGCCGGGCTGGACCCGGAGCAGCAGCGGATACGCGGGCGCTACACATTCAGGTCGATGTACGAGAAGGAGTTCGACCTTTTGTGGGGGAAACAAAGGGAGTTCTACCCCGAAGTACTGACGGACGATTTGCGCAAAAGAATCCGTGACGAGATTATATTCTTCCAAAGGCCGCTGAAGCCGACAGATGAATTTATAGGGCAATGCGAGCTGGAGCCGGAGGAAAAACGGTGTCCGAGGGGCGATTGGTATGCGAGACGCTTCAGGATTTTGCAGGATGTGAATAACTTAAAGGTTCTGGATCCTGATGGCAGCGAGGACAAGGTCGGGGGGCAAGAGCGACAGCTTATTCTCGATGAACTGAGCAAGAAGAAGGAGCTGAAGTTCGATGATATTCGGAAAAAGCTTGGCCTTGTGGAGACGCAGTCGTTTAACCTTGAGCAGGACGGGAAGGTAAAGGCATTGAAGGGGGACGCATTTGCTTATGCGATGAGAAGCAGGAACGTATTTGGGGCCAAGGTGTGGGACGGGATGGACGAGCAGAAGAAGCTTGAACTGAATGACGCGGTGGTGGAGCTTGAGGACGATGACCTTGTGGAAGAGGTGAAGAGGGAGTACGGATTCAATGATGAGCAGGTCGAGGCGGTGCTGAAAATATCTTTGCCGCGCGGCTATATGAGTTTTTCGCGGAAGGCGATATTAAAGCTTTTGCCGTTTATGGAGGAGGGGTGTATTACTTCGGAGGCGATAGCAAAAACGGGATACAGCCGGGATGAAGGCGCAAAGGGGGCGGTTATGGAGAGGCTGCCTTTGCCGTCGGATTTGAGAAATCCGATAGTGCAAAAAGCGCTGTTTGAGGTGCGCAAGGTTGTCAACGCGATTGTGCGGGAGTACGGCAAGCCCGTGGGGATAATAATCGAGATGGCAAGGGACGTACACGGCAGCCGACGTCAGCGAGAAGAGTTGCACTGGAAGATTCTGGAGAACCAGAAAAGAAATGACGAGGTTCGCAAGCGGCTGAAAGAAGATATGGGGATAGCGAATCCGACGCGAGAGGATGTTATCAAGTACAAGCTGTGGGAAGAATGCGGGAGGATTTGCCCCTACACGGGTAAGCCAATTCCGCAGGAGGCGCTTTTCGGGCCAAATCCCGAATTTCAGGTGGAGCACATTCTGCCTTATGACCGCAGTCTGGACGACAGTTTTATGAATAAGACGTTGTGTGAGGGCCATGAAAATATTCACGTCAAGAGGGGCCAAACGCCGTTTGAGGCGTACGGTCATGAGGGCCCAAAATATGAGCAGATACAGCAAAGGATAAAGGTTTTGCCCTGGGCAAAGCGGCAGAAGTTTTTGCAGAAGGAAATAGACGTGGAGAAGCATATTAGCAGAGAGTTGAACGACACAAGGTATATATGTCGCGAGACGGTAAGATACCTCAAGCAATTAGGCGTCCATGTGCGGGGGTCGAGGGGGAGGATTACGAACGAATTGCGGCACCAGTGGGGGCTGGACGGGATATTTGATGAGCTTGGTACAAGGCGGGACGACGACCACCGGAGGCACGCGGTCGATGCGGTTGTCGTGGGCGTTACGGACAATGAACATTTGCGCCGGCTGGCGCAGAGTAAGTATTCGGGGACGGGGGAAAGATTTGACCCGCCCTGGGCAAATTTCAGGGAAGAAGTGCGGGAGAGAGTCAGGCACATCGATGTCTCGCACAGGGTGCAGCGGAAAGTGTCGGGACAACTGCATGAGGAAACGTCTTACGGGTCCACGGATAAGAAAGATGAAAAGGGACAGGAGCTTTTTGTGTACCGCAAAAAGCTGGAAGACCTGACGCTGCCGATGGTTGACAAGATTGTTGACCCGGTCGTTCGCGAAATTGTAAAAGGCAGGCTGGCTGAGAAGGGGGTCGATGTGGACGGCCGCGACAGGAAAATTCCGAAGGAGGTTTGGAAAGAGCCGCTGTATATGAAAAACACCAGGAGCAGCAGAAGGGTTCGGATAAAGAAAGTCAGAGTTGCTGATGTGTTCAGCAATATGATTCCAATGAGTGACAAGGCGGGGCAGCCGTACAGGTACGTCGCGCCGGGGAGTAATCACCACATCGAGATATTTGAATTCACCGACGAAAAGGGGCGCGTCAGAAGAGATGGGAAGGTTGTTACGATGTTCGAGGCGGTGCGGAGAAGCCAGAGGGGCGAGCCGGTCGTGGGGCGGGAGCACGGGGCGGGCAGGAAATTTATATGTTCGTTGGGGATAAACGAGATGTTTATGGTGGAACTTGATAAGGGCTTAACGGAACTGCACCGCGTGCAGAAGATTAGCGGCAACAAACAGATATTCTTGCGACATCATACGTTTGGAGGGGACTTGCAGAAAGAGAAGGGCATTAGCAGGTACCCAAACAGCTTGAAGGGTCACAAAGTTACAGTTGACCCGTTAGGGCGTGTCTTGCCGGCGAACGATTAGGCTGGTTTTTCGGTCTCTGTCAAGAAGTTGTAAAAGTGGCCTGCGAGCTTTGCCGATAATTGGTATTGGCAGGGCAAGGAAGGGGGCGGAGGTCACTTATGATAAAGCGGATAATCGAGGTATCCGAGGCGAAGAGCCATTTGGCTGTGCGGTACGGGCAGCTAATTGTCAGGCAAGAAGGGCGGGAGGTATCGAGCATACCGTGTGAGGACGTGGGGGTGCTGCTGGTTGACCATCAGGGGGTGACGTACACGCACGCGGTTTTCACGGAGCTTCTCAAGGATGGGGCGGCGGTTGTCTTGTGCGGAGGGAACCATCATCCTGCGGGGATGCTGCTGCCATTGGAGAGCAATACGGTGCAGGCGGAGCGCTTCAGGGAACAGATAGAGGCGAAGGAGCCGGTAAAAAAGAGGTTGTGGAAGCAGATTGTGCGGGCGAAGATAAAACATCAGGCGGAGATTGTCGGCAAAGACAGCGAGGTTTACGAGATTCTAATGGAGCTGCGCCGGAAGGTTCGCTCGGGCGACCCGGCGAACATCGAGGCGCAGGCGAGTAAGAAGTACTGGCCCTATTTTATTTCGGGGATGGAGTTTCACAGGGATATTGAGGGCAGGCCGCCGAATAATCTTTTGAATTACGGGTATATGGTGATGCGTGCGGCGGTGGCGAGGGCGCTGTGCTCGGCGGGTTTACTGCCCTGCCTGGGGGTACATCATCACAATCGGTACAACGCGTTCTGCCTTGCGGACGATGTAATGGAGCCATTTCGGGGGTTTGTGGAGAAAAAGGTGCGTCAGATATGCCTGTCGCAGGGGGTGCCGAGCGAGCTTAGCCAGTCAATCAAGGCGGCGCTTTTGGAAGTGCTGTATGATGAGGTGACGATAGGGGGATTTGCCGGTCCTTTGATGGTGGGGCTGCATCGGGTGGCGGCTTCGCTTCAGCGGTGTTTTGCGGGGGAGCAGAAGGAAATAGACTTGCCGGAGATATGATATTAAGCGGGTACAGGGCGGTGTGGATATTTGCGATGTTCGACTTGCCGACGGATACGAAAAAGGCGCGGAAGGACTATACAGATTTTCGTAAATGTTTGTTGCAGGACGGGTTTACTATGCTACAATATTCTGTGTATGTAAGGCACTGTGCGAGCGAGGAAAACGCCGATGTTCACTATAACAGAGTCAGGGGTTTTTTGCCGCCGGACGGTGAGGTTCGGCTTATTACGATTACGGACAAGCAGTTTGGACGGATGGAGACTTTTTGGGGAAAAATGCGAAAACCAGCGCCGGCGGCGCCCCGGCAGCTCGAATTATTTTAGGATTTTTGGGCCGCAAGCCCTTGTGGTACAAGGGCTTGCGGCCCAGGCATTGTAACTGATCCGAGCCTGAGTGCAAGCCACAACCGCCCGATGGATGGGAAATCGAAGGGATAGATTGTAACTGATCCGAGCCTGAGTGCAAGCCACAACTGGCGCTATAATGAATCGCAGAACACTATTATTGTAACTGATCCGAGCCTGAGTGCAAGCCACAACCCAAGATACTGCACCAAGTTTACAGCGATAATTGTAACTGATCCGAGCCTGAGTGCAAGCCACAACCCACATCGACATTTTGCAACATACGCCATAATTGTAACTGATCCGAGCCTGAGTGCAAGCCACAACTTGTGAATTGTGGTTGTGTCATAATCATCTATTGTAACTGATCCGAGCCTGAGTGCAAGCCACAACAATGGTCTTCGGGAGCAACTTCATCTTGCGATTGTAACTGATCCGAGCCTGAGTGCAAGCCACAACCCAGGTGCTTAAAGGCGTATCTTGTTTTTTATTGTAACTGATCCGAGCCTGAGTGCAAGCCACAACGCTTCGGTCATAGCAACCCCGGCGGCCTTGATTGTAACTGATCCGAGCCTGAGTGCAAGCCACAACGCGTTACCGATGCTTTGGATATCGCCGGCGATTGTAACTGATCCGAGCCTGAGTGCAAGCCACAACTCAAGTGAATAAATACCAATAGCATCTTGTATTGTAACTGATCCGAGCCTGAGTGCAAGCCACAACAAACGCCTTTGAATCTCGGCGTTGAATTTATTGTAACTGATCCGAGCCTGAGTGCAAGCCACAACTTTTGAATTGTGGTTGTGTCATAATCATCTATTGTAACTGATCCGAGCCTGAGTGCAAGCCACAACCGCTTGGGCATTGGCAAACAAAACAATGAATTGTAACTGATCCGAGCCTGAGTGCAAGCCACAACCGTGCGATTACCGACCAATTAAGCGCTGAATTGTAACTGATCCGAGCCTGAGTGCAAGCCACAACCCATTCGGGCCAAACTCCACCCTATCAGAATTGTAACTGATCCGAGCCTGAGTGCAAGCCACAACTCTTTCGAGATACAGACCGTGATCCGGCGAATTGTAACTGATCCGAGCCTGAGTGCAAGCCACAACTCTCTTTCCTGTCTTGCCTGCTCAACAAGCATTGTAACTGATCCGAGCCTGAGTGCAAGCCACAACCCGCGAAGGAGTCTGATTGATGCCAGAGAAATTGTAACTGATCCGTCCCTGAGTGCAAGCCACAACTCGCCTGATTTCGGGGAGAGGGAGGACATCATTGTAACTGATCCGTCCCTGAGTGCAAGCCACAACTCTTGTCGTTCTCGGCATCCATAGCACAAGATTGTAACTGATCCGCCCCTGAGTGCAAGCCACAAGGTAACGGGCGTGCATTGCTGCCTTGGCGGGGATATAGACGGGGGGTTGATAATGTGTGGAGGCCAGATCCCTCCGCTCGCTTCGCTCGGTCGGGATGACAAGCGGGCGCTGCGGTCGGTCGGGATGACCCCCGGGTTTGGAGGTGCGCAGGAGGGAAATGAGAAGATTGAGATTGCCGCGCTGCGCTCGCAATGACAGGGGCAAGGGGGAAATGAGAGGGTTGAGATTGCCGCGCTGCGCTCGCAATGACAGGGGCGAGGGGGGGCAGGAAGAGAAGGGGGTTGCGTGGCGGAGGGGGATTTGGTAGGCTTGGGGGGTAATTGGGTGGCGCAGGTTTTAAGGAGATTTGTTATGAAGCGTGTACTTTTGATGATTGTGGCGGCCGGGGCGGTGGTGATGGTCGCCGGATGCAAGAAGAAGGCGGATGAGACGGCAGGCGGGGGCAGAGAGAGGGAGGCGAAGCCGGCGACGATGCGGGCGGCGCGGGTGGAGGAGGCGGAGGCGGTTGGGCCGGACACGGGGCGGGGCCTTGTGTGCTGGTGGAAGCTCGAGGAGGGGTCGGGGACGACGGCGGCGGACTCGTCGGGAAAAGGGCATAAGGGGACGCTGAAGGGGGGAATGTCTTTTGAGGGCAATTCGACGGAGGGGCGCGTGGGCAAGGCGCTGCAGTTCGGGGGGGGCGATAATTACGTGGAGGCGGAGGGGTATAAAGGGATTACGGGGACGGCGCCGCGGACGGTGGCGGCGTGGATAAAGACGCGGAGCGACAGGGGTGAGATACTGGCGTGGGGACGGGATGAAGGCGGGGGGATGTTCATATTCGGGCACGTGGAGGGGCGCGGGCGAATCGGGGTTACGCCGGAGGGGGGGTATCTGTATATGAACGCCAAGACCAACGACGACGCGTGGCACCACGTGGCGGCGGTGGTGAGGGAGGGGGCGCCGCCGAACCTCCACGATGATGTGGAGGTGTTTCTGGACGGGGAGCGGGCGATAATCCACGACATTGGGATTCTGGATCTTTGGCCGATTGATACGCCGGGGGAGCTGGACGTGCGGATAGGGAAGGGGTTTAAGGGGGCGCTGGATGAGGTGCGGATATACGAGCGGGCGCTGTCGGAGGAGGAGATAAGGATGCTTTTTAAGGGCCAGTGAGAGGGGGCTGCTGGGGTCGGGCGGCGAGGCGAAATCGGAGTGCGAGAGGCGGGGTGAGAGTCTGCGGCGCGCGGGGGGTGTGGCTGAGGCTGAATGGGAATGAACGAGAATGATATAAACTGGTATGTTGTGAACGAGGAGCTGGAGACGGAGGAAAAGGGGGCGGCGTCGTGCGAAGAGGCGGAGAAGATTATCGAGGAATATATCGAGAGCCAAAAGGGACTTGAGGGGTCGGCGGAAGAGATTGCGGCGGGGAGCATGTTCGGGTTTTTGCACGACGAGAGGACTTTTATGGAGATATGCGTGTACGGGGACAAGGAGTACAGGGTGAAATTCGAGTGTCCGGAGCCCAGGTCGGTGCTGTTTGTGAGGTGGGAGGGGGTGTATTCGAGGGAGATAGGGGTTCTGGACAGGGACAGGCTGAAGGAGATAGTGCGGGAGTTTTACAGGAGGGAGGTTGAGGATTTCAAGAGGTACTTCAGCGGGCTGCGGGACGAGTGCGTGTGAAGCCGGGGATGGGGACAGGGACAGGGACGCTTTCGAAGGGGCGGACGGGTGAATCGGGGGTGAATTGGAAACGGGTTTCGGGTATGAGGTTTTTTTGGTTTGGAGGATTAACGTAATGGAGAGGCGGGCAGTTTGGGCGATTGTTGTTTTGGGGGTGTGGTTCGGTTTGGCGGCGTCGGGGGCGCGGGCGGCGGCGCGGTTCGACGGGCTGAGGTGGTATCACAGTGAGGACGCGGGCAGGCTTGTTCTCAATGAGGACTATCAACTGGTCTGGATGAATCCGCGTGCGCCGGACCAGGTGACGGTGCGGCTGCCGGAGATGCGCGTGAGTGAGGTGGGGGACGCGGCGGAAGTGGTGTATATGTTCAAGGCGGAGGGGAAGAAGACGGGCGCGGCCTCGACGGACCCGACGATGCTTTCGGGGACGGGGGATTTGCGGATAGGACTGTTCGATTCGAACGGAAAGGGACACATCGAGCGGGACGGGACGGGATACAAGAATGAGATATGGTGCGGGTATCTTGGTTATTGTGCGAGGATATGTCCGCATCTGGCGGTGGGGACACGGCGGGAGCACAGTGACGCGATACCGGGCAAGATTATGAAGCGGACGAAGGCCTTTGAAGAGGGGGTGTGCGAATCGCTGCTGCAGGAGGCGGGGCCGTACGGGGGGTCGCTGGACGTAAGCGGGTTTGGTCTGGAGCTTGGGGTGTATTCGCCGCTGATTTTGCGGGTGGAGCGGACGGGCGCGAGCACTTTGGTTTTCAGCGTGACGCTGAATGATGTCACCTACAGGTACACCGACAATGATTCGAATTTGCAGCCGAAGAAGATTGACGCGATGGCGATGTATTTTCCCAATCCGAAGGCGTACAGCTCGATAACGCTGGCGGGGTGCTGGTTTTCGTGCAAGCCGAGCACGGTGACATCGGGTGCGCCGAAGGGGCGAGTGTTCAAAGCGTATAAGCCGGAGCGGAAAAACAGGGGTGATTAGGCCGGGCAGTTGGGCGGGCGCGTCCAAGGCGCTGGCAGGCGGCTAATCCTTAGCTGCGCTGTCGGGTTTGTCGGTTTAGCTTCGGACTTGTTTTGTGAGGGGGTAGTAGAATTTTTCGGGTTTTGGGCCGAGGGTGTTTGTGAGGGTTCCGAGCTTATCGATGGTACATTCGATTTTGTCGCCGGGTTTCAGGTAGTCGCCGGTGGCCAGGGCGACGCCGGCGGGTGTGCCGGTGGCGATGATGTCGCCAGGCTCGAGGGTCATCAGGTGGCTGAGGAACGAGACGATGTCGGCGACGGAGTAAATCATCTGGTCGGTGCCGGCGTTCTGGCGGACGCTGCCGTTGACCTTGAGGGTCAGACTGAGATTGTGCACATCCTCGATTTCGTCGGCGGTCAAGAGGTAGGGACCGAGGGGGCAGAAGCCGTCGGCCCATTTGCCGTTGAGCCAGTCATAGAATTCATCCCAGGGTCGTTCGATGCGATTGGTTTTGAAGGTGACGGTTCGTGCGGATACGTCGTTGGCGATGGTGTAGCCGGCGACGTAATCGAGGGCATCGGTGATGCTGACGCACTTTGTGTTTTTGCCGATGACGACGGCCAGTTCGATTTCGTAATCGATGGTTTGGCTGTAGGGCGGCCAGGGGATTTGTTCATCGGGGCCTATTACGGCGGTGGCGGGCATAATAAAGGCCCTCGGAGTGGTTGCGCGGCGCGGGGAATCGGACATTCCGATTTTGCCGCCGACCTCCTTGAGATGCTGGGCGTAGTTGCCCGCCAGCGCGAGCAGTTTGCCCGGGCGGGGGATGGGGGCGAGCAGTTTGACGGTATCCAAGGGGGTTGTTATTACGTCGGCGGAGGCGGCCAAGTCGGCGAGTTTTTTGAGGCAGTCGGGGCCTCTTCGGAGGATTTGTTTTACGCTGCGGGGCGGATTTGGGCCCGGCCAGAGGGCCTGGGCGTCGATAATTCGGTCATCAGTGAGGATTCCACAGGAGACTGACTGATTTCTGGCGTAAGTAACTAACTTCATTTGCCGGCCCTTTCTTTGCCTATTTTGCGGACTGAGCCGGTAATATTAGCAGAAATGACTTGTATTTGCAGCAATAAAAGCTTCTAATGGGGATTGGAAGTTATCAATTTGCAGGCCGGCCGAAGCTATGTGGTGGAAGGACGCGGCCTCAAGCGGTCTTATACCATTTTTCAGGGGCTTTGAAAATGAAACTGAAGGAATTCTGGGCGAGTACGAAGTCGAAGACCAGCAAGTGGCTGCAGGTCCACAAGCCGTCGAAGCTGAAAGATTATCCGTCGGAAGTGGCGGTAGACGAGGATGGGCTAATCAGTCAGGAGGGGCAGGCGGCACAGGCCGGGGGGGAAGAACAGGCGGCTGCGAGCGATAAGGTGATGGTGAAGGCGGTTGCTCCGGTGAAGAAGCAGGAGTCGCTTGAGAAGCTTCAGGAGGGTTTTAATACGCTGATTGAGCAGCTTGGGGGGATCAAGGAGCATTTGAGTCGCCAGGTGGCGCAGCACGAGGATTTGATGAGCAGGCTCGAGCAGCTGCCGAAATTTCTGGAGAGCTTTCCGACGGCGGTGGAGAGCCAGAAGGAGATAACAGAGCAGCTGCTGGAAGAATTGAAAACAGCGGCGGCGAAGGACGAGCAGTTTGCAGATGCGGTTGAAAGGATACCGGCGGAGACGGCCAAGCAGACGGATGCTCTGGTGAATATCAACCATCAGCTTGGGGCGGCGGCCGATACGGACGTGCAAATGGCCGATAGTTTCAACAAGTTCAATGAGACTCTGGACAAGCTGAACCAGAGCACGGTCGGCCAGACGGACAGCATTATGCAGATGAGCAGGACTTTTGCGACGAGCGACCGGTATCTGAAGTATCTGGTTTCGAAGCAGAACAGGCGGTTTGTTTGGATATTTCTAATCGCAATCGGGGTCTGTGTGGGGGTGATTCTGATACTGACGGGCATCATTATCTACCTGAAGCAGTACGGCTGATTTCTCTGGCCGTATCGCGAGAGGCTGCTGGCAGAAATTCTTGACAGTCTACATTCCTATTTCCGGAAAGACGGTTATTACTGCCTTGACATGGTAATAACAACAGGGTCGAGGATTTGCTGAATGTTGAACTCCTTTCGAGATTTCATATAGACCTGTTGTTTGACCGGTGTGTACCCGGGATACTGGACGTGCAGGGTGTATTCGCCGGGCTCGCCTTGCAATGACTTTCCCACATCCGTATCAAAATGTGGGTTGATTAGCCGACCGGGTTTTTCGAGCCAGACTTGGGCGCCGGCGAGGGGCTGGCCGTCTTCAGCGACCACGACCACGACCATATAGCCGTCACTTCTCTGCTCTCTGTCACCGCCAAGATCAATATCCACGGTTTTGCTCTGCCCGGCACTCAAGGTAATCTCACTGAGCGTGGCGGTTCTGCTGTGGCCTCTTGCCACGAGGTATTTGCCTTGGGGAAGGTTTTCGACGCTGAAGGTGCCATCGGGAGCGGGTTTTATGAAGACAGCCACGTCGTGGTCGGGGGCCCTTAATGTCATCTCGGGCGGGCCGTCATCGCTCTGGGGGAATTTGACTGTTCCGGCCAGTGCGGCAGAGCCGGACGGGATGCGCAGGGAAACGCTGTAATTTTCGTGTCCCTGCTCGATTTGGAAGCGCTTGTGAATCCATCGCTGACCCTGGCAGTTTGCGACGGCCTCATAGTCTCCGGGAGGGATGTTGGAAAATGTGTAAGGGTCCGTGGTGTGGGAGCTTTCGGCGAGGCGGCCGACTTTGCCGGCCCAGGGCGAGCCTGATTCTGGATCGTACTTTTGTACATAAACCTGCCACTCGGCGATGGGATGGTGGGGGTCGTCGCCGGTCAGCTCAATGGTGACATCGGCCAAATAGGCATCGAAGTCGCCGAGGTCTGTGTTGACTCCGGCTTCAAATTCAAATCTGCCCATTTCGGCCCATCTCTGGAAACCTGTCATGCCGGGGATTTCGTAATAGAGGAATCGACGGCCGGTGGGTATGCCGTAGAAGGTAAAACGGCCGTTGGGGTCGGTGAGGGCATAGGCGGTAAAGGCAGTTTCGTAGCCGGCGGTGTTGCCCATCACTGCAAGTTTGGTATCTGCAAAGGGTCGGCCGTGCCGCAGAAGTCTGCCTGTTGTGCGCGAATCGCCCCCAAAATCGATGTGGAGGGTCTCGCCGTTTACGGGCACAACGCCGGCGCAGACGGTACCGAGCTGCTGGTCGGGCCCTTGCTTGAATCCGAAACAAAGCTTCTCAGGCAAGCCGGCTATGTTATAGAAACCATTATTATCGGTAACGACAGACCCTAATCTTGCCCTGTTTTCTTTCCAGTAGCTGTAGCTGCTTTCATCCATGAAATAGATAGTGGTATCGGGCATTGGCTTTCCCTGGCGGTCGTAAACGTATCCTTCAATGGTACCGCCCTTTTTCAGCAGAATTTCCACATAGGTGACGCAGCCTTCCTCGACGTCGATGAGTTTTATTTGCGGCGCGTAGTCGGGGTGTTTTATGACGAAGCAGCGCCAAGCGCTGTCCTGGGGGACGTTGTCAACCACGAACGTGCCATTGGCATCGGTGGCGGTTATATACTTGGCGTCGGGGGATTCATCGCAGGAGCGGGCGTAGCGATAGTTTATTGTCGCGCCCATTATGGGCTTTCCGGCTTCATCGACAACGGTTCCTTCTATGGCGGCGGGTATGGCCAACTCTATGATGGCGGGTCTGTTGGCATCGGGGGTTATTGGCTGGCTCGTTTTGGGGGCAAATCCTTCGGCTGTGATTTGGACTCTGTGGGTTTTGCTGCCAGCGGCGCTCAATTGGAATTCGCCGTTGGGGTCGGTTACGTGCAGCAAATCTCTCTCGCCGAGTATTGCCACTTGAAAGCTTGTAACGGGCCGGCCGGTGTGTTTGTCCACGACCCGTCCGCGGAGCCGGCCTGTCTTTATCAGCGGGATTTCAAAGGCGAGCCCTTCACTGGGGGCCCTTATGTTCTCGAAGATTCTCTCCTCGGCGTCCCGGGCCATAACATCGAAGTCGATGGTGTAGAGGCCGGGGACGAGGTTATCGATTTGGAATTCGCTTTGTCCTTTTTCAAGGTAGGTATTGCCGAAGTTTCCGCTTTGGTCTCGGGCATGAATCCACATGCTGCAACCGCCTTCGCTGCCGAGAAATTCTATGGTTCCGGAAATGCTAACTCTGGCGTGCGGTGAGACCTTGGGGATGTCCAATTCGAGAAAGCCGTCCTCGGGGGGCAGGTTGACATCGGTGGACCACAACCCTGAGGAGCCGTCTTCGTGAGGGATGCTGATACATACGTGGTGGATCCCCGGTATGATGTAGGGTAGAGTGAACTGCCCTGCCTCGCTGATTTTTTGGCCGACCTTGTGACGCGTGCAGTTGAACCAGTCGGGTTCGGCCTGGATTTGCCATCGTGAGGCGGGCTGACCGTCGGAGCAAAGGGCAATACCTTGGACTTCAATACCTTTGAGCATCCGGAATTCGAGCGATTCGACCCGATTGGGATCGGTCAGCGTTATTCTTTGGCCGGCAAGGGCATAGTCGTTGTGGAAGGCGATAATCAAATACTCGGCCGGCCTGAGCCCGCCTATGACAGCATTTCCCTCCCTATTCGAATAGATCTTTCTCTTAGGGCCTCGCCCCATTTCATCGGCGGTGTAGGCGGGAAAGAAGCCGATGTTCATTACGGGATCATTCTGTTCGTCAACGGCTTTGAGATTGAGTTTGCAGCCTTTGACAAGCTCGAAGTGCTTTACGACCTGCGCGTCTTTGCGCAGCAGTACGGACTCGCGCGGACTTTTCCATTCTTCAGGCGTTATATGCTCTTTTGCCTCCAATCTGACCGAGTAGGGGCCGTCGTTTTCAATGTCTGCAAAATAGTACATTCCATTGGCGTCGGAAGTTGCGATGTGTCCGGAGATGTGGATCTCGACGCCCTCAATCGGCTGGCAGGTGTTGGCGTCGGTGATGAGGCCGCTGAGGACGCCTTTTGGCTTGAAGACAAATTCCTTTGGTTCAGTCTCAGTATTCGCCGCAGGCGTGAGGACGGTATCAGTATTGCGCGACGGAGGCGTCGTCTCAGGAGCGGTCGTGGTTCTGCTGCCAGGGGAAGTGTCGTCAGGAATTATGTCTGTCTTGATATCAATACTGGGAGGAGCAACGGGTGTATCCGGCTGCGCAACGGTTGGAAGTGTATCGCTTGGTGTTGGGCTTTGGGTTTGGCTGGTCGCCTTTTTGTAGGTAATAATGGCGGCAGTTCCGATGGCCAGCACGGCTGCTACGGTGATTATCTTCGCGGTCAGTGCAGAGGCTGCGCCGGCGCCGGTGGCACCGGTTGTCGAGGCGGCTGCGGCAGCAGCGCTGGAGGTCCCGACGGCCATACCGGCAATAGAGGCCGCGACGGCGGCAGTAAAGGCAGCCGTGGGCCCATTTCGGGAAAGTGTGGTCTCGACCATTGCGGCAACCTGGGCTTTCAGCATGGCGCGGCCGCGTGAGATGCGCTGTCTGGCTGCGCCCTCGGAAAGCGCAAGCTGCTCGGCAACCTGCTTTAGGGATTTCTGCTCACGATAAAACAGCACAAGCGGCTCGCGATAGCTTTCGGGAATTTGCTTTAGTGCCTGTCGGATTACCTGCTCCTGTTCCCTGCCAATGGCCGCTTCAACCGGTTCGAAGCGGTCGGGTAGCTCAGGAGAGACTTCTTCTATCGGGGCGGCGCGGCTGATGATATCCCTCTTTTGGCTCCTGAAGTAATTGCGGATAATGCTGCGGGCGATGCTGCAAAGCCAGGTCCTGAAACTGGCGAGGTCTTTTAATTGCGCGAGGTTCTTCCAGGCGTTGACGAAGGCCTGCTGGGCCAGCTCTTCGCTTTTGTCGAGGTCGCCTGTGGCGCTATAGGTAATCGCACAAATCAAGGACTGATATTTCCTGACGATGGCCTCGAAGGCGTCACTGCTGCCGTTGAGGCTGGCCCGGAGTAATTCAATTTCCCTTGTCGTCTGCCCTGCCATATCTTCTGCCTCCAGGCATTGATTTTAGCGTGTCGCTATAAGAGAAACCAGAGATTGGGATATGTGACAGGAATTCTGTGAAATTTTTGGGGAGGTTTTTTGTTTTTTGCGGACGCGCTCTTTCTCAGGCAGGTTTGCGGGGCCGGAGGCGATTATAACGGCAGAAACGCGACAATTCAGGGCGGGCGTTGGCCGCCCGAGGGCTATGAATTTGCGGGTGCGGACCACAATTTTTGTTTTTTTCTTGCGGGCGGGGCGGCGGGGTGGTAGAAGAACAGCAAACGCTCTTTAAAAAGGATATAACCTGACTGCAGGTCCCGAGGCATAGGGCTTCGGGATAGTCAAACGGGAACGCGGTTGAAATCCGCGACGGTCGCGCCGCTGTGCGCGTCTGTTCCGGGCAAAGTTCGGAAGTCCGAGAGACATTTAGCGAGCCGCCAAACGCAAACAAGTGTTTGGGTTCGCTGTCCACTGTTCGCAATGAGCGGATGGGAAGGAGTCTCGAGGTAAGGCGCAAGTCAGAAAACCTGCCTGTGGTTAGTTACACGTTTTCGGTGTTCTCGCGATTTGGGACACAGTGCAGCTCTGCGGCCGGCAGAAAGACAGAGGAAACCGGCAGCAGGAGAGCCAGGTTATCGATATTCGAAGCCGTCGTTCCACTCGCGGGAACGGCGGCTTTTTTATTGTCTTTTTTTGAATGCCCTCGCGATAAGGGCGGAAGAGGCGAAAGGAGGTAATCGGGCGTATAGCGAACAGCGTTTAGGGTGGAGTCCAAAATAGTTTGTTATTTTTTGATTGGAGGAGTTGGAACAATGGCTTCGAGGAGATTGGTGAGTTTGTGTCTTTTGTTTGCGATGGCCGGAAACGGAAGTGCATACATCGTTGACCAGGTGGAAATTGAGTACTGGGCGGGCAGCGGAAGCAACGCGGCGATTGTTGTGATTGATTTCGGTGTCGACAGCTACGCCTTTGGATACAGGTGGGAAGAAGGCACCAGATACGGCAAGGACCTGATGGACGCCGTGACAGGCACCGGGGCCTTGGATTACAGCGAGAGCGGCGGGTTCCTGAGCACAATAAGCTACGAGGGCTATTTGAATGTAGGCGAGAACGGCTGGCCGACCGATTGGTGGGGTTATTTCATCAGCGAGGATGGTTCAAACTGGGCGGTTGCCGGCGGTGGGTTTGCCGAGAGAGAATTGTCAAACGGGACGTGGGACGGCTGGGCGCATCAGGTGACTGATTCATGGCCGCCGGCGCATTTTCCCACGACGCCGATTCCGGAGCCGGGGACGATTTTGCTGTTAGCCCTTGGCGGACTGTTTGCGAGCAAAGGCAAAGTGTAAATAATTTCGGCCATTTGACATAAAGTTATGTCACCTCAACAGGCGGGTGGGGCCATGACGACGGCCCCACCCATAAAAATGAAAGACGGATGATGTTCGGTGCAGTAAGACAGACAGCGGTTTTAGCGGCATGCTTTTGTGCCGCGGCGGCCGTCGCCGCGGGGCCTTATAGCGAGGCCGGTGTAAACGGGTACATCGGGGACGACGGGCGTCACGCCAATCCGCTGTCGGACAGTGACGCGAGGATAAATCCGATATTTCGTGGGTGGGCGACGGGCTTTAGGGATTATCTGCCGTCGGATGATACGTGGAGTGGAGGCTGGGACGACGCGAACAGGGCGCTGGGGCCGGCTACGGGCGATAACTTCGATATTGTCAGCCTTGGGGACCTTGACGCCGGGAAGATAGCGGACGGCTGCCGGCCCGGACGGATAACTTTATTGTTCGGCGACCCCTGCGAGGCGGGCGACGCCAACCATATTCGGGACGTAAGCGGGTACGATTTTGTGGTGTTCGAAAACGGTTTCTTATCCAATATCAATACGGGCGGCGGCTCGGTGAAGGGGCAGATGCTGGCGGAATTGGGGTACGTGGAAGTATCTTCGAACGGCGGCGATTTCGTGAGATTTCCGGCGGTTTCGCTGACGGCGGCCAGGACGGGGCCTTACGGGACCATCGAGGTCAGCAATGTTCATAATCTTGCGGGCAAACATCCCAATGCGTACGGTGTGTGTACGGGCACGGCATTCGACCTGAGTGAGCTGGCAAATCATCCGCTGGTTGTGAACGGCACGGTCGATATCAACGACATACGCTGCGTTCGAATAGTGGACATTCCCGGCAGCGGCGATTTCAACGACGCGGCGGTGGAACGAACCGACCCTGCAAGCTGGCCGGAGTGGGGCAACTATGATGCCAATCATCCTGTTTACGATGCGTGGGTTACGTCGGGTTCGGGCGGCCTGGACCTCGAGGCGGTCGGGGTCCTAAGGGAGCAGGAATATTCTGCGGATATCAATCTGGACGGTCTTGTGGATTTGTTTGATTTTGCGCTGTTTGCTTCGGGCTGGCGGGGCCGGTTCGGGCAGGCCAACTGGATAGGCAGATGCGATTTGGACGGGTCGAAAGACCTGGTTGTCGATTTCGAGGATCTGAGGGTTTTTTGCGAGCAATGGCTCAGAGTGGAGAAATGGCGCGGCGAATAATACGTTTTAGACGGTTTGATGTTATGCCTGCCAAGGGTAAAGAAGGGTTCAGTCTGGTAGAAGTGCTGGTGGTGATTTCGGTCATCGGGCTGCTGACGGCCATATTGATGCCTGCGTTAACGGCGGCAAGCAGCCAGGCCCGCAGTGTGGCGTGCAGGTCGAATCTTCGGCAACTGGTTCTGGCAAACACAGGCTATGCGACCGAAAATAATGGTTTTTACGTGGCGGCGGCAAGCGACCTCTGGGACAACTCGGGTCGGCAGCGGTGGCACGGGGTGCGCGACAGTCTCGATGAGCCGTTCGAGCCTCGGCGTGGTCCGCTGGTGCGGTATTTGGGAGACGGAAAGGTGAAGGAATGTCCGGAGGAAGTAGAATTCGTGAAGGGGCAAAGCTGGGCGCTAAACTTCGAGCAGGGCTGCGGCGGGTATGGTTATAACATGCTTTATCTTGGAAGCCGGCTCTGGCAGAAGGGTTACAGTTTCGGGGACGCGAAATCGTATTCGAAGACGACCCATTTCTGCGAGGTGGGCAAGGCGGGGCAGACATTGATGTTCGCCGACTGCGCCCTCAGCACGGACGGGCTGAGGCTGATAGAATATTCGTTTGCCGAGCCGCCTTTTACTGTACACAACGGGAACGTCATTACGAGCTTTTACATGTCACCATCGATTCATTTTCGGCACAGGAAGGCGGCAAACATCGGCTGGACGGACGGGCACGTCGATTCGCGGAAGATTGCGAAGTTCGAGGATGAGAATGTGTACGGTGCGGATTCGGCACATCTGGGATTGGGTTGGTTTGAGCCTATAGACAACACGCTGTTTGATTTGAAATAGGCGGGCATAGCTTGAAGGAGAAAGTAATAGTCTCGTGGAGCGGGGGAAAAGACAGCGCTCTGGCGCTGCTGGAGGTTATAAGAACGGAAGAATACGAAATAGCCGCACTGCTGACGACGGTGACGCAAGAATACGACCGGGTCAGTATGCACGGCGTCCGACGGGTTCTGCTCGAGCAACAGGCCGAATCCATCGGTGTTCCGCTGGAGAAGGTGCTCATCTCGGAGAACTGCTCGAATGAAGACTACGAATCGAGGATGCGAGAGGTGCTGGAAAAATATCTGGCTGCGGGCGTGGGGGCGGTGGTTTCCGGCGACATTTTCCTGGAAGAGGTAAGGAGGCGCCGAGAGGACAACTTGTCAAAGGTAGGAATGAGGGCTGTTTTTCCCCTGTGGAAGAGGGACACGGGCGAACTTGCGGGCGAGTTCATAGAGGCAGGTTTTAAGGCGGTTATTACCTGTGTTGACTCAAACACCCTCTGTAAGATGTTCGCGGGGCGGAGCTTCGATAAAGGGTTTTTGTCTGAGCTTCCTTGCGGGGTTGATGCGTGCGGCGAAAACGGGGAATTCCACTCGTTTGTGTATGACGGGCCGATATTCCGGGAGCGGGTATCAATAAAGGCGGGGGCGGTGGTCTTGCAGGAAAATGGTTTTTATTATTGCGATTTATATCCGGAACCGAAGCCTGTATAATTGGGGGCGTGGACAAGACAAGAGTAAAAAAAGTCTGTGATTTTGCACTGCAAGGATTGAATCAGCTTCTTTGGCCGGCGGTGTGCGGCAACTGCGGGGAAAGTATTTGTGAAGTGGACGAGGGGCTGTGCGGAAACTGCTGGGGGGAGCTTCTGGCGTGCAGCGGTGGGGATTACTGCCGGCGGTGCGGGCGGGAGGCGAGCCGATACGGGGTGGTGGAAGGGACATGCCCGGACTGCCGGGGCAGGGAGATTCATTTTGACGGCATAGCGCGGGCAGGAGTCTATACGGAGGCGCTGCAGACGATGATTTTGGGCTTCAAGAACGGGCGGACGGAATCGGGTACGATGCTGGGTCTTCTGGCCAATTCTGCGCTGGAGGGCAGCGGGTTTTACGAGGATATAGAGCTTTTTGTGCCTGTGCCGCTGCACTGGTCGAGGCGGCTGGTTCGCGGGTACAATCAATCGCTTATTGTTGCCGGGCGTCTGAAGCACCCGAGGGCTAAGATCAGCACCGACCTGGTACGGGTGCGGCGAACGAAACAGCAGCCAACGATGCCGAGTGCGAGGGCGCGTGCGGCGAACGTGGCCGGGGCGTTTGCGGTGCGGAGGGGACATTCGTTCGGGAAGGCGGCGGTTTGCCTGATAGACGATATAAAGACAACGGGCGCGACGCTGAATGAGTGCGCAAAGACATTGAAGGAGGCAGGCGCATCGAGGGTATTCGGGCTGGTTTTGGCGGTGGCCGGACAGAATATTAGCTGACCAGAGACAGGAGGGAGCGACAGTCGGCGCAAATTGGGTCGGGGGTGAAGAAGGCTATTGCGGGAAACGTGGGCGTCCGTGTTCCGGAGAGAGGGAGGCGCCTTCCTGGGCGACGAGGACGCCGCGGGCGTACAAAAACCTCAGGAGGGCGCGTCGGAGTTTTTTGAAAGGGTTGGCGACCAAACGATGGGCCTGAATCCAGCCGCCCGTTTGCCGCGACAGCACTTTTTCCGGCGGTTTCAACAGTTCGGGGCATAAGTGCCGCTTATGTTTGAACAGATGATAGATATCGGCGTGCTGGAGAATCCGGCGGAGCTGGTTGGCGAGGCCTTTGGAGAGCAGCAGACGGTCGGCGATATGCAGGGATATTTGGAAGTCAATAAGGTGAGGCCGGCCATCGGGGCCGACGAGGATGTTGCTTCGCTTGTCCATATCGAGGTAAGCGACGTTGTGTTTATGTATTTGGCGCAATAGTTCCGACAGGCGGTCGAAGAAGTCATCAGGGAGCTCTTTTTGCTCGCTCAGGGAGCAGCCTTCTATGTATTCATATATAAAGCCTGTTTTGCCGTAACGTGAGAGCAGGCGCGGCGTGCCCCGCAGGTGATTCAGATGGGCAAGGATGGAGACTTCGTGACAACAGAGCAGCTCGCCGAGCCAGGTTAGAGGCAGGCCCAGAAGATGATGCTGGCGGCTGAGCTTGAGGACGATTCTGGGGTGGCGGGATGTTCGAACTGTTGGGGGTGAGCCGTCGGATTCGTAAAGGGCGGTGGCGGCAAAGAAATCGTGCTTCAATACGGTGCGGAGGCGGTATGTATTGCCCGCAAACGGGATTTGCTGCGGCAAGCCGTTTCGACCACAGGCGTAAAGCAGATATCCGAGCTTGCTTTGCATTGTCTAAAGTCAGTCCGGTGAAGGCCAAAATTCGGATAAGATACGTTCGTTATGCCGCTGTGCTCACCAAGGGAACACCGAACAAACCGCTCTATCTTCGTAACCTTGTCGGAATAGCTACAGCTTTTCGTATTTTGTGACGGCCCTATATAAGCCGTTAATGCGTTTGCCGTCAACAATTATGGGGGAATATTTTTCATTTCTCGGCTGCAGGCGGACTTTGTTATCAGGCTCAAAGAAGACCCTCTTGAAGCTTGTTTCGTGCGGCATATCGAAGCGAACGAAGCAGTCATCGCCGTTATGCACGTCTGCGGCGGGCGAGAAAACGACTATATCGCCCTGTCTGAACTTAGGCTCCATGGAGTCACCGACCACTCGGACGGCAAAGGCGTTGGGGTCGTGTAGGTCGGGACATCGGACGTAATCGTCGGCGACGCCGACGGGGTAGTCCAGGTCGTTGAAGTCGCTCGGGTAGCCTGCGGCGACTTTGTTAATGACGGGGACCATGCGGCCGGCCGAAAGGGAAGCGGGAGTCTTTTGTGTATCCAGCTCGCTTTGGGCAAGGAGCGTATTGAGCTTGGCGGGGTCGGTTTTTTTGTGAATGAGGTTTTTGACAAACTGGCGCCATTTCTGGTTTTCGGCCTCTACGGATTCGTACTGCTGGCGAATATCGGGCGGAAGCCTTTCTATGTGGGCGATGTGCAGGAGCAGGCCCGGCTCAAATTCGAGCACTTTCTCGAGCTTTGTGAGCAGCTGGTCGCTTGGGGGGTTTTTTACCTTGCCGGTTTCAATAGTCGACAGGTAAGGCTTGGAAAAACCGATACGGGTGCTGACTTCATCGAGGGTGAGCTTTAACTGTTCACGTCTATTTCTTATTATCTGGCCCAATGACATAAATGGGATTGTACCGGCATATCTACTGAATACAAGCAAAAAATTAAACAAATACTTAACAAACTTCAGAACCTGCGGCAAAGCCGCAGGCTAAATACAGATTGGGTGAGCTCGCTCACAATCGCACCTACCTTTTCGGTCTTGACGGAGCACTATTGTCCAAGGAAGTATCTTGAGATTCTGTGGTTTTGGCGGTCCTGGTTGGAAACATCGCGGCCTGCGTTAGTGCCGTACTTCATAACTTCCGCGACTTAGCGGTTGAGATTGCTTCGTCGCTTTGCTCCTCGCAATGACATAGGCACGGTTTGGCCGTCATTGCGAGCCGGCCGAAGGTCGGCGCGGCAATCTTGTATTCGCATGATTTGTGAAATACGGTGTTAGGGTTAATACGGGGCGGCGTGTAACGGGCGGTGCGAAGGGGGGTAGTCGAAGTGGGAGCTGTCGGAGGGTGAGTTTCTTAAGGATTCGAGGCGGCGATTTTTTCCTTTAGTGTTCGGCAGGCTGCCATCGGGTCCGGGGCCTCGGTGACGGCAGAGCAGACGGCAATAGCTTTGGCGCCGGCCTCAATAACCTTTTGAATGTTATCGGGTGTTATGCCGCCGATGGCGACGTGGGCGATGCCGGTATCGGCCAGTTTTTCGGTACCCCGGGTGACATACTCCAGCCCTACAGGGCGGGCGGTTGGCTTTGTGCCGGTTGAAAATACGGGGCCGAGACTGATGTAAGTGGGCAGTTCGGCACAGGCGGAATGCAACTGCTCGACGGAATGGGTGCTTTTTCCGATGATTAAGGGCGCCGACAGGAGTTTGCGAGCGTGGTCGGCGGACAAATCGTTCCGGCCAAGATGAACGCCATCGGCGCCGGCGAGGACCGCGATATCGGCGCGGTCGTTTATTATGCTTAAGACGTCGGCGGACCTGCATATTTGCACGAACTCGAGGGCAATGGCCAGGAGTTTATCATCCTCGATATCCTTTGCGCGGAGCTGGATGCAATCGGCGCCGCCGGCGACGCAGCGGAGGGCCAAAGAGAAGACGTCCAACGGAAGGTTACTGCTGATTATCACGTAGAGTCTGACGTTCCTGAATTTTTCGGCGGGGCCGGTGAAAAGGACAATATCCTTTTCAAGGGTGTAGGCGGTGTATCGCAGGTTTTCGATGCTTTGGGCGAGGGAGGGATTTATGGTTTGGACCGTTTCGGCAATCGCGCGCAGGGCCTCTGGAAGGCGTTTGGATGCGGCGGTGAAACAGTCGTGCAAACTGGTGCGTTTGAATCGGCCCTCGACGGTTGTGCCGACGCCGACGTCGGCGAGCGTGTCCCTGCAGGAGAGAAGGCGGGCGGCATCGAGCTTGTCGATGGCGGCCGAGAGCTCGTGGCGAAGCTGCCTGGCGCGGTCGGTCAAGGGGGCGCAATTCAAGGCGAATCTGCAGAATTCCTCCATAACGCGAATCGCCTCGCGGGCGCGATTGAAATTGGCATCGATTATTCTGTAGACAGCCCTTTCCATAACAGGTCTGATTATACCGGCAGGGTGCAGGTCTGAACAGTCGAAATTAGATGGGATTTTCGGGGCAGTTTTGTAGGTTACTTAGGTTTCTATTTCGGTTGAGGTTTGATTACTTTTTGTTCTTTGAATACCTTGCCGGAGAGGTAATCGGTAAAGGTAACCTTTACGGTCAAAGGCTCTTTGAAGTCCTTGACGATGCCGGCTATGTCAAAGGTCAATCTGTAATTGATGGTTATAAGGGTTGCGAACCAGAGCTTTTTCAACTCGGCCGGGGCCACGCGCCACTGGCCCAGGAGGGCCTCGGCGCCGCTTTTGTTCAGGTCCCAAAGCTGGACGTCCACCGCGCCGGCGGCTTTTATTATGTCGCCGGTTTCGTCGATTGGCTGGATATAGACAATAAGCTTTTCTTTTTTTCCGTCGCGGTCCTTGTCGTAGAAATTAGTGTAGTTCGTAATTTTGATTCTCTGGATTTGATAGACGTTTTCGAGCTTGACTTCGTCACGCAGGCTGGAGAGGGCGGCGAGTTGTTTTTTTAATTCTTCTGTTTCCGCCTTGGACTGCTGGAGTTGGCGGGTCAGTTGTGTTTTTTCCCGGTTCAACGTTTTGACTTGCTCCTGCAAAGGGGGTCCGGCGTTTTCACAGCCTGCGAAGAACGCGAGCAGACACCCGGCCAGGACAAGGGGCGAAGCTCCGCGGCGTGCGGTATTTTCAATCGGAGGGTTCTTCACTTTCCTGCTCCTGCTTTCTGACAATCTCCGGGGCCTTTTGCAGGATTCTGTCGACGAGTCCATAATTCATTGCCTCGTCGGCCTCCAGCCAGAGGTTGCGGTCGCAATCTTTTTCTATTTTTTCGGGCTTTTGTCCGGTGTGCCGGGCCAGTATTTTGTAAAGTCTGCTGCGCAGCCTCAGAATTTCCTGGGCTTCGATTTCCAAATCGGTAGCGGGTCCTTCCAATATGCCTGAGATGAGGGGCTGGTGCAGGAGGACCCTGCTGTTCGGCAGGAGGAAGCGTTTGGCGTTTCTGCCGCCGGTGAGCAGAACGGCAGCCATGCTGGCGGCCTGCCCGATGCAATAGGTGGCGACATCACAGCGCAAGAACTGCATGGTATCATAGATTGCCAGGCCGGCGGTGATTGAGCCGCCCGGTGAGTTGATGTAAAAATGGATATCGTTCTTGCTGTCCTCGTTGCTCAGGAACAGCATCTGGGCGATAATCAGATTTGCGGTTGTGTCTTCGAGGGGCCCGCCGAGAAAGACGATTCTGTCTTTGAGCAATCTGGAGTAGATATCGTAGGCGCGTTCGGCCCGGCCGCTTTTTTCAATTACTATCGGCACTAAAGTCTGATTCAGCGTCATAATCCCTATTCCTCGTATGTTAAATGCGGCGTTGGGTGCTACTTGGTCTTATCCGGCTTTTTGTCGGTCCCTTTTTCTTCCTGCTTGAGCACCTCGTCGATAAGTCCGTATTGAAGGGCTTCCTCGGCGGTCATGTACCTGTCCCTTTCGGTCTCGGCGGCGATCTTTTCGACGTTCTGGCCGGTATGGCTGGCAAGGATTTCGTTTATCATGGTCTTGGCCTTGAGGATTTCCTCGGCCTGTATTTTTATATCGGCAGCCGCACCGGTAACGCCTCCCCAGGGCTGGTGCAGCATGACTTTGGCGTGCGGAAGGGCGAAGCGTTTTCCTTTGGTGCCGGCGGCCAGTATTATGGCGGCGCCGGACTGGGCCCTGCCGATGCAGTAGGTCGCAATGGGGGATCTGACAAAGCGTATGGTATCGTAGATGGCCATGGTATCGTCAACGTTGCCGCCGGGAGAGTTGATGTAGAGGCTGATTTCGCTGTCGCGCTTGAGGTTGTCGAGATAAAGCATTTTCATAATGACTTCGGCGGCCCTGGCGTAGGATATTTCCCCGATGAGGAACACGATGCGGTTTTCAAGGAGCATATCGTCGAGGCTCATCTGGCGATAGCGCTGATAGGGGCCGTATTGGTCATAGACCTGCGGATGAGCGGGGTCGGTCCGGCACGAAGCCGCAAAATCAGGGCCTTTTACGATATTTTGTGCAGGATGTTCAACAAGCATTTGCTGTTTCCTTTTAAAAGCGTTTCTAAATCACCGGGCGGCGACCTTGAAGCATTATTGTGCCATCTTTTCTATTTTGCTTTCTTTTTATCGGCTGTTTTTCGTTTCGCGGGCGGTTTTTTTTCGGCAGAAGAGGTTTTTTTTGCACTTTTTTTCGGCGCCTTCGGCGTTTTCTTTTTTTGCTTGGGCGGCTCGACTTCGGTTATCTGTGCGGATTCGAGCAGCCTGGCGATGCACTTGTTTTCGCGTACCTGCAATTTGAACTGGGCCAGGGAGCCGTCACGGGCCATATCCTCTCTCATTCTTTCGGGGCGCTGTCCCCGCTCAATGGCCAACCGGGCGATATGCCCGTTAACCTCTTCGTCGCTGACCTGAAGGTCGAGCTTTTCGGCGATTTTGTCCATAATGAAGAAGGTTTTGAGCTGCTCGTTGGCCCGCTGTTCGCTGCCGGCCTTCAGTTGCGCCATGTGCTCTTCAATCTGCTCGCGGGAGAGGCCTCGCATCAACAAATTGGTGTACTGCCTTTGGAGCAGCGAGGTCGAATGGTCGGCGACGATATCAACGGGCAGGTCGAAACTGGTGTTGTCGAGCAGATACTTGTAGATTTGCTCGGTCATCTCGGTCCTGGACTGGCGTTCGAGGCGGGCCTGCAGCATATCCTGGATTTCGTCCCTCAGTTCGGCCTGGTCTTCGACGCGGTAGCTGCTGAAGAAGTTTTGGTCCAATTCGGCCGGCTTGAGCCACTTTATATCCTTGACGGTGATTCTGACACCCACCTTTTTGCCGCGGTACTCTTGGCGGAAATAGGTTTTGGGGACCTCGACGGTGGTTTGCGCGACATCGCCGGCGCCGGCGCCGACCAGCAGCTCATCAAGGTTCTCGACGGGGATGTCGCCGACGAAGCCGCTGTGCCTTACGAACACCTCTATGTTGTCGAGCTTCTGCTCTTCTTCGACGCCTTCGGTTTTCAGGACCGCGTCGGCAATTATCTGGTCGTCGAGCTCGACCGGTTCGCCTTCCCGCGGCGTCCAGACGCCCGACAATTTGCGCAGCCGCTCAAGCTCTCTGTCGATTTGCTCGTCGGCAATTTCCAGCCTGGTCTTGTTTACGGGAATGCCCTCGAGCGGGGGCAAATCGAATTCGGGGCGCACCTCGATTTCGAACTCGAACTTCATGGGGCCTGATTCGGGCAGCTCGATTTTTTCGAAATCGATGTCGGGGTCTCGAAGGACATCGAGCTTGTTGTCTTTAAGTGCGGCGTCGCTGGCATCTGCCAGGAGTTTGAGTTTTATCTGCTCGGTTGCATCCTTGCCGAACCTTTTTTCGAGGAGCCGGCGTGGGGCGCGGCCCTTTCGGAAGCCCGGCACGAGGGCCTCTTTTCGGAGGGTCTCGTACTGGTCGTCGGTGGCGCCTTTGATGGCCTGTTCGGGTATCTCGACGATTACCTTTTTCCTGCAGGGTCCGGCCTGCTCGATGGTCACAGTGTTCTTTACGGCTGTCGCCTGTTGTTCTTCGTCCATTTTCACCGCTCCTTAAGGATTGCTCTTTGTCCTGGCCCCGAAACAATAAACAAAAAAGGCGTCAGGGAAACAGCGTGTGTCAAGAACGCGCTTTAGTGAGTCTGAAAGTCTTCCCTTAGCCAAACGTTAGTCTCTCTTGTCCCGGTCGGTCGGGACCCGACATATCGGCGACCAACGCCAAACTACTGGTTAGCCGGTAACTCGCCGATACTATTTGCTTTAGAGCGGGTGATGGGACTTGAACCCACGACATTCACGTTGGCAACGTGACGCTCTACCACTGAGCTACACCCGCGGGATTCGTATCTCGTATCTCGTCGCTCGTATCTCGCGGTTGAATTCCTCGTTAATCAACAATTATAAGAGAAGTCGGCGGGCATGCAAGGGGATTTTTTTGGAAAAAACTTGCTGTTTTTTTCGTGCAGTACACCACCTCAACTTGCCGGCCCGGCGAATACCAGTGCCAAATCCGGACTTTACGAACATGCGGATTTCGTGAATTACCAAATCAGACTTATGGGGAAAAAGTTGATTTTAGCCGAATATTGTGTATACTAAAAGGGAGAGGCATTTTCCAGTCGTAAAAGGCATTTTTGAATGAGAAGGAAGGACAAATCACATCGCGGACGCAGAAAGTTTTTCGCTCTGTTGTTCTTTATGAGGCTGCTGTTTGGTGCCTCGGAGGCAACCAGCGGCGTGGCTGGGGAACCGGAGTTTGTTGCGACGGAAATTTATCAGGCGACCGGGCCGGTTTTTGGCCTCGGGTGGGGAGATTTCGACCCTCTCCACGATGGCATGGAAGTTGCCTGCTTGTTGCAGTATGGGTTGGTGCTGCAGCTTTCACCGAATATCCCAAGCTGGCCGGCGGCTTTGCGCTATGAAGGAGAAACAGACGCATTTACCATGAAGCTGCGTCCGACAATCGGTATCGGTGATGTACACTCGGGCTATGCGGGCAATGAAGTTGTTGCCTGTGGCGGTGGCGGTTCATCGATGGTCACGGTAGTGTTCTACGACCCGGCTGTGGGGTGGTCGCACGAGGTTTTGTTCGACAACACGGGGTGGGTGGGAGGCAGCTGGGGCGCGCGGGTGGGTGACTACGATCCTCGCCGGACGGGCGATGAAATACTTCACATCTACGAGGGTGCATCGGACACCAGCACAGGAAGAATCTTTCGCGAGGTCGCAGGTTTGTGGGAAGAGCAGGTTATCTGGGGGGGCGGGGAATATGTGGAAGTCGGCATGGACTCGGCGGCCGGTGATTTTAACCCCGACCACCCCGGTCCGGAGATATTCGTTATTACCGAAGGGTCACGTTTTGAAATCCTTCCGCCGGAGGGTAACAGCACAGGTATGTGGCCAAGACGGAGTATCGGGTGGGGTGGCGACGAGAGTGTGGGCTGGGTGGCGCAGATAGCCGATGTCGATTCTTCCTACGCTGGAAACGAAGTTGTCTATGGCACCCGCTATAGCAATCGCATCGTGATGTTGCGTCACGATGTGGCCGGGGTCTACCAACAACAGGTTCTCTTGACCGGCAATGCCACAGAACCTGGCTACGGAGAAATGTTGGATATAGCCGTTGGGGATATTCTGCCTATGAATGCCGGACTGGAAATACTGGGGGTAGACTACACGGGCTCGGTTTACCTGGTTAGGCGGGTTGAAGACGCTTGGCAGGGCCGGGTCATCTGGCAGGACCCCAACTCGCTTTATGCTGTGATTGCCGGCGACTTCCTGCCTGCGCGAAGCGGCGATGAAATCTTGGTGGGGGGCGAGTCGGGAACCATCAGGCTGTTGACGCTTACGTTCGCGGACAGCCTTAGCGACGATGGGATTGTCAACTTTCGGGATTTTGCGGAACTGGCGTGCTATTGGCTTGTAAACGAACGAGGAGCAGATATTGGTCCGTGGCCGGTCGGAGACGGCATCGTGGATATGCTGGATGTTGCGGTGGTGGCTGAGAATTGGCTGCAGAGAGCATATTGGGCTGAGTAATCAAAGGTAGGACTTGCCGGTTGCCTGATTGTGTAAGCAGTCAGAGGTCAATACAGCGAGAAACTCCGGAAGGGGTAGCCGAACGGCTACGAATTATCCGAGGTCAATCAGAAAATGGATGCGAGTCGCCTCTGCTTTAATGTTACGTCTGAGCCATATCCACACACAAATGAGTTTTATGCGCGCTGCTACCAGTATGCGGCATCCAAACAAACCACCGTCTTTTTTGGATGGGCCAAATCTATGAGCATGTCGTCGCCGTTGACATTAGTTGTAAAGCAATAATGGCGGCAGGAGGCAGGGGCCATGCAAGGGGTTTTTTGCAAAATTTTGCTGCAGGGGAACAGCGAACGGCGGGCAAAGGACGCATGGGGCGACTCTTTTAGTAATCTCTAAGTGACCGCATCCATTCGGGCCACTCGGGGGGGTCGGCATCCAGGGGGTAACTTCGATGCCACTTCAACCTCCACAGCTCCTTAAGCCCCACCTTTCTGGTACTCCAATCCAGAAAAAGACAGTTGACAAACCCGTTGTGCCGGTCGAGGCAGAAGCGCTTCATCTCGTTGACGTGGCCGCCGGCCCATGGCTCGCCGCTATATACGGGAGCCTGGTCTGTATAATCGGGACAACCACCGCCCCAGAAGCAAGCCAGAAGCACCGGTATGTTATTTCCTCCTCTGACGTTAAAAGTTCTCCACATATCTTTGCCGGGCCGGTCCTGGTACCAATCATTGTTTTCATAATCATAAACCCAGGCATTGAACCCATAGCTGCCAACATAATTGACGTCGTAGTAGTCGTCATAGTTCCACGCCACATACGGGTTGCGGCCTCCCTCGGCCGAGGTCTTCCTGGCTGTGGGGCAGAGGTACAACTCGTGTCGGCTCGTTTCGCCTGATTCGGCTACGACGCTGAGGTACGGACGGGACGCAACCAGCCAGTGTCCATCGAGACCCGCGGTGGTCATCTTATTGTCGTTATCCGCTCCATACATCAAAAAGATGAGGCCCCACTGATGCAGGTTGCTGAGGCAAACGGCGGCTTTGGCCTGTTGTTTTGCCTTGTTCAAAGCCGGCATCAATATCGATACCAGCAGTGCGATTATGGCGATTACCACCAAAAGCTCTATTAAGGTAAAAGCCCTTAGTCTGCGCACAATGGGCGTTCGCCTGGACACATCGCCCAAAAAGTCTCTTGCAGTAAGGTTTCCCATACTCAGCCAACCGCAACGCTGATAAACGTCCTCAGCAGACAATAATACCAGAAAAGTGCCGAATTTGGAAGACTTTTTCGGCGGGAATCAGGGTCGCTGTGTGCGGCCCGGTCAGGCGGTACCCGATAAGCCAGCTTTCGATTCTTACCGTTGACGGACAGGGCTAATCGAAGCCATACAGGCGTATTTTTGGCGCCGCAAAGGTTGGCGCCGGGTAAGCTTTTGGTAAGGGCTGGGTTTGGGCCGCCTTTACGGTTGTCCGAGGACAGGGATATGGTAGAATTGGAATTGCGACCGCGGGATGTCGAGCGAGTGGAAGCACAGAAAGCAAGATTAGTGGGGGAATGAAAGATGGGGCAGAGATACGCGGGGATAGAGAAGAAGTGGGCGCAGGCGATTTTGGGGCTGGCGCTGCTTATCGGGGCGTTTGTGGTGATTGTCGCGGTGAAGAGGGCGGACAGGGGCGGGCCTGTGTTCGCTGCGGAGAAGAAAGAGGCGGACGCAAATGAGCCGAAGGATTCGAACAAGGGCCGGCAAGGCGAGGATGAGAAAGTAAAAGACAGCAATGAAGGTCAGGCGGGTCGGCCGGACCATAACCATCCGGCATTTTCCGAGCGGGTCGAGGAGCGAGCGAGAATGGTGGCTGAGGACATCGAAGGCCGGGGGGTGCGCGACCCGGGAGTTTTGGCGGCGATGCGGACGGCGCCGCGGCACGCGTTTGTGCGCCGGAGCGATTCGCGGCGGGCGTACGCGGACCATCCGCTGCCGATAGGGCTCAATCAGACGATAAGCCAGCCTTACATTGTGGCGTATATGACCGATGCGCTGAAGCTTGGGCCCGACTCGAAGGTGTTCGAGGTGGGGACGGGGTCGGGATACCAGGCGGCGGTGTGCGCGGAGATTGCGGGGGAGGTTTATACGGTCGAGATTTTGGAGAAATTAGCCGAATCGGCCAGGGACCGTCTGAAGGAATTGGGCTACCGGAACGTGACGGTCAAGGCGGCGGACGGGTATTACGGGTGGGAGGAGAAGGGGCCATTCGATGCGATTATAATAACGGCGGCGGCCGGGCTGGTCCCGCCGCCATTGATAGAGCAGCTAAAGCCGGGCGGGCGGATGATTCTGCCGTTAGGCAGCCCTTACGGGGCACAGTGGCTGGTGCTGATTACCAAAGACGACAAGGGCGAGGTCCGCAGCCGCAGTCTTATTCCCGTGCGCTTTGTACCCATGACCGGCCGCGCCATGGAGGCCGAACGGCCATCCGGAAAATGACAGTGATTGCGATCGCGATTTTTCTGGTATCCGCAGCGGCGCTCGGGCTGGAGCTGGTTCTGGTCCGGGCGTTGTCTATCGGGCACTGGCACCATTTTTCATACCTGGTTATAAGCACGGCGCTATTGGGGTTCGGGGCCGGGGGGACGCTCGTCGCCATCGGCTCGAAAACGCTGACGAAGCATTACAGGGGGTGGCTGTGGTGCTTTGCGTTCGCGCTGGGGCTGGCGGCGCCGGCTGTGTTTTACGTGAGCCAGAGGGTGCCTTTCGATGAGCTGCAGCTTATATGGGACAGGCGGCAGATACTCTATCTGTTCGCATATTACCTGCTGTTTTTTGTGCCGTTTTTCTGTGCGGGGGCCGGTGTTGCGCTGGCTTTTACGGCTTTTGCGGAGAGGGCGCATCGTCTGTATTTTTATAACATGACCGGGTCGGGGTTGGGTGCGGCGGGGGCTGTGGCGCTTATGTACGGCAACTCGCCTGAGCAGATACTTCTGGTAATAAGCGGCGCGGCGTTTCTTGGGGCGCTGGTGCTGGCTTTGGCGTTGTCCTGGCGGTGGGTAGTCGGTACGCTGGCCGGCGGCGCGGTCTGCCTTTTAGGATTTAGTCGCGTGGGGCCGCTGCGGCTTGAGATTGAGATTTCCGAACAGAAGTCGCTTGTCTGGTACAGGGAGCTTCCGGACGCCAACGTTGTGGCGGTGCGATACAGCCCGCTGGCCCGGCTGGACTGCGTGCAGGCGGCGAGCATTCGACAGTTTCCTGGTTTGGCCCTGAAGTACCGCAACGGGCTGCCGGAGCAGATGCTGATAATCAGCGACGGCGAGGGCGTATCGGCGGTCAATAAATTCGATAATCTGAAGGAGCTGGGCTGCTACGACTATATGACCTCGGCGCTCGCGTACCATCTGGTGAGCGAGCCGCAGGTGTGTATCATTGGGGCCGGGGGCGGCTCCGACGTGGTGCAGGCGTTGGCACGGGGGGCGCGGAAGGTTACGGCGGTGGAGATGAACGGGCAGATAGTGGATTTGGTCCGCGGCAAGCTGGATGAATTCTCATCGGGCCTGTACAGGCGCCAAGATGTCGAGATTGTTATTGCCGAGGGTCGAAACTTTCTGCAACGGGGTCGCCGGCAATTTGACGTTATCAACATCTCGCTGCTGGATTCGTTCACGGCTTCGGCGGCGGGGGTCGGGGCTTTTAACGAAAGCCATCTTTATACCATTGAGGCCGTAGAGCAGGCGATGTCGAGACTGCGGCCGAAGGGTTTATTGAGCATTACGCGAATGCTCAAGACTCCTGCGCGAGACAGTCTCAAGATGCTGGCCACGGCAGCGGAGGCGCTGCGTCGGCGAGGCGTCGGCGGGCCGGGCGACCATATTATGATGATTCGAAGCTGGGCCACCGCGACGATTGTTGTCTCGCCTGAGCCTTTCTCCGGTCGGCAAATCGCAGAAACGCGCAAGTTCGCAAAGGAGCGGTCGTTCGACCTGGTGCATGTACCCGGCATAGAACCGAATGAAGTAAATCGATACCACGTGCTTGCCGAAGGGCCTGTTTATTATAAAGGCGCGCAGCAGATATTGTCGGCGGAACGTGAAAGGTTTTATCACGATTACGCGTACAATATTCGGCCGGCCACGGATGACCGGCCATACTTTTTCGACTTTTTCAAATGGAAGTCGCTGCCGCACATGGTAAGGACTTTAGGGCGGCAATGGCTGCGATTTTCGGAATGGGGCTATCTGGTGCTGGCTGCGACGTTGCTGCAGGCGGTTTGCGCGGGCGCGTTGTTTATTCTGCTTCCTCTGTGGGCGGCAAGGCCAGTCAAGGCGGCCCAGGCCCGAAAGCTGCCCGTGGTGACTTATTTTCTCTTGCTCGGGCTTGCCTATATGTTTCTGGAAATGGGTTTTATTCAGAAGCTGACGCTGCTGATAGGGCATCCTGTGCTTGGTGTGGCGGTTACTCTGCTGGGATTTCTGGTGTTTTCGGGCTTCGGCTCTCTGGCTTCGGGGCGTGTGTCTTATCAGCCGGTGCGCACTATATGGGTAGCGGTGGCGGCTATAATCGTTATCGGGGCGGCGGAAATAGTCTTGATGGCAGTCTCTTTTCAATGGCTGGTGGGTTTCCCGCGCGCAGCGCGAGTACTGCTGGGTTTGGCAATAACAGCGCCTCCGGCGTTTTTTATGGGGATGCCATTTCCGACGGCTCTGAGGGAGCTTCACAGGCGCAGCGGGCCGCTGGTGCCCTGGGCGTGGGGCGTTAATGGATTTGCCTCGGTTATCGGGGCTGTGCTGGGCACGTTTCTGGCGATTTCGGTGGGGTTCAGGGCTTTGGCAGTGATGGCGCTGGCCTGTTACTTCGTGGCTGCGTTCGTTTCAAAGTATATTGGCAAAGAGGGCAGGTCAGCAGGTCAGGTGGAGGGCGGCAGCCACGTTTACACCTTGCCGTGACAGCTCGTTGAATGTCTGAACGGCCCTGAAGGTGTCGGACGCTTCGAGGCGAATGTCGTGCCCCTGCAGGAGTTGCAGCGCCTCCTCGGCGATTTTCATCATCCCGTAAGCCCCGCAGCCAACTACCAGAACCGAAGGTGCGGCGTCAATGACGGGCTGCACATCGTCCGCCGACAACAAGTGGCCCTGCTGTCGCCGCCAATCGCCCCGGACGGAATCGCCAAGGATTATGAGGTCTTTGGTGTAGCGTTCACCGTCAATTACAATCCTGCCGAACTGGTATGAATCAATGTGCATGTTCGGGTCCGAACCTTGAAGACGGTAACAGGCCGACACAAAAAAACATTTTCTGGAAGCGGCAACTGGCCACAACCAGTCCGCGCGGCGATAACAGAGATGCCTGGCGCGACCGGCACAACTTCTTTCGAGAGAGTTACCTGCGGAGCTGATTTTAACAACGGCGGGGGCTTGCTACAAGAAGGATATGGCGCCGACAGGTCGGATTACAGCTATGACTATTTTTCCGCCGAGGGCTGGGGATGAGACGCAAAAACCAAAGCATAATAGAAGCACGGCTGCCGCTCAAAAAAAACTTACGCACTCCAGCACGAGCCGGGTATAGAGACGCCTGCTGTCTATGTTCTCGCGGCAGTTAATGGCTCGCACAGCCGCCGTCAGGAGATTGACTCGATGAAGGATTTGCGAAGGGGCTCATCGCAGCACTCGGCCAGCTCCTTTATCAAGTATTTGAGATACTCCTGGCCATCAATTTCCAATGGCTTCTGCCACTGTTCGAATCGCTGCTGTATGCGGCGTGCGTGCTTCTCTGCCCACTCTTGTTTTTCTCTGTCCAACATGGTTTTGAAACCCTCCAAGACAGATAATAATGTATTACAGATTCAAGGCGAGCTGTCAAGCTTTTTTTTTGAAGTTATTGTGGGATTGTGGGATGGCGGAGGCGCGGCATCATACGGGGCAGAGGCCGCTTTGTTCAGCCAATATAGCATCCAAGGTTTCTTGTGCATCCTTCTTTCCGAGCACAAGCATCCTATCATTTGCCAGCAGGACCGTTCCTCCTGTTGGTACGAAGAACTCGTCATTTCTGTAGATAAGAACAATCAATGTGCCTGCTGGAAGCCTGAGGTCCAGGATTCTTTTACCAATGGCCGCGGCGCCGGGAGGGATTTCTATTTCCCGCATGTCCGCAGCCATTTTCTCCGGCCGGTCGAATTCGAGGGGATATTGTGGCTTTTGACGCAGCGGTTCATCCAGCTTTAGCCATTTTGCCGTCAAAGGTAAGGATTTCCCTTGAAGCAGAACCGATATAATTGTGATGAAGAACACCAGATTGAACAAGGTCATTGCCTTGGGAAGATTTGCCAGTAACGGAAAGGTCGCCAGGACGATAGGAACAGCCCCTCTGAGGCCAACCCACGATACGAGGGCCTTTTCCCTCAGATTCAGGCGAGAAAAGGCTAACGTAATGAAAACGCTTGCAGGGCGAGCGATGAACATCAGGAATACGGAAAGCGAGACTCCCTGACGCCAAACCTGGGCCACTTGTGATGGAAACACCAGCAGGCCCAGCGTCAGAAACATCGTGATTTGCATGAGCCACGCTGTTCCATCGTGAAATCGTTTCAGGCTGCGTTTGTGGAGAAAATCGCTGTTGCCGAGGATAATCCCCGCGAGGTACACAGCCAGGAAGCCGTTGCCCCCGAAAACCTCGCTCGCTGCGAATACGAGCAGCACGACGGAAAGGGTAAGGACGGGGTAAAGCCCTTCATATTCAAGTTTCAGCCTGTTGATAAGGCGTACTATTGCCTTACCGGATGCCAAGCCGATGGCGGAACCGACGAGAACTTGCTGCAAGAACATCGGAACAATGACCAGCCAGGGGGCCGTTCCATCCTGCATAAGGCGAATTATGCCCATGGTAAGGAAAACAGCCATTGGGTCGTTGCTGCCGGACTCTAATTCGAGCAATGGCTTTGTCTGGCCTTTCAAGCTGACGCTTTTTGAGCGTAGAATGGAAAAGACAGCCGCGGCATCTGTTGAAGATACCACCGAGCCAAGCAGGAGACCCTCCATCAGTGAAAGCTTCAAAAGAGCTGCGGCAAAAATCCCTACCAGCACGGCGGTCAAAAGGACTCCTACACTTGCAAGGGCCACGCCGGGCCCTAAAACAGGACGGATTGCGTGCCAGTCGGTATGGAGCCCGCCTGAAAAAAGGATTAAAGCCAGCGCCATTGTGCCCATCAAGTTTGCTATATAAGCATTATCAAAGTAAATGCCGCCTATCCCTTCCGACCCTGCCAACATGCCAACAACCAGGAACATCAACAGGGCCGGAACTCCCAGTCTTTCAGACGTTTTGCTTGCAAAAACGCTTATCAACAGAAGCAGGGAAATTCCCGTGAGAACATAGTGTGCTGCAACCATACTTGCTTAACTCGTGCACAGACCAGATTTTGAGCCGCCAAATCAAAACGTTCGAAATTACTTTTAATTCCAGAACCATTCGAGGTGATAATCATCGGTTTCTTAAGATATTATCGGCATTTTGCGGCAGGACAATCTTGCGCGGGGAAAAAAATAACCGCGGATAGGCAAGTCGAGGCGTCGGTTTGTCATCTCGAGGTTTGTATGCGCATAAGTCTTGGATTACCAGGTTCTTGCGCATAAAAAAGGGGCCGAACGTGCGGAGGGAGAGGAAATGCGGATTTCGCCCGGCCCCAAAAAAGCGATTATTCCTGTTGTGCTTTTTGCTGCTGTGCTTCTTGTTCTTTCAGTGATGTAATATCCACCCCTTCGGCGACAACGACTACATTTACGGCGACGGTCAAATCATCGTCAAACCTCAGCTTTATCTGGGATGTTCCGACCTGTTTTATGTTTTCCTCCAGCTGGACGAGCTCGTCGGCCACCTCAAAGCCCTGCTCGCGGAGGTTTGCGGCAATATCCGTCGCTCCGATCGAGCCGAACAGGACTCCCTGCTCATTGGCCTTGGCGGCCAAAACGGCCTCTGCTCCGTCGACCGCGGCGGCAGCGGCTTCAAGCCGTTTTCTCTCGTGTATTCGCTGCTCTGCACGCCCGGCTTTCTCCCTGGCCAAAGCCCTTATGTTTGCCTCGGTTGCAATCTTCGCCAGCCCCTGAGGCAGCAGGTAGTTCCTTGCATATCCGGTGCTGACTTCCACTATGTCGCCGAGCCAGCCGAGCTTCTTGACATCCTCACAAAGTAAAACCTTCATCCCGTCAGACCCCTTTATCCTGCAAACTGTAAAACACTTTCTGTTTCTGTTTACCCCGTCAGAGACACCCGCTTTTTGCCCCGGCGGCCTCTGACGAAAGTCGTAATATTTTCACTGTTCGGAATTCGCCCTTTACATTCCGCGTCAGAGCGGGCGTTGCCGGCGTCAGGTGGTAAACGGCAGCAGCGCCATAAGCCTTGCGCGTTTGATTGCCTTTTTGACTTTCCGCTGGCAAGCGGCGCAGTTGCCGCTGCGCTTGCGCGAGTATATCTTGCCGCGGTTGGTCAGCAGCTTTGCCAGAGTATCGATGTCTTTGTAGTCAACGTACTTTATGCCCCTTCTGCAGAAGCGGCATTGTGTCTGTTCACGAATCGCAGTGGGCCTGGCATCGCGTCGGCCCGGCGTAGTTCTGTCGTTTTCTGTTCTTCTTGTGAATCTCATCTTTTACCTCACAATTTTATTTCGCAGCTCGCGGGCCGGCCGCGAGCCGCGGCTAAAACGGTATATCATCTTTACTTGTCTGCTGCTCTGGTTCCCAGGCTGGCTCTTGCCGTTGAGAACCTGTTTTATCCAACTCCTGTCCGGGCTGTGCGGCGGCCCCTCCAGGGCCGCCCGGAAGAAACTGAAAGGTCTCCACCGTAACCCTGTGTTTGCTGCGCTTGGTACCATCCTGAGCCGTCCAGCTATCGAAACTGAGCCTGCCTTCGACAAAGACGGGTCTTCCCTTGCTGAGGTACTTATTGATGTTCTCGGCCTGTCTGCCGAATGCGCGGCAGTCCACAAAACAAGTTTCTTCCCGCTGATTGCCGTCCTGACCAGTCCATTTGCGGTTGACCGCAATGCCGAAATCCACCACTGCCGTCTGGTTCGGCGTATACGACAGTTGCGGGTCTCGGGTCAGATTACCCATCAGTAAGACTTTGTTGAACCCGGCCATATTAGCTTCTCCTGTTCGATTCCACTTTACATTATTCTACCTGAGTCCACGCCCGGCGAATTCACCACTTTCCAAGACAGTCCGGGCTTCCGGCTGGTTATGATTACTCCAATTGCTCCTGCTTATCGTCGAGCAGTTCTTCATCCTCCATCGGTTCTTCATCCTCCGTGGGTTCTTCATCGTCAATCGTTTCTGCATCCTCTGGCGTTTCTTCATGGTCCACTGGTTCATCAGTCACTTCAAAAGCGTCACCCTGGGTTTTCGCGGCGTCCAACTTTTCCGGTTCAACCTTCTGCTCTTGTTGAGGGGGTATTTGCCTGTCCTTTTCGGCCAGCATCGTGGGAGTATCTTTTTGCATGTCTTTTTCGATATCTTTTTCATCCCTGTCCTCTGTACGCAGAATCAGAGCGCGCATGATGCGCTCCGAGAGCCGAACGGCTCTTTCGATTTCATGGTTCCTCCTGCCGTCGGTTCTGAAATAGCAGAGGATATATGTTCCTTTGCTCTTTCCGTCGATGTCGTATGCGAGCCTTCTGTCGTCCCATTTTCTTAACGATACGACCTCCGCCTCCACCTTTTTCAATATGTTTTTGATGGTTGTCTGGATGCCGTCCCAGTCTGATGCCGCATCAACCGAATCAACGAGGAACATAGCCTCATACAGCTTCTTATCAATAGTTTTCAAACCAGATACCTCCCAATCGATTTACGATTATAAGATTAAGTCTTCAGTTAAACCTGTTCATGGTCGTTCCGATGCCATATTCAACCCAGCAAAGCGCCGCATCTCGTGCTCTCTCAATCGCCTCATCCAGCAAAGGTTTCTCTGTGCCGGTTGGCTTATCGAGAACAAAATCCACGGCGTCTTGCCTGTCGCTTCGGCCAATGCCTATTCGCAGCCGGCTTATACTGTGCGTGGCGAGTTTTTCCATAATGTCGGCCAGGCCCTTGTGGCCGCCGGAAGACCCTTTTGTTCTAATTCGAATTCTACCCGGCTCGAGGGCCATATCGTCGGTTATCACAAGCAAATCACTGTGGCCGAGCCGGTAAAAACCCACAGCCTTTGCAACAGCCTGACCACTGGAGTTCATAAACTGCCAGGGCTTGAGCAATATTAACTTTTTATCTGCAAACTCGCATGAGCCGAAGACAGCACCGAATTTTTTCTTTCTTACATCTATGTTCAAGGCCTCTGCGAGCGAATCTATCACACGGAAACCCACATTGTGCCGCGTGTTCACATATCCGCGGCCCGGATTACCGAGGCCGACAACCATTTTAATTTCATGCATAGCGTCTGTTTTCAGGACCAGGGGCCGCTATTTTTTTTGAGCTTCTTCTGAAGATTCCTCCTCCTCGGCCTCCTTAGCCTGGCCGATAACTTCCGGGGCGACCGGCGCTTCTGCTTCAGCCTCCTCGGTGGTCTTGGGGGCGATCACCACACTGCAGGTAACCACCAGCAATGACGGCTCGCTTGCCAGCCTGACACCCTCGGGCAGCGCGATATCCGCTGCGTGCAGGGCGTCATCAATGTCCAGGTCTTTTACCGAAACAACGATAGTCTCCGGAATATCAGTTACTCTGCACTCGACCTCCAGGTGGTCTACATGCTCTTGCACAATGCCGCCTTCGTGTGTGCCCTTGGCCACGCCTTTGAGCTCGATAGGAACTGTTACCTTAATAGTCTCGCTTACGTCCACTCTCATCAAATCCGCGTGGATGACGTCCTTTCCAAGATGGTCATATTGAATATCCTTAATGAGCATTTTCTCCCGCTTTCTGCCGATCTGCAAATCCAGCAGTCGATGCCCGTGTTGCAGCGCCTGGCCAAGGTCGTGTTCATTTATTGTAATCGCCACCGACTCTTCCTTGTGTCCGTAGACAATGGCGGGGATCCGTCCCTGTTTACGCACTCTGGCAGCCGCCTTTGAGCCGACTTGTTCCCGCTTTTCAGCTTTAAGTACCGACGTCTTTTCCATATTCTTCTCGCTTCAATTAGGTACGTGGCGTTTTTCCTGCGCCCGCATTTTTCTATACGCTAAAAGTAATGAACAAACTACTGACCGATTCGTCCCTGTGGATTCTTTTTATGGCCTCGCCCAACATGGCCGAGACCGTCAAAACCTTGATGGAGCCAAGCTCCCTGGCCTTCTCGCTCATGGGTATAGTATCAGTGACTACTACTTCATCAATGGGAGCCTCTCTGAGTCTCTCCAGCGCCTCGCCCGCGAGCACGCCGTGCGTGGCGCCGACGTATATCTTCTCGGCCCCCCGCTCCTTGACCAGCCCGGCGGCGCTGCATACGGTCCCGGCGGTAGCAATAATATCGTCGCACATCAGAACATTTCTGCCTGCGACATCGCCGATCATCTCCTGTGCCCTTACCTCGCTGCCGCTGGTTCGTCTCTTGTGCACAATGGCCAATTCCCCCCCTAAATGCGCTGCATACCTGGATGCGATTTTGATGTTGCCTACATCGGGCGAGACCACCGTCAATTTGTCGATTTTCCTGTCTCGAAAATACTTGCTCAGCACCAATTCTCCGGTGAGGTGGTCAACAGGTATGTCGAAGAAGCCCTGCAATTGGTGTGCATGCAGGTCTATCGCCAAGACCCTGTCGGCCCCTGCGGTAGTAATAAGGTTCGCCACCAGTTTTGCGGTAATGGGGACCCGTCCCTCATCTTTTCTGTCCTGTCTGGCATAGCCGAAATAAGGAATAACCGCGGTGATGCGCCGGGCGCTGGCCCTTCGCAGACAGTCCAGATAAATCAGCAACTCCATAAGATTCTCATCAACAGGCTCGCACGTGGACTGCACGACAAAGCAGTCTCTGCCGCGAACGTCATCTTCGACTCTGATGACCTTCTCCCCGTCCGGAAATCTGTCGATTTGGGCCCCGCCGACAGGGACCCCCAAATACTTACAAATCGCTGCGGCCAGCGCTACGTTGCTGGTGCCGGAGAATATCTTAAGATTTTCATTCAGAAACATCGTTTTTAGTCCTTTCGCGTAGACTCTTGCCTGTTTTGCCGCGAAACCACGGCGCCGGGCTTGATATGCGAGCCATCCTTGAGCTCGAGCGGCGCTATCAATGTGGCGCCTGAACCGATGAAGCAGTTATCGCCTATGTTGGTCTGAGAGACTTTTTCGCCGTCGAAGTTTGCTGTTATTGTACCTGCGCCTATATTAACGTTTTCACCCACAGAGGCGTCGCCGATAAAGCTGAGGTGTCGTGCACGAACACCCCGGCTCAACGTTGAGTTTTTCACCTCCGTAAAAACGCCCAGCACGACGTCGTCGTCCAGGATTGTTCCGTTCCTCAGATAGGCGAACGGCCCCACGCGGCAGCCCTGGCCGATTTTGACCCGGCCGTGGATGTAAACGAACGGCTCAATCACGGTGTCCAGCCCGATTTGCGCCCTGGCGTCTATCCAGGTGTTATCGGGGTCGACTATTGTCACGCCGTTCTTCATCAGCTCCTGCTGAATCCTGTGCTGCATAATCTTGCTTGCCACGCTGAGCTCGCCTCTGCTGTTGACGCCCATAGCCTCTTCGGGGCGGACGGCCGTGACGGCCACGACTTTATGACCTGTCGTGATAATAACCGACAGTGCGTCCGTCAGGTAATACTCTTTCTTGACGTTATCAGGCGTGACTTTTTCGAGGGCCTCAAAAAGGGCCCGATTATTGAACAGGTAGTAGCTTGGGTTAACTTCCGTGATGGCGAGTTGTTCGCTCGTGCAGTCGCTGTGTTCGACAATACCCTGGATGTTGCCGTATGCATCCCGGATTATGCGCCCGTAGCCGGTCGGGTCGTCGAGGATGGCCGTTGCCAGTGTTGCCGCGGAGTGTTCGGACTGATGCTTGTTCATAAGGGTTTTCAACGTTTCAGCCCGAATCAGAGGTCCATCCCCGCACAGAACCAATGTTTCGCCGTCGAAGTCCTTGAGGTGTTCTTTGCAGCACATAACGGCGTGGGCGGTCCCTTTTTGCTCGTTTTGCAGCACCCAGACGATATCGCCGGCTTCGCTGAATCGTTCCTGGACCTGCTCGGCACAGTAGCCGACGATGACGTACATCTTTGCGACGCCGACGGCCCGGCAGGCATCGAGGACGTAGGCGAGCATAGGCCGGCCGCAGACTTCGTGCAGCACCTTCGCCATTTTGGTATTCATCCGGCTGCTAACGCCTGCGGCCAGTATTACTGCAACTTTTTGCGACATTTCGAACTCTACTTTTTCGACTTCTGTTTTGTCTTTTTGACTTTTCAACTACCCGGCCAGGACTCGAACCTGGAAAATGGGCACCAAAAGCCCATGTGTTGCCAATTACACCACCGGGTAATGCAATTACTGACTCTTGACCCTTTTCAAATCAATAATCTATCGTTCGTTTGTCACGGAGACCGTTTTGCATCGGCCCGATTTGGCCCTGCCGGAGGCTTGAGTCAGCCATGCCGTGCTACTGCTGACCCCGGTTTTTTCTACCCCGTGCGACAGAGCAATTTCTAAAGCAAATACCTTATACGATTCGCAGGAGTGAATCAACAGCTTTTTTCACAAAAACCGCCTCTTTTTACCATCGAGAAGCAAATTTTTCGAAAAAAACCTGATGGTGCACAAAAATCGCAGAAAATGGCAGGACTAAACGCCCGCAGGAAGCAGCGAATCGACAAAATGCAGTATCGGCTTGGGAATTTTGTGTCGCCACAAAAAAGAAAAATTAGCAAGGCGCCACCCAAATTTTGTTCACTGCGGCGGAAACGCGGGCTTGAGCCGACTTTTTCCTCCTTTTCTGTAAGCTGCGTGGTGAAAGGACTTATATGCAGACCTGGGGCGGTGAAGACGGAATTGCTAATCTTCTTCCTCAACAGCGGCATAGTGATACTCACCCTCGGCGGAGCCCTGGTAGGGGCGAGCCTGCGCATCCGGCTGGGTCTGGCTTTGTAATTTGTCGTCCGGCGGGGCGCCCTGGCCGCTTGCATCGGCCTCGGCCTGACGGGCGGCCTCTTGAGCGGCCATACTCTCTCGAAGCTGTTCGTATTCCTCGAGCGTCATCATGACTTCTCTGGCCTGACTGCCTTTATACTCGCCAAGCACGCCGACGCCGGCCATCATCTCGATTATCCGTGAAGCGCGGGCGTAGCCGATGTTGAGCCGCCTCTGAAGCAGCGAGACGCTTCCCCGGTGCGTCTCCAGTACAATCCGAACTGCATTGTCGAACAGTTCGTCTTTGCCAATCTCGGAGGCGTCCAGCCTGTTTAGCTGTGTAAGCTCGGGATGGAACTGCGGCTCGGCCACCTCTTTAAGATGCTTGACTATCCGCTTTATCTCCGATTCATCGACGAAAGTGCCCTGGGCACGGATCAGGTCGCTGGTGCCCGGCTTAAGAAAGAGCATGTCCCCTTCACCGAGCAGGGTCTCGGCGCCATTCTGGTCGAGTATGATTCGGCTGTCCATCCTGGCGGCGACGCGAAAACCTATCCTTGTCGGCATATTTGACTTTATCAGACCCGTAACGACGGTCGCCTGGGGCCGCTGAGTGGCAAGAACAATATGAATGCCCACGGCCCGGCTCTTCTGGGCCAGACGGACTATGTAAGTCTCTATTTCCTTTGCGGCGGTCATCATCAAATCCGCAAGCTCGTCGATTACTATCACGATATAGGGCAGCTTTTTGGGAATTTTGGCCGCCTCGTCCTCACAGGTGGGGTTGAAGCGATCCATTATCCCGTCCGGCCCGAGCATGTTATATTCGGCGATATTCTTCACTCTTGCCTCGGCCAGCAGGGCGTAGCGCTCATCCATCTTTTCGGTTGCCCATCCGAGTATTTGGACCGCCCGCTGGGTCTCGGTGACTATGGGGCACATAAGATGAGGGATGGTATTGAAGGCGGTCATTTCGACCATCTTGGGGTCGATGAGAATCGTCTTAACCTCGTCCGGGCGCTTGGTAAGCAGAATGCCCGCGATGATGCTGTTGATACAGACGCTTTTGCCCGACCCTGTCGTGCCGGCTATGAGCAAATGAGGCATCTCTGTCAGGTCGGAGACGAGGGCTTCGCCCGCCGAGTCCTTGCCCAGGAACAGCGGCACCTGCATGCGTGCCGGCCTGGTGCCGGCCAGCCGGATTATGTCCTTCATACGGACCTTTTCTTTTTCGCTGTTGGGCACCTCTATGCCTATTGTGTGCTTGCCCGGCAAGGGCGCGACGACCCGAACCGCGCCGACGCCCAGCGCGCGGGCCATATCGTTTGCGAGCGTGCTTATCTGGCTGACCTTCACCCCTGCCGCCAGTTCAAGCTCAAACATTGTCACCACAGGCCCGGTATCGGCTGCGACCACACGGGCATTAATATTGAACTCGCCGAGGAGCTTTTCCAGCGCCGTCGCCTTTGCCTTAATAACCTTCTCCTGCACCGCGGCAAAACTGTATTCAGGCTCAGCCAACAACTCCAGAGGCGGCAGGGTGTAATCCTCGTAGCTGGTCGGCACATAAGATTGGCCTGTCTTTCGCACTTGCGGCGATATTGTTTTGAGCTGTTTTGACTGTTGTAATTGGGCGGAGGCCTGGGCGCTGCCGACCCTCTGTTCAAGGGTCATATCCTTATCCAAATGGAGAAGGCCCCCTTGGGCGGGAGGTGATTGTTTTTGTCTGGCGCTTAGCTTTTGCCATATCTCGGCCAGGACTTCCGAATGCTGTTTGGCCGCCGACCAGGCCGGCACGGCCACACCCACTGTTTTTCTGAGGGCAAAACCAAGACAGCCAAACAGCGCCAGGAAAAGGCTGTCCGCCAACAGGATAGTCCCGACGGCCCAGATGGCCGCAATGAGTATCACGGTGCCGAGCAGCGCAAAATGACCCCGCAGGAAATGTACCGCCGCGACGCCAAGCACCCCGCCGGAACCCATTGGAAAATTGAAGAGCTTATAGGGCCACAGGCTGTAAAAGCTGCTCGAAGCCGCTACCGTCAGCAGCACTAGTCCGACTGCTCGCAGGAAAAGCTGACCTGCGGGCCGGCCGGCCAGCTTGACAGCCAGAAAACAGATTGCAGAAGCAAGTACGACGAATATGCCGGGCCCAACGTAGTACAGCAGATAGTATGCGCAAAAGGCCCCTATGGTACCGCACAGATTAGCCGAGGGCTCGTTGTAAGGATATACAAACTTGCTCGGCCAGTCCCCGATATCGAAACTCAAACAACTGCACAACAGCAGCAGAAGTGCGGCAATTGCAAGACATTCAAGCGCCCGACTTTTTGGTTTTCTCTCTTTCACCTGGCTGGAAATTCCCCTTTTTTTCGTCGTAGTATTATTGCCCGTTACGGCATTGCTGAGCGTTCACATTGTTGTCCGTTTTCAGTCCGATAAGAAGCCATTTCTAAAAGCTATGGCGTGGGAGTCTTCCCCCACGCCGTGCCCCGAATCCTTAAAATTAATACTGATAACCAAATAATATATCGGCAACGCTTCTTGCTTTTCTGCATAATTACTTGTGCTAAAAGACCAGGTATTTACCGGCCTTTTCGAGCCTGTGGCCGACCTTGCCAATATCTTCGATGCTTCTTATCCGGGCCTGTTCTCGCTGCTGCAGAATGCGCCTTACCGTAACCGGCCCAAGCCCCGGCACACGCAGAAGCTCAAACCTGGACGCCCGATTCACATTAACCGGAAATCTTTCAGGATGCCTGTTGGCCCAGGCCTCTTTTGGGTCTGTGGATAAGGAAAGATTGCCGTTCCGGTCAAAGACAATATCCGATTCGGCAAAGCGGTATTTTCGAAGCAGAAAGTCCACCTGGTAGAGCCGGTGCTCTCGCATGAATATGTCCGTCGGCCCTTGAGGTCGTACTTTCTCGCCCGCTATGGCCTCATCTCCCAATCCCTGTTGATAGGCGCTGAAGTACACGCGGTGCATTTTCAGCCGGTCGTACAGGCCGAATGTGTACTTTACGATTTCCGCATCCGATTCTCCGGCCGCCCCGACAATAAACTGCGTTGTCTGCCTGACTCTTTCATACTTCGAGCCTGCCGCAGTCAGCCGACTTATGAGCTTGATTGGCTCAATGATATCTTCGATGTATCTTTTCTTTCGCGAGAGCTTCGCGAGGTTGTTAGCCCCCGGCGTCTCGATATTGAGCGAGACGGTACTGGCCAATGAGACAGCCTCTTCTATAGCAGCATCGCTTGCGCCGGGAATGATTTTCAAATGGATGTATCCTCTGAACCGGTGTTTTTCTCGCAGGATTCTTGCGGCCGCATTGAGTCTGTTCATCGTGACGTCGGGTGAGCCTAAGACGCCCGAACTGAGGAACAGGCCAAATACTTGTCGCCGGTTATAATAATCGAGAAATATCCTTGCGGTCTCTTCCGGCCGGAGGCTGCACCTCGGGATATCCTGCTGCTCTCTCAGGGGACAGTATTTGCAGTCGTTGGTGCAAACGTTCGAAATCAGCGTCTTAAACAGTACGCTTTTGCCGCCGTTCGGCAGAGTTACCGGATATATCCATTTGCCGTCGCCGCCTCGCCTTCGTGTTTGGTCTCTGTTGCAGGTGCATGCGCACGCAAGGTCGTACTGCGCATCGGCGCTGAGCATCTGCAGCTTTTGATGAGTATTCGGCCTGCTGATTACCCCAACCATAAAGCCACCATCCCTGGCTGATACAATCGACTGTCAGGTCATGCCAGCTAAAATGAATTTCTCCGGCGGGCGATTTTACCAGGGACTGCGCGACTTGGCAACACCGTTTTCTTAATCCCGCTTATTGCGAAACAAGGGGGCGACGAAATAAACCCCAAGACATTTTCCTGCCGCTTTGCGGCGTGTGGTCTCCTTGCTGATTCATGCTCAGAAGCCGCAGGCCAGCGTCGATTTATGCCGCTCTCCGTTCGGTCAGGGACCGACGCCCACAAGCCAGTTGTCAACCAGTGTCTCAAGGTCGAACCAGTCAACCACGCCGTCGCCACAGCCGGGCGTAATATCCGCAGACGGTTCACCCGGCGCCTGTCGCCACTGCCCGGCGAGAACTGCATAGTCCATCATATCAACGCCGTTGGGGGCGACAAAATCTCCCGGCACCCATGATGCAGGTACAATCCTAATCGTATAATCCTCCACTTCACCGTAGCTGGTACTGCCGCAGGGACTTATCGTGTCCTTCCACAGTATCCTGACGCGCATCCGCGTACTGCCCAAAGCGGCCCCTGCCGGCGGCGTAATCGTACCTGCAAATGTTATCACGCCTCCTGTCGGCGTTGTCTGGTCCGGGCTGACGGAAATTGTCTCGGCCGCATCGGCGAAATCCTTGTCCTGGTTCCAGTCAACCCACACGCCGCAGTAATCATACTGGTCGTACGGGTAGCCGTTGGTCACCGTTATCTGATAGCCGGTCTGTATCTTCATCACTGTACAAAGATGTGTATAATCAGTGTAATTGCTTCCGGCCGTTGCATTGTCGATATCCCCCACCTGGACCCTGCTTATATGCTCATAGCTATAATTGCTCGCCGAGGCATCACAATACTCGGGCGGGCCCTCTTCGTAGTACAATTTAATCCACCAGTTATCGATATACCCGTAACCATCGGCGTAATAGTCCGCCGCCCACAGGTACCACGCCTGACTGAGCGCCCTGCCGTTGAACGCTGTTATGCCGGTCCTGGTTTGAATAATATCTCCGTCGGAGCCCCACCAGTCGTTTTCGAGCGTGTACATATAGCTCTGGTAGTCTTCATCGCTGAGCGCAACGTCCACAATCGATATCCAGTCCAGGTTCCTGACTTCGTAGTGGACGTCTATACAGGCAACCACAGGCGTTCCCGGCAGGCCCGAAAAGTCAATTCCGCTGCCGAACCAGTACATGTTATTTTGAATATAGACATTGTATGGGTTATCATCGTCGTAATAAGTGCCTGAGCAGGCCGCAAGCGGCGACGCATCACTTTCCAGAACCACGCCCTGGCTGGCGCCGCCTTGGACCAGGACGAATTGCCTCAGCACAGTAATTTCCGCACCCTGTTCGATGAGAGCCTTAACGGACTCGGCCGGAAGCTGAACTCTGACGCTCTTGCCGTCATCCAGGACTTGCGGCTGGCCGCCCGGGGCCCTCGGCAGAGAAGAAATATCCACCAGGGTGATTCGCTCATCAAGCCCGACCTGTACTTGGGCGAAATTACCCGCGAATCTGGCTGGTGCGGCGGGATCGGACCTGCCCGGCGAGGCGCCGGCCGATTGCGCCAGTAAAGCACAGACGACAATCAGAAACATTGAGTAAGCACTAATTTTTGCAGCTTTACGAAATTGCATCCTCCACTCTCCTTTCTTTACTTGCTGTGAACATTTGAGCGGCTCGCGCTCCGCTGCTCCGACAAAGGTCCTATAAACAAAGCCATTATAAGTGTATTTTGCTTTGTGGTCAACTTTTTTTATTTTTTTTCGCTTAAATTGGCCCTCTCAAAGGGCCTTGTCACGCCGGCACCCGGCGGGATAACATTGACCAGGAGAAGGGGACCTATTGACAGAAAACCCTGCAGCGCATCCTTGCACCACAGGGCTTTCAAAAACCTAAAGTATGCGTAACTTTATGATTTTGTTTTGTTCTCGGACCGCTCGACAATCTTGTCGAGCTTCTTGGTATCCTTCTGCGTTTTTCGCGGTATTTTTATAGCGACGCCCATTCGGCCCAGCTCGCCTGCCACGTCCGGCTGGTAAGGGTTGAGCTGGAAACTGCGGACCAGATATTCCTTTGCGTGAGCCTTGTCGTTCCTGCTCAGATAATAGTAGCCGATCTGCCTGTGAATCTGGGGCGAATTCGGCGCTAAATGAAGCGCCTGCTGATAGCAGGCCAATGCATAGTCACCCAGGTCCTGATTCTGAAACGCCAGGCCAAGCTCAAGTGCTTTCTTGGCAGAGGCGGAAGCCTGGTTCATGTAAATCTCGGCAGACAATCTGGCCTTGGCGGGCTCGCCGCTTGCCTGCAGCACCTTTACAAGCGCCGCCTGCGCAGGCCAGTGTACGGGGTCGAAACTCAAAGCGGTGGTGTAATGATATTCCGCCTCTTTCCATAGTCCGTCGGCCTGATATAACTGGCCCAGTTGAAAATGCGTATCGGCATCTTCAAACTTGCGGTCAAGTTTCCTGAGCAGTCTGGCTTTCTGCTGTTCAGCCGGGATTCGCCTGAGTGGGTCAGTTCGTGGTGCCTTGGCCTTGTCATCGGCACCCGGCAGGGTACAGCCGGCAAGCGCAAACGTACAAATGAAAAGGGCCGTGCCAAGTAATCGTGGTCTATAAGTCATTTTTCGCCTCCATTCAAAAACAACCGCACCCGCCTCATTCATAGTGCGTTTGGCACCTTAAGATACTAAATGCCGGTATTTTGTCGCGCGGCCGAAATCTTTGCAAGTAAAATTTTGGCCGGGTGCGCAAATAAAATGCGCTGGCTGCCGACTATTTTCGAATGGGGCGACGGCCTCGCGGTCATCAAAGAACAAAGCTGCAAATATTGTATCAAGTGGGCGGGTTCATGATGTAAATTCGCAGGAAGTTCGAGCAATGCTGCAAAAGCTGGTTTATGTTTAGCGTTTGACGTGCAGCGTACGGCGAACAGCAGGAACTTCCACGCTATCTGCTATACGCTGTTGAGGCGTATAACCCTGCGGTAAGTTTCTTGACGAGGACGTGGCTGATTTGGTATAAATATAGAGGTGGCGGCGTTCGCAGATATGAGGTATCATAGGCTGTGGTTTTCGCCTTCTTTGAACCGACCAGGTTTTGTGAGCGAACCACAGGCAGCCAACTGTGGTTTGGCCAGCGAGCTTTTCGATATGGTGTGAAAAAGCTCGCTTAAAGGCCTTGTCTTGAAGTAAGGAGGAGAGTCATGTGCAGGAAATTGTTAGTTCTGACAGTCATTCTTTCGCTGCTTGGGCTGGCCGGCGGGGCAGCCGCACAGTGCACCGTTGCCCAGGGGCAAACCTTCATTGTTACCGGCCCGGAAACCTGCGGCGCAGTGAGCATCGCCGGCACTCTGATAATCGAAAGTACCGGAAGCGTTACCGGCGGCAATGGGTCCACGCTGAACGGCTCCGGCGCCCAAATCATTGTTAACGGCGGCAGCTTCTATATCGGCGGGAGGTTTAATGTGGGCCAGGGCAGCGACGGTTACATCACCCTGAACGGCGGCACGTTCACCGTTACCGGCACTTTCAAGTTTCCGGACGACCCGGGCGGCGTCCACCGGATGTACTTAAGAGGCGGGATAATGCACTCCGGGGACATTCAGTTGATTAGTGCGCGCGACGCCGTAATATATCTTTCCGGGGGCATCCTGCGCCTTGCAAACGTGACAGCCGGCAATGCGGAATATGACCCGGCAGAATGGATTAAACAGGGCTCGCTTGTCCCTGCTGAAGGCTACGATGATATAGCAATTGAGTACGTTGGCGGTGGTGGTTATACCGAAGTCAGGGCCGTCAGGTCGGACCCGAACCTTGCATGGAGGCCCTGCCCCTCCGATGGTGCCCGGGATGTGCCGGCGGACGTGAACCTTGTCTGGTCACCGGGAGACTATGCGGTGCGGCACGATGTGTACCTGGGCACCGATTTCGACGATGTTAATGATGCGGCGGACCCCTGCACGCCGCCGGGCAGGGGACGCTGGGATGTCAACAGTTATAATCCACCGGCCGCTCTTGAATTGGGGCGGACTTATTACTGGCGGATTGACGGGGTCGGTGACGTTAAAACGTGGAAGGGCCAGGTCTGGAGGTTTACAGTTGACCAGGGAAGAGCCCGTGATGAGAGCCCGCGCAATTTTGCCGTGAGCGTACCGCCGGATGTAAACCTTAGCTGGGCGCCGGGAGTGCTTGCAACCTGGCATGACGTATACCTGGGCCCGGATTTCAATGATGTAAATGATGCGGCTGATCCTAATACGCTTCCCGGGCGAGGCCGCACGGACGTTAACAGCTATAATCCGCCGGGAGAGCTTGACTTGTACACGACGTATTATTGGAGGGTCGACGAGGGCAGCGCGACCACTTTTGTTAAGGGCGAGGTATGGAAGTTCACGGTGGCGGAGCCGTATGTCAACTCAATTGGAATGGAGTTCGTTTACATCCCGCCGGGAACGTTCACTATGGGTTCGGAAGACGGGGACTTTGATGAGAAGCCCGTGCATAATGTTACCATCAGTCAGCCGTTCTACATAAGCGTCTGCGAGGTAACCAACGCTCAGTACGAGCAGTTTGATGCGGACCACGGGCTGATTGACCACCGCGGCTTCACACACGAACCTGATGAGGCGGTGATTTTTGTCAGTTGGGAGGATGCCAACGCGTTTTGTACGTGGCTGTCGCAGCGGGAGGGGCGGCCGTACCGTTTGCCGACCGAGGCGGAATGGGAATATGCGTGCCGGGCGGGGACAACAACGAACTACCATACGGGCGACACGCTGCCGGCGGAGTATCAGAAGAACCAGGTGGAGACATCGGGGCCTTATCCGGTGCCGCTTTATGTAGGTCAAACGCCGCCGAACCCGTGGGGACTTTGCGACGTTCACGGCAATGTCGAAGAGTGGTGTCACGATTGGTACGGTCCCTATGAGGCCGGCGGCCAGACCGACCCTGTCGGGCGGGTAGACGGTCGCTTTCGAGTCAGCCGGGGCGGGAGCCATTCGACCACCGTTGGTTATCTGCGCTCGGCCAATCGGATGGGTACACTGCCGGAGGATAAGCACTGGCTGATTGGTTTTCGCGTGGTTCAGGGAGAAATGCCCACGACGGAGCCGTTGCCGGAGCCGCCGCCGGAGCTGTACCAGACCGGTGTGGACCAGAACGTGCCGGCGGATATAAATGAGGGACCCGACCCGAATGTACCCTACTTTCGAGGGCCGGTTACGTACGTAAAAATCCCGCCGGATTCATACGGGCCGCTGTTCTCGGCTCACAACCATGACCCGGGCTTTACGGAGTGCCCTAACGGGGATTTGCTTGCGATATGGTACACCTGCATCAGGGAACAGGGTCGGGAGCTTGGCGTGGCGGTCAGCCGGCTGCGGTACGGCCGGCAGGAGTGGGAACCGGCCTCGCCTTTCTGGGATGCGCCGGACCGCAACGACCACTGCCCGGCGATGTGGATGGACGAGACGGGCAGGCTTTATCACTTTGCCGGGCTGGCCGACGCGGCCACGTGGGGCGCTTTGGCCGTGGTTATGAGGACTTCAACCGATAACGGAGTCACCTGGTCGCGGGCGCGTCTTATTATTCCCAGTCACGCTGAGCGTCACATGTGCGTCGAGTCTGTTTTCCGCACCAGCGACGGCGCCATACTGCTGCCCTGTGACGCGAACCCCGGAACGGCCACGTGGCTGAGCTACGACAACGGGCTGACCTGGTTCGACCCCGGCGGGACGATTGCGGGCATTCACGCCGGTGTTGTGCAGCTCAATGATGGTCGCCTTATGGCCTTCGGACGCGGAGACAATATCGATAACAAGATGCCCAAGAGCATCTCCTCGAATATGGGGCAGACCTGGACGTACTCGGCCAGCGAGTTTGCGCCCATCAGCGGCGGGCAGCGACTGATTCTTAGACGACTCAAAGAAGGCCCCCTTCTGTTCGTGTCGTTCACCGGGTCCGCGGGGATGGTTATCAATGGACAGCAAGTATATGGCATGTTCGCGGCGCTTTCCTACGACGAGGGCCAGACCTGGCCGGTCAAGAAATTAGTTACCGCGGGCGGGCCGCCACAAGATCTCGACGGCGGCGGCAATACCGGCTGGTTCACGATGGACGATACCCACGCCGAACCAAAGGGCTATCTGGCCGCCGTGCAGACCCCCGACGGCGTCATCCACCTGATTTCCAGCGCCCTGCATTACCAGTTCAACCTGGCCTGGCTGCGGCACAAAAACCTTCTGGTGGTCGATGATTTCGAGTCCTATACGGACGACGCCGGCGCCAATCCGATATTCGATACGTGGCAGGACTACAAGCACGACCCATGCAATGGGGCCGTGGTTTACCGGGAGACATCAATTGCTCGCGATAACCAGTCGATGATGCTGTATTACGACAACTCCTGGCCGTCGTATTGCAGGGCAGTACGGACATACCAGACGGCTCAGGATTTGACCGAGAGCGACTTTAGGGCATTGTCTTTGTGGTTTTACGGCCAGTCAGCCAACAATGCCGATGACCGGATGTACGTGCTCCTGGGGGACGGACAAGGCCGCAGTGCGACGGTGACATACGGCGGCGACGCCGATGACGTGCGGAAAGAGCAGTGGCAGGAATGGCATATCAGGCTGCAGGACTTCAATGATGGCGGGGTAAACCTGGCCGATGTAAACGTTCTGGCCATCGAGATAACGGGTACGCAGTACGGCGCATTGTACTTTGACGATATTCGATTGTATCCGAGCCGGTGCGTTGCCGAATATGGGCCGCAGGGTGACGTCACCAGCGATTGCGCTGTTGACCATACAGACCTTAAGATAATGGCGGATGCCTGGCTCGACAGTGAGAAGACTCTTGATGGGGCGCCGCCGGACCCGTTGCACCTGCGGCTCTGGTATCCCTTCGATGAGAGCTCCGGCTATATCGCCTATGATTCTTCCGGCTACTGGTATGATGGGATTCTGGAGGGCCCTGAGGCCGGGTGGGACCCGGATGGCGGCTATCACGGAGGCTGTCGCATCTTTGCGGATGATACAGCCATTGCGGTTCCGACAGCGGCGCTGGGGGATATTGGCGGTCAGATAACCGTTGCCGTCTGGCTGAAAGACGCCTGGAGGAGCGGCTCCGACAACTGGGTCTTCGAAACCGGCGCCGGCGGTTTCTTTATGCACGCGGCTGTTGTGACCGCGGCAGGGCTGGAGGCGCTATGGCGCGCGGGAAATGACTCCAACGACGTGCTGACGTGGGATTTGGACGGGCACAGCCCGAGGGACATAGAAGGCTGGCACCACTGGGCCTTTGTCAAGGATGAGAGCCAGGGTCAAATGCAACTATATTTTGATGGTCAGTCGGCGGAATCGAAGACGGGCACCGCTGACTCATTGGTTAATATCCGAAATGCGCCGTTCGACATTGGCGCGGCTATTGGGCATGAAAACGATTTCATCGGCAAGATGGATGACTTTAAGATATACGACTATGCTCTATCGCAGGCCGAGATAGTAGGCGCGGCCTCAGGTGGGGGCGATTTGTTCGTGCCGCTGCTGTACCCGGGAGCGGACCTGTTTAAGGATGGTAAGGTCGACTTCAAAGACTACACCAAGCTGGCCGCAAGCTGGCTCCAAGAGCAGTTCTGGCCACCGAATTAGCTGGCCTTGCGTTCTGACGCTGAGAGTGAATTGGGAGCCTTCAGTTCGTTGGGTTCCGTGCAGGCGGCAGGGGCGGCTTAAGCGGAGCATAGTGAGTCTTCAGCGACCTTGTTGTGCCGGCTGCGGGCGGCCACATCGCGCGGGCTGTGGGATTTCGGCCCGGCCGGAATTGCTCCTGAAAATCACCTGTTCATTTTCGCATCCTGATAGAGCGCTTCGGCGGAGTTTAACTGCCGCTCCAGCCCGGTTACGTTCTGCTGCAAATCGGGGTAGTGTTTCGCCAGTCCGATGAGTATTCTGTAGTCTTTCCTGATGTCGCGCAACATCTTGAGGGCCCTGATGCGGCCGGGGGCCTGCTTGTACTTTTTGATTTTCAAATCGAGAGCGTTGCTTACGTTGGTGAATCTCTCCTTTGCCCTCTTAAATTGTTGGCCGGCCTTCTGGAAAGAGTCGTCTATCACAATCCTGGCGCTATCGGCCTTCAGGTGACGAACAAGGTCCTGCCGTGAGTTTACGACTTTGTCGGCGATTCCGCATTTGACCGCCTCGTCGGCCGTCAGGGTAAGAAGCGAGCCTTTTTTGCTCCACGTTTGTACGAGATGCTGTTGGGCCGTTTGGTCCACAGGGTCGATAAAGAGTCTCTTATCGGCCTGCGAAACTTCGACGACTTCAAGGTCCTTGTCGACCATGGCCGCCGCGAGCAGTCCCGGGCGGCTGTTTTGCTGGGCCAGAGAGGCGAGGTAAGCCCGCCACGCGGAAGTGATTTTCTCTGCGATTTCCTGACCGTATGTTTCTTCCAGGTTTTTAGCATCGCCTTCGGAAAGGCTTATGGCCGTAGCTGCGCCTATGATTGTGCCGCCGGCCATATATATCTGGTTGCAGGCGAACGCCAAAGCGGCGCCGGCGGAAATGGCCCCTCCACTTTTGCCGCCGTTAACGAAGGCAACCACAGGACAGTTGCGTGCTTTGGCAATCGCCGCGCAGATGTCACGAGTGTAATCGGTGCGTCCGCCGGGCGTGTCGATTTCAAGCAGGATGAACAAGGGGCCTTCATCTGCGGCGGCGGCCACCGCTCTAACCAGCGCCTCGGTCTGGATTCGGAGCATAATCTTATCGTCAACGGTTAAGACTATTACCTTATTATTTCTGCCGAGCCGGTTGGGAATAATCTCCCATTCGGTCAGGTTCAACTCTACCGTGCCTTTTTCGGCGCTGTGCACGACTGTCCTGTCATCCTCGGTTTGGCCGGCTGCATATCCATGCAGCATGTCATTGGTCTTGCGATTTATGAATGTGTCGGCAAAGCAGGCCGAACTGAGGGCGAGCAAAGTCAGAGCAATTGCATAAATGGTCGGCTGTAACTTGTTCATCTTGTCATACCCCGGGTTCTGTTTGTTCCGGGTTTTCCCACGGAATATCCGTCTTTGCGTTCGTATATCGACCTTACCGGAATCCCCGGACGAACGCATTCTACCACACAAAAACGGACAAATCAATAGCGGAAACGATGCTGGCCGCGTTCCAGGCCGGCCAAGGGTCTGACCGGAAGCAAAAGTTTGAAAAAACGCCGCATTTGTGGTAAACAAGGGGAAAAAGGAGCCGGTGGACGACAGGTTATAACGTAGGAAAGTGATTATAAAAAGCGGGCAACGCGCAGGTCAAAGGCAAGGTTTTTATGGCGGTTCAGTTCATTCTTGGCAGAAGCGGCACGGGCAAGACCAGCCACTGCATAAAGGCAATCGTTAACGCCCTGCTCGTGCCGGGCGAAGAGCGGCTGATTCTGCTGGTTCCGGAACAGGCCAGTTATCAGGCCGAGCGTGCAATCCTGGCAGACAGGAGGATAGCCGGCTACAACAGGTTGAAAGTGCTTTCCTTCGACCGTCTGCAATTTTTGCTGCTGGGCAAAAATACCGCCAGGCCGGCGCTGACGAGAATCGGCCAACAAATGATAGTCCACAGGCTCTTGCGGGAAAACTGCGCAAAACTGAAGCTCTTCGGCTCGTCGGCGGGTTCGACGGGGATGGCTCGGCGGATGGCGGATACCATCAGCGAGCTGCACCAGTACGCGAAAACGCCGGAGGAGATTGACCGGCTGTTGTCGGAATTTGGCAAAGACGAACGCAATAGTCTGGCTGCACTGAAATTTGCCGACATCGAGCTGATTCTTAAAGAGTATCTGAAAGCCATCGAGGGCAGGTTCAGCGACCCTGATATTCAGCTTAACCAGGCGTGCCGGGCAGCGGCGGAGGCGGACTTTGTCAGAGGCGCGAAGCTGTGGGTCGATGGTTTCGCCGGTTTCACGACGGCCGAACTTGCGATTTTGGCTGAACTGCTGAAGGCGGCTGCCGACACCCGGATTGCGCTTTGTCTGGACCCGTCAAAGCTGGACGTGTTAAATCCCGCTGGCGACAGGTTTGAATCGGCAGGTTTGTTCAGCCCCACGGAGCAAACCTATTGCGCTCTTGTTGAAATAGTAAAAAATAACAGGCTCAGCCTGTCCGCACCGATTATTTTGCGCACGCCCGTCAGATTCAGTCGCTGTCGGGAGCTTGCGCATATTGAGCAAAATATTTTTGAATTGAAAGCCCCGAAAACAGGGGCGGCGGACAATGTTCGGATAGTATCGACGGCCAACGCGAGGGCGGAGGTGCAGTTTGTCGCGGGGCAAATACGGCAACTGGTCAAGGCAAAAGATTATCGCTATCGTGACATTGCGGTAATCGCGTCGGATATCGACCGTTACCAGCATTACATAAGGGCGTACTTTGACGATTGCGGCATACCGTTTTTTATCGACAAACGCAGGCCCCTGAGCCAGCATCCGGCTGTCCACCTTATTTGTTCGGCGCTGCAGGTAGTAACGGGCGACTTTTCTCACCACGATGTTTTCTCCTACCTCAAGACCGACCTGGCGCCTGCAGAGCGGTATGACGTTGATTTGCTGGAAAATTACTGCCTTGCTTTCGGAGTAACCGGCGCCGACTGGCAGAGCGACAAAGACTGGCATTTTGCAGGCGGAGGCGACGACGATTTCGACGAGCGGCGCGTAAACCAAATCAGGCGAGAGTTAAGCGAGCCTTTACTTAAACTGCAAAACGCGCTGCGCGCCGGCGGCGATGGGGCAAGAGCTATCGGTCCGGGCGAGTTCACGAAGATTATTTTCGACTTCCTGGACGGATTGCAGGTTCGTCAAAGACTGGGTAAATGGATTGAGAAGGCAAACGAAGCCGGCGAGTATACAGCCGCCGATGAGCACCGACAATTTTACGATAAGCTTGTGACCGTATTTGACGAGCTTGCCGAAGTCTTTGCAGGTCAGGAGCTGACAATCGATGATTATGTTGCGATTCTCAATTCCGCGTTCTCGCAGTTAACTTTGGCTTTTATCCCGCCGACGCTGGACCAGGTGCTTGTCGGGTCCGTCGAGCGAAGCCGGCATCCTGATTTGAAAGCGGCGTTTCTGATAGGCGCCACGCAAAGGGAATTTCCCACTCCCGTCAGCTTGGCGGGCATATTGACCGACGACGACCGCACGGCCGCCGATTCGGCGGATTTTCCGCTGGCGGCGACGGTGCGTCAGAAGCTTGTGGAGCGCCAGTACCTGGCCTATATTGCGTTTACCCGCCCGGCGGAATTTCTGTGCGTTACATATCCTCTGGTGGATGATAAGGGCAGTCCTGAATGCCGGTCGCGCTTCGTGGATAATCTGACATCGCTATTTGATGGCCTGAGCGAACAGTCCGTTGGCGGTGAGCCGGCCGATATTGAGAATGTCCGCACCGAGCATGAGCTTGCCGACCTGCTCTGCAGCGAGCTTGGTAAAGACGCACGCCGAGACACGCATCAGGCCCCTCGTGACGGGCTTGACGAGCTGCTGGATGATATCTGTGCCGATAAAGAGCTTTCAGAGGCTGGTTTGGCAATTACTTCTGCGGTCACTTATGACAATCGCGCCAGGCTGGATGAGAACGTGGTCAAAGAGCTTTTTGGTCGAGAGCTGGACAGTTCCGCGACGAGGCTGAGCACGTTTGCCGGATGCCCTTACCAGTACTTCGCCCGATATGTCCTGGAGCTGGCAGAGAGAAAGGAATTCAAGTTCGAGCCGCTGGACTTGGGCGTTTTTTACCATCGCGTCCTCGACAGCCTGCTAAAGAAACTCAAAGGGCAGAAGAAGGATTTTGCAACCATTGGGGATGAGCAGCTTCTGAAGTTGTTGCGAGAACAAATAGCAGAGATTGTTCAAACGGACCCCTTTATCTCGCACTTTGCGGGACATTCCCTTCATAACGCGTTTATCATCAGCTCGGCAGGCGAGGTTCTTGAGGATTGCGTCCGTGCGATTGCGCAAATGGTGCGTGCCGGAAGCTTCAGGCCCAGCCTGTCAGAGGTTTGGTTTGGGCAGGTCCGTGACGGAGGCGAGAGCCTTGGGGAATACAAAGTCCGGCTTTCTAATAATCGCGTGCTGCTGCTGGACGGCAAAATCGACCGGCTTGATGTCGCGGACGTTAATGGAAGACAAGCTGTGATTATCTTCGACTATAAGCGCCGCGCGAAGTCCTTTAGCTGGTCGGAGTTCTACTATGGGCTTGATATGCAGCTTCCGCTTTATATGCTGGCCGTTCGCAACGCATTCGGCGGCCGGCAGGATGTGGTTGGCGCGTTTTATATGCCCGTTGAAGTAAACCCCGGCACAAGCACGCTCGAAGAATTGTCTTCGGCGACAGAGGCTTTTGGCTATAAGGCGAAAGGAATATTCAACGGCGAGTTCTTCCGGCAGCTTGACAAGGTGACTGATTCGGGCTGGAGCAAGTTCTACAGTTTCCGTATCGCCGCCAAGGAGGGACAATACGGCAATTACGGGACAAGCTCCGCGTTAAAGCCAAGTGACTTCGATGAGGTTCTCAGATTCACTGAGAAAAAGGCGGTCGAGCTGGCGGAAGAAATTATCTCAGGCAGAATCGACGTCAATCCGTACAGGCTTGGCGGCAAGTCACCGTGCAGCTACTGCGAGTATAAGCCCGTCTGCCGATTCGACTGGCAGATAAATGACTACCATTTTCTTGAGTCGCTGACGAAACCCGCGGCGCTGGTAAAGATGAGTTGTTAATGGCTCAGAGAAGAACAAAGTGGACACAGCAGCAGATACGTGCGATTGCGGCGCGTGGCAGTGATGTTCTTGTCACGGCTTCGGCGGGGACGGGAAAGACCGCCCTTCTTTCGGGTCGATGTGCGGATATAGTCTGTGACAGAAGGCTGTGCCCCGATGTCTGCAGCATCCTCGTGCTGACCTTTACCGACGCTGCCGCCGAGCAGATGCGCTCGCGAATCGCCGAGCAATTAGAGGATGCGTTTCTCGAAAAGAAGGACCCGCACCTTCGCCGGCAGCTCCTGCTGCTGCAAGGCGCCGATATCAGTACGATACATTCTTTTTGCAAGCGGCTGATAACCGAGTACTTTTACAGGATTGGTCTGGACCCGACTTTCCGGGTTGTGGATGCCGACGAGGCGGGCCTGCTCAAGGCCGAGGCCCTCGAAAAGACCATCGACTGGGCCTGGCGGCAGAGCAATCTTACGCAGGGCCTGCGGCAGCTTTTTTATCGGCGCGACCTTCGCACCGCAGATGGTTTCCTGGCGAAGATAATAGCGCTGAGCGATTTTCTGGACGGCGTTGTTTCACGTGAAAACTGGTACGAGCGGGCGACTGTGCTCGCAGAAGCCGTTAATCCGGTGGCCGGGACACTGGGTGAGAGACAGAGACAGATTATCAGGGGCAAATTGCAGCACATTCTCGCTCAGCTTCAACACGCCAGGCGGCTGTACGAAAGCCAAAAGGCCGATGGCGGCTGGGCCGCGGAATGTGAGCAGACTTTTATCGAGCCGGTCTGTAGGTGCCTGCAATTGCTTAAAGACGGCGATTGGAACGGGTTCAGCAATGAAATACTCAATTTCGAGAAACCGACGGTCAGAAAGCCCAAAGGCGTCTCGGCGCCTGTGGACGAGCTTATAAGAAGTGTGGCCAAAAAGGCGATGGCCGAATTTGAGAACCTCTCGGAACTGGCGGTTCTGAATCCTGAGTACCTCGATAGGGTCAGCGGCGCAGCGGGCCTGCAGACGAAGGTGCTCATCGAGCTTGTTAAGAGATTCGACCGGTTGTACAGCCAGGCCAAGCGCGTCCTTAACTGTCTGGATTTTGCCGACCTCGAACACTATGCGTTGAGGCTGCTTAGCGATGAAAGCCCCGCGCAGGATAAGCCGCAGCCTTCGGAGACGGCATTGGCTCTGCGCAAAAGATATAAGTACATATTTGTGGACGAATATCAGGATATAAACGGCGTTCAGCAGGCCATACTGGACCTGCTCAGCGAGGGCGGCAACGTATTTGTCGTTGGGGACATCAAGCAGAGTATTTACGCCTGGCGGGGGGCCGAGCCTGACATTTTTATCGAACATTTGAAACAGGCTTCGCCTGAGTCTGCCGGCGCGACGGGCGGGCTGCGGGTCGACCTCAATGTTAATTTCCGCTCATCCAAAGGTATTCTTGATTTTGTCAACAAGGTGTTCGGGCGGATAATGACCGCGTCTTTTACAAAGCTCGACTATGACGAATCGGCCAGGTTGAGGCCGGCGCCCGCGGGCGAATTGAAAACACCGCCGGCAGGTGAGACCGAACCTATTGTCGAATTGCACATACTCGACGAACTGGAAAAGGACGCCGGCGCAGAGGATGACCAAACCGGCGGAGCGATTGTGCAAGAAGACGCCAGTGTCATAAGCAGCCGGCAGCGTCAGGCGGCTCTGATTGCCCGACGCATAAGACAGATAGTCGGGGCGGATACGGGCAAAGCGGAGTTTCAGATATATGATAAGCGCCAGGATAAGCTCAGGGACGTTGAGTACAGGGACATCGTCGTCCTGATGCGGTCGCTGGCGAAAAAGGCCAGCGATTACGTGGAAGTGTTTCGCCTGGCGGGCGTGCCGGTAAGCTGTGACGCCGTGGCGGGATACTTCGAGGCGACCGAAATAAGCGACTTGCTGTGCCTGATGAAAGTGCTGGATAATCCGCAGCGTGACATCGAGCTTGCGGCTGTACTGCGAAGTCCGCTTTTCGGGGTCAGTGACGCCGAGCTGGCGAAAATAAAAATTCGCGGCAAGAATCATAAGGAGCCTGGAAATTTCTATGACTGCTTGCGCGCCTATTGCGTCAGCGGGCCCGATGAGGAGCTGGCCGGCAAGCTCAAAAGTGCGCTTGCACGAATAGAGCGATGGCGAACTGCGGCCCGGCGAGGCAGTCTGGCCGATTTAATCTGGCAAATTTACCGTGAAACCGGTTTCTTGTCGTTTGTCTGCGCACTGCCGAACGGGCAGGCCCGTCGAGCCAACCTGCTCAAGCTGCACGACAGAGCGATCCAGTTCGAGGGTTTCGCCAGCAGCGGCGGCATCGCGTCACTGACCCGGTTTGTGGAATTCATCGAGAAGCTTCAGGAGCTGGGCCAGGACTGGGCCCCGGCGGAGCCTGACAGCTCGGCGCAGAACGCCGTGCGGATTCTAAGCGTCCACAAGAGCAAAGGGCTCGAATTTCCGGTCGTCTTTATCGCCGAGCTGAACACTAAGTTCAACAAGAGAGATATTTATGACGATTGTCTTGCCGATAGCAATAACGCTTTGGGGCTGCAAATTATCGACAGGCAGTCAAACAGCAAGCTGCGCTCGCTTGCCCATCAGGTCATCGCCGAGGAGAAGCTGGCAACTGCTCTGGCGGAAGAAATGCGTATACTTTACGTGGCCACAACGCGGGCGCGCGACCGGCTTATTCTCACGGCTTCACAAAAAGGCAGCCACTGCCGGGACATCGTCTGTAACGGTCTTTTCTTTGGCGAGGGGCCTGTCGCCGATTGGCAGCTTCGCCGGTGTCAGAGTCCCCTCGCGTGGGTCCTGTGCGGGCTTTCCGACCAGAAGAATCTGCACGAGGTCCTTGAAACGGGTTTGGCGGATGAGGCCCGTGACGATGGTTTATTCAGCGTAAAACTTTACGACCAGGCGGAACTCCAACAGTTGTCGGACTATATCCTCAGGCTGAAAGCCGGAGCGTCAGGAAAGACAAGAGCTGCTGAGAGAAGGCCGCGGCAGAGAAAAACAGAAGGGAAATTACTGTCGAGGGTAAAGGAGTCTTTGGCCTGGCGGTACAAATTTGGAGATGCGCCCGTTTTGCCCGCGAAGCTGTCGGTGACGCAGTTGACGCATCGAAGTGATGAGTACGTGAGGTTCGATTATTCCAGGGCATTGGAGCGCCGGCCCGCCGTTCTGTCGGCCGGCCTGGGCGACATCGTCGGCCCTGTGGAAGGCCGATTGGTCGGCGCCGCCACGCACCTTGTAATCGCCCAGCTTGATTTGACCAGGCCCATAAACAAGAAAGTGATTGAACAGACCAAAGGGAAGCTTCTGGCTGCGGGCGCTATGACCGAAACCGTCGCTGAGAGCATTAAAACCGAAGGGATAATAAAATTTTTCGAGAGCGACCTCGGCCGAAGAATTCGCGAGGCTGAAAACGCTGTTTGGCGCGAATGGCCGTTTACTTTTGCCATACCTGCCTGCGAGCTCAGTGATGCACTTGAGCAGTCACGGGTCACCGACGACGAGCTAATCATCGTTCAGGGCATAATTGACATGCTGGTTAAGACGACGGCAGGACTGCTGGTAATAGACTTCAAGACCGACCGGGTGACCGAAGCCGAGGTCCCACAGCGAGCGGAGCTTTATCGTGGGCAGTTGGAACACTACAGCAGAGCGGCAGGCATCATCCTCAATACGCAAATCCTCGGCAAATGGCTGTACTTCCTGACGCCCGGCAGTCCTACGGAGATATAAGTCGAGGGCAGAGGACGGCGCCCGCATAATGTTTTTCAGGCTTATCCCCGGCCAGTGCCACATTAGTTTCTCGCGACGACTCACCGACAAAATCCCTATCACCGCCGCTATCGCCCCCGCAATTGCCAATTCCAACTTGATACTCAGTGCGCCGCCGACCGCAAACAACACCGTCATACACAGATGGTAACCAAAGAAGCATTTGTGTTCGCACGAATACTCCTTCCAGGTCTTACGGTACTCTCAGTCGTGCGACGAAATCATTACCCTTATCCTTATCGACCTTTCCTTCGTTTACCCGTTCAGGACTCAACCTGCGCCCGCGTCGGGTGTGACGTTCTGACCCACGCTCTGCCTGCTGTATGCTATCTCATCAGCGTCCGCCCATCTACGGGTTTACCCGCCGCCCTCTTTCAGTTTCTTTATCGCTTCCAGCTGTACAACGGCCTCGCGGTCCCGCGGCCGGTTCATAGCCTTCTTCGCCTTTATCAACGCATCGAGGCCCAGCGTGCGTATCTGCATATCCTGCACCTCGACGACCTCGCTGGCCTGTCTGACCTGGCTGTAATCGCCGACGCCGTCAATAAAGCTCACGCAATCCAGCTGGCCTATGTCAGTATCGAGATACAGGTTCTTGAGCTGTCCGCAGTTTTCCTCTGTCAGCTCAAGCTCTTTGCGCTCCGGCGTCATCCGGTGAACCGGGTGCACATCGCAAAGCGCCGCCTGTAGTGCCAGCAGATTAGCCGCGCAAAAGTCACAGCAGATATCCACGTCCTGCGTGACGTATGTGCATCCGTGTACCACCCCGGCAAAACCACCGACAATTACAAAATCCACGCCGCCATGAACGAGCCGTTCCAGCAGGTTCATAAAATCGCTGCTCACAACCGCCTCGCTTTCCGCAGCTTCTGTGCGGCGTTGAGCGCGGCCTGATGCCGAATGATACGCTCCGTGCAGCTTCTGCCGAGATTGTCAATCAGCATCGAAACATCAATCCCGTATTCGATTGCCGCGCGAATCCCATCGGTTTGTCCTGCTTCGTTTGCCGCTGCCCTGATTTGCCTGGTGTCTTCTGCCATAGCCTGAGTATAAACCTCCCGCCGTGCCCGTTCAACACGAATCCATATCCTCGGCGCCACCCGCACGACGAAAAGCCTTCCGCGAGCCTGGTGCCTCATTCCAGTCAGTTACAAAATGCCTCGTGCTGTTTCCTTTCGGCCAAGGTGAGTCTCCGTGCAAAAAGCCGGACTCTGTCAAGAGCCCAAATGAACACAACCTTTGTTGGAAAAAAGGATTACGAAAAGGACAGCCCCGAGCGCCCGGCAAAAAAAACGCAATCAAATCCAATATTCGATTATCCTTGTCTCTTTGAACGGGCTGTGTATAATCTCTTTCTCCGTGATGTTAACATAAGAAATTTTGATGGAGACTATATCAGATGGCAGGTAGGCCAAAGGCAAATGCGGTGGTGGGCCAGTCAGGCGGGCCGACGGCGGTCATAAACGAATCGCTGGTCGGCATAATCGAGGAGGCAGGCAAACATCCGGAAATAGAAAATCTTTACGGCGCCGTCCACGCCGTTGCGGGCATTGTCAAAGAAGAATTCATCGATTTGAAGAAATTGTCGGCCAGGACGCTGGCAAAGGTCGCCGCTTCGCCCTGCTCGGCCCTGGGCGCCAGCAGGGACAAGCCGGACGTTGAGTACTGCGTTAAAATATTCGAAGTTTTCAAGAAGCGCAATATCAGATATTTTTTCTACATCGGCGGCAACGACTCGGCAAATACCGCCAACATTATCAACACGATGGCCGCTGAGACCGGCTACGACCTGCGGGCGTTCCACATCCCCAAGACGATAGACAACGATTTGCTGGTTACGGACCATTGTCCGGGCTATGGCACGGCGGCGAAGTTTGTCGCCTGTGCGCTGATGGGCAACGACCTCGATAACAGGGCCTTGCCCGGCGTCAAGATTGACGTGATTATGGGCAGACATGCCGGCTTTCTTACCGCCGCGTCTGTTCTGGGCAAACAGCGACAGGACGACGCGCCTCATCTGGTATACGTTCCGGAACGAGGCATTTCGCTGGATAAACTTCTGGCGGATGTTGAGGCTGTTTACAGAAAGCTCGGACGATGTGTCATCGCTAAGAGCGAGGGTATAACCGACCCTGATGGCGTCACCTGGGCCGAAAAGATCGCCGGAGGCGAGGAAAAGGAAGTGGATGCCCACGGCAACATTCAGCTTTCCGGCAGGGGTTCGCTGGCAGACTTCCTGGCTGAGACGATAAAGGCGGAACTTCTGGTCAAGCGGGTCCGCGCAGATACGTTCGGCTATCTGCAGAGAAGCTTCGTTGGTCTGCGGTCTTCGGTGGATGCCCGGGAGGCGCGGGCGTGCGGGCGAGAGGCGGTCAAGCTGGCTATGGAGCACACGAGCGGCTCAGTCGCAATAAAACGTGCCGGCAGCGGGAAGGACTATGCGATTGAGTTATTCCATGCTGAGCTTATCGAGGTGGCCGAGAAAACGAAACGTATGCCCGATGAATACATTAACCGTGAGGGCAACGGCGTGACCGAGGCCTTTGTCGAATATGCGATGCCGCTGGTAGGCCGGCTGCCCAGGACCCTTTACCTCGGTACTTATCCGAGAATCTGAAAAGACTTAACGTTTCAGGCACAAATCAGGCCTGCGGAGTTCTGCATCTTGCGGGCCTTTCTTTTTGGCTCTCTATGTGTTAGCGGGTTTCCTGCGGCAGATTATCGGGCTGCTTAAACTCGATTGAGTCTGTCAGCGTGACTTTATCGCCAAAGTACAGGTACGTGTAAAAATGACTATTGTGGAGCACATCGTCGCTGCGGATGCGGCTAAGGTAGATGTAAACCGGCTTCATCGTGCCAAACATTTTGTTTCGGATTGCGGCGTCTTCCACGTCGCCCCAGCTCGGGTCAAAAGGAACCCAGCCGTACTCTTGCAGATAAACTTCGGCCCAGTGGTGCTTTGGTGAGATATCGTCGAACCTTACCGTATAGCCTGTCACGAATCTGGCGGGGATGTTCTTGGCCCTGCATATAGCCACAAACAGGTCGGAGTATTCGGAGCAATCGCCCTTTTTCTGCTGGACGGCTTCGATTGCGCCCCGGTCTTTTTCGCCCTGGACGGCGTACTCCATATTGTCGGCCACATAATTATATATTTTCCTCACCGTGTCTATTTCGTTTTGGCCGGTTATGCCTTCCGCAATCTGCTGAATCAGGGTGTTGTCCTTTTCTATGTATTTTTCCTGCTTCAAAAAGTCCTCGAAATCGGGGCCTTTGGCGAGACTCTTTTCGTGGCTTTTTCGTGCGGTGGACAAGTCGTATCTGAGAAGTTCGGCCTCGATATTTATTTGCACTTTTAACTGACTCTTGGGCTCGGTGAAGACAAACTGTGCGTAGCGGTTTCCATTATTTTGGAAAATCCTTGACGGCCTCGGAGAGTACCTAACATCCAATATCGTCTGCTTATGCGGTATTGTTTTGGGAACCACGACAAAAAATTCTATCCTTTGGGTTTCTTTCGGTACGGAGAACTCATAGCGCAAAACTACTTCTACGGTATTGTTTGCCGTTGTTGCTTCGTGCGGGCGGGGGTTGGCCGGTTTTTTTTGTGCAGGCCTGGGCGGGCTCGTTTTTCTTTGCCGGGTTCTGGCCTGGCTGGCGCTATCGGTCAGACAGACCAGACTGAACAGCGGTAACAGCAGAAATAGCTTTCGCAGCTTCATTGGCTATTCCATCGAGGATTATCGGCATCATTCTAATAAGGCGTCTGCGGACGCTTTGGTAACGTTATCTGCGATTTTGGCTCATTCAGAAGGCGTAAGCAGGCGGACCTTTTGGAGGACAAGGCCGTACCGGCTGCCGGGCGGATAGGCTTTTATCTTCATATCGCGCCAGTCTCGTGCGAAATTCGCTGAATAACACAGCCACAACGTGTGACCATCGGCGCTGATGAATTTTGAGGGGAAGTTGAGGAAATAGCCCTGCTCGCCGAAATCCTTCATATAGGTCACGAGCCTCCAGGGCCCGGTGATTTTGCCGGCTTCGAGGATGTAGGAATTCATTTTGGCACAGGTGGGCCAGCCGTCGGTCACGCACATAAGGTATTTCTTCAGGGGCGCGTTGTAGGTCGCGGTGACACAACCCATATTGTTGTTCCAATCCAGCAGCGGCTTGATGTCTCCGAAGTTGTTGGACCAAAGGGCCTCGCCTTTGTCATTGTGTCCGGCGAAGAATTCGTACTTTGATTTATCGTTAATGTTTTCGATGGAGGGCACGACGCGGACCAGATATATCTGGTCGCCGGTTATCCAACTGAGGTTGGCGAAGCGTGGTTTCGGGTCGGGGTCGACGGCGCCGTGGCCAACCAGATATGCCTTGCCGTCGGGCGAATGCTCCATGTTCTTTCCGAAGTCGACGAAATGCGGCGAGCCGATTTTGACCGGGTACGCCCACATTCCGTTTTCGCCGAAGAGGGATTTCTCGGGCGTGTGCGGCGTGCCCTTCCAGGTTTTACCGTAGTCGGTGGAAATTCTGAATCCGACCAGCGGGCCCAGCCAGGGCCAGTTGTAGTCCGTGTCTCCGAATCGTGTTCTTCCGTACGGCGCCAGGCAATAGGTGCCGTAATACCAGACGCCGTTGTGGAGAAGGCTTCCGCAGGGGTATCGGCCGCCGTAAGGATAAGGGTCGCCGTCGGTCAGGCCGAGGCTGTAGATTTTGAGATTGACGGGGTCGTCGCCTATCATAACCGCCTGGCCGGTGGTGGCCTGCCGGCGTGTTTCGCCTTTTCCGTAGCCGTTGGAGGAGGACTTCTCAAGTCCGCCGTCGAGGCGGGGGACTGACCCATCCGTCCAGGGCGAATATAAATTGCCGTCCGCCGCCCAGGATGGGTACCACGTGTCGGCGAATTTGTAGTCGCTGTGCACCCCCAGGAATTTTATGCCGAGCAGCTCTTTAGACTGCTCGAAAGGGCAGTCCGGCGGCGGCTCAGAAGGCCACACAAACGGCTCAAAAGAGCGACCCTGCTCAGTTGCGTGGCCATAGTCGGATGAAACCGCTGCCAGTAATCCGGCCAGCATCATTAAGGCTGCTATTGCTCTTTTGCTTGCTGAGTTCTCCATGTTCGGCTCCCTTCTCATTTAAATCCATATTTGTCGAAAGACGTCGTTTTGTGCAGGTATATGGTAGCAGAAACAGGGCAAATTATCAATAATCGATGGGCAGGTACGCTCAGGCGGGTCCGGCCTTGCTGATTTTCTTGGGCGGGCTAACGGGCAGGGTCAGTTGTACGGTGAATATGCCGGTGTTTTGTACCTGAGCCGTGGTCTGGCCGCCGAGTGCCTTGATGATTTTTTGCACGAGGGCCAGGCCCAAACCACAGTGGACGCTGGTCTCCGTGCGTGATGAATCACCGCGCCAGAAGCAGTCAAATACGTTTGAGATTTCTTTACTGGTGAGCGGACATCCGGTGTTGGCAAGGGTGATTTGTACGGAATCGCCTGTTTGGCGTCCTGTGGTCCAGATTCGCCCTGCCTGGTTGGTATATTCGACGGCATTGTCGAGAAGGTTTGCAAGCACCATACCCAGGCACTCGCGGTCCGATTCACAGGTCATTTCCGCAGGGACTCCATTCTCAAAAGCTATTCCGCGCTCGAGCGCCTTGCCTGAAAAAGGCCTCCAGCAGGAACTCACCAGCTCGGCCAGTTGAACTCGCTCACAGTGAAAAGTCATCTGCCGGGCGTCGACGCGGGAAACCGTCAACAGATTCTGCACCATCCTCTGCATGTTCTTGCTGATTGCCAGACAGTCCGAAAGCGACGCCTGATACTCACTTGCCTCCCGCGCGCGGGTCAGAGTCACCTCAAGTATGGAGCGTATCCCTGCCAGCGGCGTTCGCAATTCATGCGCGACATCGGCAGTAAACCGACGCTCGCGATTAAACGAGGCTTCCAGCCGGGACAACAAATCATTGAGCCGTCTTCCGACAGGCAGCATCTCTGCCGGCATCTGCTCAGTTGCAATGCGAGCTCTCAGATCATCTTCCCTGACAGCGGCAATTTCGGCGGCAAGGGAATTTAACGGGCGCAGTCCCTGACGGACCACAAACACTGCAACAAGAAAAGAAAGAGTGATTGTGCCAGCCGATGCGATTATTAGAAGCCAGCGCAGGAACCCGAGGTTACTGTGCAACTCGCTTGCGTCTCGGGCCACTGCCAGAGTGAGCGTCCGCAATTCTGCCGGCTGTTGTTGGTCATCGGCTCGGTCGCTCCCCGGCTTGAACTTCAAACCAACAGCCCGTCCACGTTGCCCGTTTCTCGTTTCCAGCACCTGAAAAACCGGCACGCCCAGGCCGCCTTCAAAACGCGGCAGGTCATCAGTACCCAGTGATGGAGACCTGGCCGCCACAGTGCCGTCGTCGGCCCAGAACTGGTAGTAACCGGGGCGGTCCGTGCTCACGAACTCGGGCATCATCCGGACGTCCAGATCCAGCTCGATTCCGTCATCATTCTGTTCCACGGACGCGGCCAACACCCGGGCGGTCGCTGCCAGTGATGCATCGAACTGCTTGACTAATGCGCTGCGGATCACCCCGTAAATTATGGCGCTAAACGCTATCAGCAGCACCATCATGCCGCCAATTATACCGAGAAGCAGGCGACCCTTCAGTGAGTGCGTCACGGTGGTGCTCCTAAAACATAGCCCCGGCCCCGGACCGTGCGGAGCAAAGCGGGTTCGCCCGGCCGTTCTATTTTCTTGCGCAGATAGCCTATATATACGTCCACCACATTACTGGAGGCCGACGAGTCGAACTCGTAGATGTGCTCCCAGATGTCTGTGCGGGATACTATCTGACCTGCACGCATGCCCAGGTACTCCAATAGTGCGTACTCACGCGGCGTAAGATGAAGCTCCTGTCGGCCCCGCCAGACTCGCTGTTTCGTGAGGTCTATCCGCAAATTCCTGATCTTAATACAAGGACTCTTCTCTTGGTAACTCCGCCGCACAAGTGCCCGGACCCGCGCCAGAAGCTCCTTGAGTGCAAATGGCTTGACCAGGTAATCGTCGGCGCCGAGGTCCAAACCGGTTACGCGGTCCTCCAAAGTGTCTTTAGCTGTCAGGATTAACACCGGATTCTTTCCGCCTTTGGCCCTGAGCCGTTTCAGAATCTCCAGACCGTCCATACCCGGCAGCATCAGGTCCAGAATAATCACGTCGTAATCATTGCTGGTCGCGTACCACAACCCTTCGTTCCCATCGCCGGTGCTGTCAACGGCAAAGCCTGCTTCCCGCAGCCCCTTGACGAGCGATTTTTGCAAAGGCCGATAGTCTTCTATTAATAGTAGACGCATCCCAATACTCACAATAAAAAAAGCACCGCCGAGCTCGCAGGAATTACTGCTCGCCGGTGCCCATTTTAATTGCGCAAACCCCATTTGTCAGTTGTTTTCTCTGTGTTTAATCATCATCGTCATCGTCTTCGGCCTTCTTGCTGAGCAGCGTCCCGTCGGCCGCCACTTTGATCTCGACTTCTTGTCCGTTGATGATCACCTCGGCCTCGTAGATGGTCTTGCCGTCCTCGGTTTCAGTCTCGATTTCCTTGATGGTTCCACCTGCGGCTTCTTTAACGATGGTCGATTTCACGGCTGCCGGAACCTGGTCGATTGAAAGCTTTTCCTCTTCATTCTCGTCATCATCATCTTTCTTGGCCCTCTCACCTTTCCACTCCGACTGCTCCAGAATGGTTCCGTCGGCAGCGACCTCGATCTCGCTTTTCTTACCATCCTTGATTAGCTCCGCTTCGTAGGTGGTCTCGGGCGCATCCAGCTTCTTTAGGACCACAACCCAGTAGGTAACCTCTTGGCTGATCTCTTTTATCTTCGCGCTTTCAGCGGCTTGTGTGATCGCTGCCGCGACCGCCGGCGGAAGATTCGCCATAGCCACCTCGCTCTGCACTTCCACGATGGTGCCATCCGGTGCGACCGTCAACTCCACTTTCTCGCCGTTCTGTTTTAATTCAACCTCGTAGACCTTTAGCCCCTCTTCTTCCTCTTTCGCCTCCTCAATCGTCGCCTGGGGGTAGAGCGCGTCAATGGCCGCCTTCACCGCCTCGGGCAGCGAAACTTTCTTGCACTTGCCTGCGTATGCCGCAACGCACACGGCCATCCCGATAAAAACCGTAAAACCAACAAATTTCCAGTGTCTCCATTTCATTTTCAGTCTCCTTTATCAAAAGACCCTGCTTTGCACAGCCTGCCACTATGGTCAGGCTGCCCGACATACCTCGCCTTTATCAATCACCATATTACCAAAGCAAACATGAGAGAATTATGAGAAAAGCCGCATTTCTTGGACATTCTTGCCTGGCCCAATCTCTTACAATCCTCCGGCTTTATGCCGGCAATCTGATATTGTCCCGCGCATAATGATTCTCTCAAGGGTTTTACAGGCGGGACAAATTACCCGCCGCAAAGTCAGCTAATGGCGGCGTATTCCCGTCGTAGTCTCTTTTCGCTTCCTCAACTGAAGAGCGCCTCGACGAAGGTTTCCGGGTCGAATTCGGCTATGTCGGTCGGTTTTTCGCCGAGGCCGACGAATTTAACGGGAATATCGAGCTGGTCCTTTATGGCGATTACGATTCCGCCCCGTGCGGTGCCGTCGAGCTTGGCTAAGAAAATGCCGGTAACATTGATGGCTTCGGTGAACATCTTGGCCTGTGCGATTGCGTTTTGGCCCGTCGTCGCGTCGAGGACCAGCAGGACCTCGTTGGGCGTGCCGGGGATTTTGCGGGCCACCACATCACGGATTTTTGTCAATTCTCTCATCAGGTTTGTTTTGGTGTGTAGTCTGCCGGCCGTATCGAGAATCAGGATATCGGCGCCTCTTGCCACCGCGGCCTCACAGGCGTCGAAGGCGACAGCCGCGGGGTCGCCGCCCATTTGATGTTTGACGATTTGGACGCCGGTACGCTCGGCCCAGATGGTCAACTGCTCCACAGCGGCGGCACGGAAGGTATCACAGGCGCCGACGATAACCTTTTTGTTGTCCTGGCTCAGCATGTGGGCCAGCTTGGCGATGCTGGTGGTCTTTCCGGAGCCGTTGACGCCGGCGATTAGTATCACCGTCGGAGGAGTTTGGGCAAATTGTAACTGCCTGTCGTGCTGCGGCCAATAGGTCTTAATATGTTCTTTGAGAAAAGGAACAATATCGTCGGTCGTTGCGATTTGCCGGCTGCGGAAGGCGTCCCGCAGGTCCGAGACAAGTTTCTCTGTGGTTTCCACGCCGATATCGTCGCATATCAGCGTCTGTTCGAGTTCGTCCAGCAAGTCCTCGTCGATTTTCCTGCCCAGACTCAGCACCGACGCGAGTGAAGAGCTGATTTTGTCGCGCGTTTTGCCCAGTCGGTCTTTGAAGAACTGGGCCGTTCTGCTAAAAATCCCCATCATTGCTCCCTTGCAGTTAGAAAGTTTTTTCGCCGCTGAGTTTCGCAGATATCGGCAGGAATTTCAAGTGGTTTCGAAGCTCTCCGCAAAATGAATGAAAGAGAGAAACCTTCTAAAACCCTCTGCGGCCTGGGAAGAATCTGCATTTTCCTGCTTTTTGTGATAAGTGCACTTTTTTCATTTGACAAATCGAGCAGCTACAGTTAGAGTACGCCCCGCCGCGGTACTCCATTTTGTAGCAAGTTGCAATATGGAACTGCGGTTTGCTAAGGAAGGCTTTTGTTTGACCACATAAGGCGAGCTTTTTCGATTTTAAGAGAGTTTCTGCGAGAGACGTTTTAGGGCAGGTAGTTGCTGTTTGCATAGAGCAGTGATTCGGAAAGGAATCTGGTTTGGCAGCTCGTGAAGTTGAAGACATTTTTGCCGACATACTCGACCGTGCAAGGGCACTCGACCCTGTAAACGCCCGCAGGTGGTTTGAGAAGCTTACGGTTCTGCACTTAAACGGCGGCTCACTTGGAATCGGCTGTCCCGATGAGGCATCCGTGCAGTTTTTGCGGGACAATTGCAAAAGCAGCTTTACACGCGCCGCTCAACAGATAACCGGCCATCTTGTGGCCATAGATTTCAAAGTCAACAGCCAGGAAAAAGCCGGCGCCGGCATTAAAGCATCCAGGCCCGAGCTTAGACTTCATCCCGATTATACCTTCGATAGTTTCGTAGTGGGACCGAGTAATCGCCTCGCGCACGCAAGCTGTTTTGCGGTGAGTCAATCGCCGGGCAACACCTACAATCCGCTTTTTATTTACGGCAGCTCCGGCCTGGGCAAGACCCACCTTCTCCATGCTGTCTGTTACGAGGCCGGACGAAGATCAGAAAAGCTGATAATTCAGTTTTTGAGTTGTGAAGATTTCGTCAACAGATTCATCAGGGCGATTGAGGAAGGGAATCTGGCGGGCTTTCAGAGTCAGTTCCGGACCGTTGACGCACTGGTTATCGACGATGTTCAATTCCTGCGTGAGCGTGAGCAGAGTCAGGAAGAGTTCTTCCACACGTTCAACGCTCTTTACAACAACAGCAAACAAATAATTCTCAGCGCCGACAGTCCCCCCGGCAATATCCCTTCGCTCGAAGAGCGTCTCATTAGCAGGTTCAACTGGGGTCTGGTTGCCAGAATCGACCCGCCGAGCTACGAGACGCGAGTTGCCATTGTCCAGAAAAAAGCCCATCTTCGGGGCCTTAATATTTCCGACGAGATAGCCGAATATGTGGCGCGCAAGGTGCGTGCGAATATCAGGGAATTGGAGGGCGCCTTGACGACCCTGTACGCCTTGGCCACCACCGCCGGCAGGGAAGTAACGCTCGAATTGGCGCACAGGGCTTTGGAAGGGCAGAGTAAATCAGCAGCCAGACAGATAAAGATCACCGACATTATCGAAGTGGTGACCAGATATTTTGACGTTCGCCTTGCCGATTTGCAGAGCAAGAGGCGAAGTCAAAGCATTACCGAGCCGCGTCAGATTTGTATGTACCTGGCAAGAAATCTGACCAAGCACAGTCTCGAAGAAATCGGCGGCCATTTGGGCGGCCGCGACCATACTACGGTTATGCACGCCTGCAGTAAGATAGCCGAGGTCGAGCGCTCCGACCCCAAGATGCACGCGATGCTGGGGGAGTTGACAAAAAGTATCGCCGAGACGTCGCAGGCCTGACCGTCGCGGTTAAATCAGCCGGCGGGCCTGCCACCTGGTTTCGTATCACATCCGCACTTTGTCGGCCCAACCGAGGTCCAGGCAGCGCGCTCTGGCAACCGCGCGCTGTAGAACCTGCCTGCTTCAGCCATAAATCTGCGAGAGCTTGTACAAGAGCGACCCTAATGGAGAAAAAGGCGGTGGTTGCCTCCGCCACCGCCTCCGCTATTAAGTCAGCAAGCATTACTATATATGCGAATTTTATTCTTCAGCGTCCGTGGCATCGAACCAGATGCGGGCATACTCGAACAGGTATTCGGTTGGCGTCCACCCGGCCATGTACGCGTCCGTACAGTTGACATCCGCCGAAGTAACCAGCCAAATCTTCGCTCCGGTCATTTCGAAAGGAGCAGTGTTTGGGTCCGCATTAAGGTCGTATGGGGCCGGCAAATGGCCCGTATCAACGGACTCTTTGATGTGCACATTCCCGTATTCATCGGCAGTGTCGGAGCCAAGGCAGATTAGCCCGTTGCCCGGCCAGGGGTCCGGGTAGTAAATCAGCGTGTAGTCCATGTCGGGCTCAAGCTCGTGTCCGTTAAATACGAAGTCGAATTCGGGTCCGGCAAGATTGTATTTAATCTTGCCCCAGGCGCCCTCATCGATTACGTCCCAGGTCTGGGGGTCTTTTTCGACAAGATAAAGATGCCCGACGTTCGATTTGCCCGCGGGACCGCTCGGACCTTTTGCGATAACCGGGACAACAGCCAATATCAAACTCAACCCGATGACAAAAAATACCACTTTCTTTCTCGTGCTTTTCATTTTTGTACTCCTTTATCCAGCTTGATTTCTCATTTGTCCCCCCCTGCCGCGGACCGTCCGCGGCCAACATCTGCAACTGTCAGTCCCTTGGCCTCAAATCACTCCGTTGGATTAGCTGCAAGATTTTCTCATAGGCATTTCCCCCTTTCTTTGGGCCGGTAATAGCCGGTCGCCTTTTTCTGATTGCCGAGATTGCTTACAGCCGGAGCCGCAAATTCGCTGCGGCCCGCCGGCGGACAAAAGGAACAGATTGCTACCGCGGCTCTCTCCTCGCCGGGCCTTTCGGGCACGGCTCGGCCACGCCCCAAACTCGGTGAACCGCCCATCACGCTGAGTGCTTGCGCCACGTCCCCTCGCTTTCAAGGTCTTGTTCAGACCGACCGATTTCCCGCCTTTGCTCAGGGCGTCTCCACAGATTCTTAAACTGTTGCGCCCCAGGACTCCGAATTTGTTTTCGGCGCTTAACAATAACCAAAACGATGCTCTGGTAAATCAGGGGTTTTCCTATTTCTCTTATCAGGTTAATCCCCATTGGTGATATCAGGCGATTTCCTATGTGTTGTTCTGGAATAATTGAAGAAGGCGCACAGGTATAGAAAAAGGCTGTGAGAATTCGCCGCCTTGAGGGTTTCGAACTCAGAGGCGGTTTTACGTGCCGCGTTTTCTCAGCAGTATAAGGCCGGCCAGGCAAAACAGAGATATCGTTGCCGGCTCGGGGACGCCCTCGTACAGGTGTACCATTCCGTCGTCTGCTCCGATTAGAACATCAAGGCGGCCGTCGCCCGTCCAGTCGCATATAAACGGCCTGGACCGCGGCGAGCCGGCCAGATCAATCGGAAGACCGCAGGATTCGATAAGTATGTAATCAGAAAAGACAGGCGCTGCATCGGCGCCGACATTGCTGTAGAACAACAACTGGCCATCGGTGTTGCCTGTCAGAAGGTCTTTTTTGCCGTCGCCGTCCAGGTCGAGAATCACGGGGCTTGAACGACCAAATACGGGGTCCAGCGGGGGTACGACCAACTCTGCTCCGCCTTCCTGCTTGACGGACGTTGCAGCAAGGAAGTCCGGCATCGTATCGGTTCCCTCGTTTATGAACAGATATATCTTGCCGTCAAGGGCTCCCACAGCCAGGTCTTTCTTCCCATCGTTGTTCCAGTCAACAACCGTCGGCGTAGCTCGACCTGCGACGTTGATGTTTGCTTTCGAACCCACCTCGCCGAATTGCAGTGGCGTTCCCCCGTCAAAGGTGGGCTCGCCGTCCGTACCGATGTTCAGGTAGAGTCTGACGCTTCCTTCGAGGGTGCCGGCGATAAGGTCCTTTCGGCCGTCACTGTCCCAATCGACCACACGCGGGAACAGGCCCATGCACGCACAGTTGCAGCCATACCAATAGCTCAGCTCGTACTCGTTGGCCCTGGCGTAAAAGAAGTCGGAGAATTGTGGATTCGAGGCTGTTCCCGAGTTAAGGTAGACGCGGACCTTGCCGGCAAAACCAGCGCCGCCTTCCCCTACGATTAGGTCTTTTCTGCCATCGTTGTCCCAATCGACGTACGAGGGTACAGAGTACCCGTATGCCTGGATAGGGTCCTCACCGGTGTAAACCAGCTCTTCCGGCCCGAGATTAAGCAGAGCCGAAGCGCTGCTCGGGAGCATTATCAACGCAAGAGCTGCCAGCTTCACCGCCGTTCTTCTCATTTTGCTTGTCCTCTTGTCCGGACAGACAAGTAAGGCTCCGTAACCAAACGGCTTATTGGGACGAAGAAATCTTGACAAGAAGCAATAGAACATTTTCTCACCACCCCATTGACGATAATTTTACCACATTGATGGGAAAACGTCAAGGAAATTCTCGAAATTATGGGCAAATGATACGGTCCTCATCGCTTTTTCAGTGTCTGTTAAGTCCGAATAAACTTCTTCGTGTTGTTGCGCTAAGACAAAACCCGGCATATTGGAAAAGACTCACACGGGCGGCGGCAAGCAAAAAAAAGACTGCGAAAAAGCTCGCAGTCTGTTAATTCATAAATCAAATTACGCTATGGTCTGCGTTTTCTCAGCAGAGCCAGTGCGCCCAAACCGAGCAGGCAGATTGTTGTGGGCTCCGGAACGCATATAGTGTCAATCACAATCTGGTCGACGTATAATGCGCAAAGTCCCGGTGAGATGATGATAGTCTCAGCCTCCGGATTGGGCTCAATGTGCCACTTCCAGGTTGCAAGATTCCAGCCGGGAGACTGTTGGTCCACTAACACAGGCCAGAGTTCTCCTGTGCCGCCGGGAACTGTCGCATAGATAACAGGGTTCTCGTCAGACCACCACGCCATCTGCAGCCAGATTTCTTTATAAGGATTCTGCTCATCAAAATTCTGGATGGTGATCTCTATAGAATCAGAGCTGCCAATCTTCCAGACCCCGCTTGCTTCCGGGACACCTGCGGCCGGTGTAACGGTCGGCATCCACACGGTCGCTGTTCCTGTGTCATGCACTATAAGACTACTCGGCCCGGGGTTTCCTTGACCTACTTCGTCCGCCGGCGGCGTTACGCCGGAAGCGCCAAACTCCCATTTTTGGTATGTTGTACCCGGCCCTCCTCTTGTCCAGGGCGGCGGATTATAGTCCTCCGCGAAGACAACATTAGCTACCAGAACTACCCCTATTACAAGAACTGCCAACCTTCTCATCTTTGCCCTCCAGCTTCCTTTACCCTCTGCACATCCTCCACAATCGAAATACGTGCAACACCACACCTCACTCTTCTTGTCAAGGGGCAGCAAGATATGTGTTCTCTTCTCACTACCTCTTCCGATACGGGCATTTTATATTGGACCCACCCCTCAAGTCAACAGAAAAATAGGAAAAATTTTCAAAATTTCAAAATTTTTTTCCAAAATGCGGTGGTATCAAGCCAAACCCCGAAAATGCGGCCAAAATCACGCCTTACACCTCCGGTCCTGTTTCCTCGGCCCAGAAAGCATATTATTAGCATTGTTTATAGTCTTATAAGCATGCTGCGTTGGGCTCAGTTCCTTTCACTCTCGTGCGGTCGGCCATCCGGTCTTACAGGCCATCTACGTGTTCTGCCGATTGCCGACTGTCAGTGCAAAACTGTCAGGCCCTGATTCGTCTAAGCAAGCGCCCAACCGAGATTGCGGACGCTGGAGTTTGGCAGAACCTTCCTTGCCGGCGACAATCAAAGCTGTTGGCCGGCCGAGTCCTGCGCGAGACAGCTTAATACCTCAGCTCCTGCGTCTTCTGACGAGGGCAAACGTGCCTAAGCCGAGCAGCGCTATGGTCACCGGCTCAGCGACAGTGACACCGGACTCGCTCGACCCGTCGGGCAGGCCGATGATATGGACGCCGATACGCAAAGCGCCGCTGTTTAACTGGTCAATGACCGCCGAGAGCGTTGCGCCGTCAGCCAGGTCGAAGGTGACTCTGACCCACTCGAGCGGGTTGCCCGGCTGGACGGGGTTGACGCCGTTGTGATATGCGGGCGGGTCGCCGTCCATACAGAATTCCTGGCTTGTTACGAACGGAGGTTTGAGCAGACCGCCGCCCGCCAGGTCACCGGGGGTCGCAAGTTGACTGAAGGATGTCCCTGGGCCGTTAGTTACGGCGGCAATGCCAAGCAAAGAACCGTCATCGAAATAGATTCGTGAAACAGAAGAGTTTATCAGACTTTCGTTATAAAATGTGAAGTCGACCGCGCCGGATTGGTCGGATACCGCTACGTACATATCCAGGTCCGGGCTATTCGAGTATCCGCCGTTGTTTGTGAAGACCTCAACAGGATAAACGTACGATGCCTGCAGCAGAGCTGTCGGATGGCATATCGCAAATAAGAAGACCGCGGTCCCAAATATCTTTGTCCGTTTCATATTTCCTCCTCACCGAGACGCACTCCCGGCGTTCTTTGCGCAGGCTTTGCGCAGAACGACACCGCTTTCTTAAAGGAGGTAATAAGCGCAAGGGGGAGCCACCCCCTACCCCCGTCCAATCCTGTTCGAATTATACCTCAAACAGGCGTTGGAGTAAAGGATAAAAACGTCAAAGCTATCTAAATTCTCTGAAATTATTCGAATCTTTGCCAGAGCGGCCGGTAAAACGCGCACATTCGACAGAGACCGCATTTCAGGTACAACGCGCAGCTCGAATCTTGCTTGTGAATCGGCGGCCCAAACCGCGTTTGCGCGTCAGCGACAAACTCGCCTGGCTCGCGTTTGAGGCAGAGAATGCCGTATGATGATAATAGCCGGCAGATTACCGTGATGGTACTCGGTTGTCTTTCTGTCACTTCCGATAAGCTGTGCAGAATTGAGTTTCCGGAGTCCCGCAAAGTCCTTTTCAATCTTCGTTTGGCAGCCAAAATAAAAAGGGCTGTCGTAGAAACCACAGCCCCTGGCAACTGAATGAAGGTTCTTTCTCAGGCCCGGCGTTTTTTCGGCAGCGCCAACGCACCCAGGCCGAGCAGTAATACGGTAGCCGGCTCGGGTATTATAGGTCCTCCAACGCCGTGGGCCCATTCTTCGTATCCGTCGTCGGCAAGTGAATTCTCGCCGAACTTCGAATACAGGTAGACGTAATCGCCCAAATAGCCGCCGCTGCCGTCCTGAAACACTATGTCCGGGACGTACATAAGCATATCTCCCGCGCCGCTGCCGGCGTTAATCGAATAATCCAGTTTCACCCAGTTGTCCCCGCCCGCATCGAGGTCGTAAATGGGGGAGCTGAAGATGCTTGAGTAGCCAAAGAGGTCTCCCGAAGCCTGCACGGCAATCTTGACGGCGTCCAGCGACAAAATCGGCTCCCCATTTTGGTTGATGTCCAGAAGGAATTCACGATAGCTTGTCCCGCCATTGGTGACGGTCGGCACGCTGCTCAGCAGCAGTGAGTGAGTAAAGCTCAATGAGGTATTCTCATCGAATTCGGGAAATCCCGTGCCGCGGTAGTCCGTGTTATAGCCTTGTTGAATTTCGGTGCCTTGTATCCTGACAAATGAGTCGATGTTGCCTGACCCCCCGGCGCCGTCACTGTACTGCTGGAAGACTGCTCCGTTGATGGTCCACGCGGAGCCCTCCGTGGTGAGGTCGTACATCGCGGCACGGGCTGGACAGACCATCACCGCAACCAATACCGATAAGCAAACCACTAAGACACGCCTTCTCATCACACTCCTCGCCTTTTTTCTGCCACTCACATTGCTGCCGACGCCCTGTGGTCCTCCGATGAAAGCGGGCTCGCAGCCATAAGCATTGCTGCCGTCCGTTCCAAGCTTATAAATCCTACCCGAAAGCTTCCGATAAAGTCAAGCAAAAACTTGCCCAAACTCAAATTTTTTTGGTAAAGTGGGTGTTTTTCGCAAGAGAGGCGGTTTTGGGGCCGGAAACACACCTTGCTGTTTTTGCCCGCTGTTAGCTGCGGGAGCTGGCCTAAAAGCCCCGGTTTTGGCCGATTAGCTGATTATGGGTAACCTTCGGAAGTCCTACCGGCCCAAGCCCTTACAGCCCATCCAGTCGTCAAAATCCGCAAGATTGAACCGACGACCACCACAAAACGACTATAATTACGGTTCCCGATGAGCCAGGCATGTGAACCGATTTGGGCTATTCAGGTCGTGGTCTATGGGATCGTGTTTCTTATGGTCACATCGTTGCTGATGGTACTAACCTGTATCAGACAATCCGAGTTGAAAACGCGAGAGAAGCTGCTGGAGATTGAATATCGTCCGGCCGAGCTTGCAGAGAAGGTCGAAGGCAAATCGGAGAAGTGAACACGCGCGAGCTATTTTCTTTGCCCGTGTTCAGGGACGGGCAGACCAATCTCGGCCAGGACCTTTTTCATATCCTCCCAGAGCCTTTTGCGGTTCTCCGGCGTATAGTTTCGTAATAGATAGGCGGTGTGATAGGTTGCCATCAGCTTGATGGGCGCCCTGCCGATGCCGGCGTAGTATTCGTGGAATTGGCCCCGCAACTGACCTATAGGCTTGTTTGTGTTTAACAGAGTTCTGGCCGCGTGGGCGCCAAGCGCCACAATCACTTCAGGCTCGATTATTTCAATTTGTCGCTGGAGATAGGGCAGGCAGCTAATAATCTCATCCGGGCGCGGGTCGCGATTCTCGGGCGGCCGACACTTGAGAATATTGCCAATGAATACGTCGCTGCGTTTGAGTCCGCAGGCTTCGATAACCCGGTCGAGCAGTTGTCCGGCCCGTCCAACAAAAGGGCGACCTTGTGCATCTTCATCCGCCCCCGGTGCTTCTCCCACAAACATAATTCGGGCGTTGGGATTGCCTTCTCCGGGCACCGCATTTGTCCGCGAGGAGCCCAGACCACACTTGCAGCACTTGCGCACCTGGTCGGCGATTTCTTCAAGTTCTTTTGCCTTTTTGCCCACAGCCGCGCTGTCTTCGGGCTCTTGCGCCTTGAGCGGCGCCACTTCGCCCTTGACCGCAAAACCGCCGCTCAAGAATTCTTCCATCTCAGCGTGCTGCCTTACAGCTTTGGATATATCCGGCTCTCTTTCCATCATGACAGATTTTAGCGGCGCCTTCGGCCACCGGCAATAAAAAAGGACGCCCGTTAGTCTTAGGCGTCCTTTCGAAAATCCAAGGTGGAGGCTTCTTTTCTATACGAGGCCCTGAGCCAGCATCGCGTTGGCGACCTTTACGAAGCCGCCGATATTGGCCCCCGCAACGAAATTGCCCGGGGAGCCGTACTCTTCGGCTGCCTGGCTGATGCTCTTGTAGATATTCACCATGATGTTCTTCAATTCCGCCTCAGCCTTCTCGAACGTCCAGTACATAAACTGGCTGTTCTGTGCCATCTCCAGCCCGGAAACAGCCACCCCGCCCGCGTTGGCCGCCTTGCCCGGCAGGAATATCACGTTATTGTCGAGGAATACCTTTGCCGCCTCCGGTGTGCACGGCATATTAGCCCCTTCGGCCACCGCAATGCAGCCGTTGTCGACCAGCGTTTTGGCCGCGGCCTCATCCAATTCGTTCTGGGTCGCGCAAGGCAAAGCGATATCGCACTTGACGTTCCAGACGCCGTTGCACCCTTCGGTATATTTGGCGCTCTTATGAATCGCGCAATACTCTTTTATCCGTTTTCGCTCCACTTCCTTAAGTTGCCTGACTGTCTCGAGCTTCACCCCGTCCGGGTCATATACGAACCCGTTGGAGTCGCTTACAGTGACAACTTTGGCGCCGAGCTGCTGCACTTTCTGCGTGGCATAAATAGCGACATTGCCGGCGCCTGACACGCCGACAGTCATTCCCTCAAAGCTTTTGCCCTTTTCTTTCAGGGCTTCCTCAACTATGTAAGTAAGCCCGTAGCCGGTGGCTTCGGTTCGGACCAGCGAGCCGCCCCACTCGAGGCCTTTGCCGGTAAGTACGCCGGTGAACTCGTTGCGAATGCGCTTGTATTGACCGAACATAAAACCGATTTCCCGTCCTCCGACGCCGATATCACCGGCGGGAACGTCGGTGGCGGCGCCGATGTGACGGAACAGCTCGGTAATGAAGCTCTGACAGAACCGCATTACCTCCCTGTCGCTTTTTCCTTTGGGGTCGAAGTCCGAACCGCCCTTGCCGCCCCCCATTTGCAGGCCGGTCAGCGAGTTCTTGAAGATCTGCTCGAATCCCAGAAACTTGATGATGCCGAGGTAGACGCTCGGATGAAAACGAAGCCCGCCCTTATAAGGCCCGAGGGCGCTGTTGAACTCCACGCGGAAGCCGCGATTTACGCAGAAGTTGCCCCTGTCGTCCTGCCACGGCACTCGGAAAATGACTTGCCTTTCCGGCTCGACTATCCGGTCGAGAATCCTGGACTCTATGTATTCCGGGTGCTTATCGAGCACAGGACCTAAACAATCGAGGACTTCTTTTACCGCCTGATGGAATTCGAGCTCGCCGGGATTGCGGCGAAGAACCTGTTCATAAACGGCCTGAACAACAGTGTTTGCTGCCACGCGAATAACCTCCAAAAAAATTAGAAAATTTGCTTTTGCCCAATTATTACAATAAGCTATCCTAATAGCAAGCCAGTACAACTGTTTACGAATACAGAGTTAGCCGGATTAGTATACGAATTGCAGCATTAATGTGGAAGAATTAAATGGTAATATATTCTATCAGGACTACTTATAATGCATACAGAAACGCTAAAGGTATTTTGCGATTTGGCTGAATTGCGAAGCTTTTCAAAGACCGCTGAAAAGCACCTCTTAAGCCAGTCGGCGGTCTCGCAGCAGCTTGCGCAGCTCGAACTATCCTTTAAGTGCCAGCTAATCGACCGCAAGAAAAGACCTGTCGAGCTTACAAAGGCGGGGCAATTGCTTTACAGTGCGGCCCAGGATATGCTCGAGAGGTATGAGCAGCTCAAAAGCGAGCTGAGTTTTCTCAAATCCTCGGACACCAGCAGGATAAACGTAGGTGCAATTTTCAGTATCGGGATGCACACTCTGCCGGACTACGTAAAAAGATTCATGGTAAGCCAGCCAAAAGTGAATGTTCATATTGAGTATTTCAGTGCCGCCAAAATTTATGAGCTCGTCTTATCCGGCGATATCGACATTGGTCTTGTGGCTGTTCCCAGGAGAGACAAGCGGCTGGAAGTGTATGACTTTGAGGATGAGCCGCTGGTGCTGGCGTGCAGCCCCAGGCACCCTTTGGCCGGCGCATCTGAGGTTGATATTCATCAAATCCAGTTCGAGAGATTCATCGGGTTTGAGAAGGATGTTCCCACGCGGGCATGGATAGACAGTATCCTGCAGCGTTATAATATTGTAGTCCGTCCGGTGATGGAATTCGACAACATCGAGACCGTCAAGCGGGTGGTGGAAATAAACTCGGGCATAAGCATATTGCCGAAAACCGCGATACTTCAGGAAGTCGACGGCGGGACAATAATTGCTGTGCCGTTTTCGAACGAGAATTTTGTCAGGCCGACGGGGATAGTTGTTCGCAGGAATAGAATATTAGGTCAGCCTGCACGGCACTTTATCGAATTGCTCCGCAAAGGACAGGCGTAGCGCCAAGCGTAAAATGAAATAGAAAAGATTTTTCACAAGAGTTCATGTATGCCGATTAAAGCGATAATATTCGACCTTGACGGGACGATAACGCGTCCTTTCTTTGACTTTGACGTCATACGGGAGGAAATGGGCCTGAGCAGGGATTCAGGCCCTGTGCTCGAAGCGATGGAAAAGATGTCCCCCCAAAAGCGTAAGGAAGCGGAAAGAATATTACACTTGTATGAGAGACGGGCCGTAACGGAATCCAGGCTCAACCCCGGCGCAAAACCAACGCTGCGAGCGCTTCGTCAGGCGGGCATTCCGGTGGGGATACTGACACGCAACAGACGAAGCAACGCGCTGGCCGTTGCCCGAAAACACGGTCTGAAATTCGATGCCATTGTTGACAGAAACGACGGTCCGGTCAAACCGAATGCCTTCGGCGTGCTGAGGATATGTGAGCAGTTCGGTGTGGAGGCTGCCGAGACGCTGGTGGTGGGCGATTATCTGTTCGATTTACTGTGCGCAAGGGCCGCGGGGGCCGTTGCGGTGCTCCTGGCCAACAGCGACAGGGCCGCGGAATTTTCGGGGCATGCTGATTTCACGATTGAAAAAATCGACCAGATACTTCGAATTATCAAAGGAAAAGGCGGCAAACAAGAAAGGAAGCGGAAGGATGCTTAGGAAAACTCTTGCCAAAGGCGTCGTCATCTTACTGTGCGCGGTTGGTACTTGCTGGCCCGCGTGCTGTGCGAAAGATTCAGGGCCGCAGTGCCGCAAAGAGGTAAAGGCCGACCCGGTTGAGAAGGTCCTGGAGGAATTAAGGCAAAGGACCGAGCAGCTTGAATCTTATCAGTCGCAGATTGAGCATTCGGTCAAACAGCCTCTTGCGCCCGACATCGAATCAACAACCCTCAGGAAAGGGGTATTTTACTACCAGAAAGTCGGCGCACAATCCAGGCTGCGGATAAATTTCGAAACACTCCGGCAGGACGATGAAAAGGAACGAAAATACGCTGAGCAGTTTATTTTCGACGGCGTCTGGCTCACCAAAATCGACTATCAAATCAAGCAGGTTACAAGAAAACAATTGGCCGAGCCGAACGAACCGGTCGACGCTCTCGAATTGGCCAGGAGAAATTTTCCGATAGTCGGCTTTACGAAGGTCGAGGAGCTGAAAAAGGATTTCGAGACGACGCTGGTTGAACAGGAAGAGCCCGGCAAGGACACTCTTGTTCAGTTGCATCTGAAGGTAAAGCCGGATTCTGTTTATAAAGATGATTACACGACGATTGATTTCTGGGTCGACAAAGCTTCGGGCCTGCCGGCCAGAATCGTTGCCGTCACCACCGCGGACGACATCTATGAAATAAGACTGCTCAAGCCGCAGGTAAACAAAAAGATAGACGGAAAAGTTTTTGATTTTAAGGTTCCCAAAGACTTTACCGTCGACCAGACCCCGCTTGAGATAAGAAAGGGCCGGGCCGGAACAGAACCGCCGGCAAAATAAAGAAACAAACAGCCGCGTAACAGGGTCGTCGATTTCGATTCCTCGCGTATTAGAGGGTACGAATATGTGGACATCAAACAGGATGATAGCGGTATATATCGCCGTCGGGCTGGTTGCGGCTTGCGTGACGGCGTGGCTGGTCCTCAGGAAAACAGTCAGGACAAGGCTCAGGATGGAAAAGACAATGAGGCAAGACCCCGACATCAATGACTGGCTGATTATTTTCAACTGGACAACCAAAATCCTCTATGGGCCTGCCATAATCGCATCGCTTCTGGCCTCCCTGCTGATGTTTCTCAGAGAGGCGGGGTGGATTTTCGGTCACATAAGCCCCGAGCTTGTGGGCGGCGTCTGGTTCGCCATAGTCTTTGTTAATCTGCTGGTCGAGGAATACAGCATAAGCGTCAAAGTCCTGATTATCACGGTGGTAAGCGCTGGCTTTCTGCTGCTTTGGCTTCATCTGCTTGGCTGGGTTGTGCCGTTTCTAAGAATCTTCAGGCGCCTGGCGCTTTCAATGAGCGCCACGGGTTTTCTTCTGGTGACCGTTATCGGCGTGCTTGTCATCTTCATTTCCTGGCTCAAGGGCCTTTTCTACTATGTCACTATTACGCCCAACTATATGAACATCCAGGAAGGACCCACCGAGAGCGGAAAGCATATAGGCAGGGAAGATTATAACACGGTGGTGGACACGAGCGATTTCCTTGAGCGGCTGATGGGCTTCGGCAGAATCGTCATCATCTTCAAGGATATCCAGAAACACCCGCTCGTGCTGCTGGTCTGGAGAATCAACAAGAAAGCACAGCTGCTCGAAAGGGTCCGCGGCAAATTCGCCATTGACTTCGATGAGCGCCAATCGCGCTTCCAGAAAGAAATGTCGAACCAGGCCAAACCTGTTCTGTAAGAGAGGCCAAAACCGGGAAGGCGGCGAAGGCGAATAGGAATGTCCCTGTCCAGAGCAATCTTCTGCGATTGAAGGTATATGGATTTGTGAACAGAGTTACAGTTAAGGAGCTCAAGATGGCAAAGGCAATAGTTATCTATTATTCAAGAAGCGGCAATACGAGAGAAATGGCCGAGACAATAGCCAAGGCGATGAGCGAGGCCGGGCTGACGACCGAATGCAAATCCGTCGAAAAAGTGAAAGCCGAGGATTTGCTCAAGTATGATGCGATAGTAGTCGGCTCGCCGACCTACTACGGCCACATGGCCGGGCCTGTAAAGGAGTTGTTCGACGAGGCGGTCGCTTATCACGGTCGCCTCGACGGCAAAGTCGGAGCGGCATTCTCCAGCGCCGCGAATATCGGCGGCGGCAATGAAACCACAATAATGGGGATAATCGAGGCGATGCTTATCAGCGGGATGACCGTCCAGGGCGACCCGCAGGGCGACCATTATGGACCGGTTTCTATCGGCAAGCCGGACAAAAGAGTTAAAGAACAGTGTCAGCGCAGGGGCCATAGAATTGCACAACTGACCAAAAAGCTTTTTGCGTAATTTTTTTTCGCGTGTTGGCTGCCCGGTGAGGTGGAGAGGAGCTGGATACCAGCCATACGGCGCCTGCCAACAAATGAACGACCGGCGCCGCCCAATGATTGCCGCCGGCCGGCCGTTCTTGATTCCCTCGGAAACCATAAGCTCTTTATTTACAACATCATAAGGCATAATCGCTCGCGCTTTCGCGGGCAATTCCGGAAGCCAACCGTTCCGTCTGGATACAGGGCTTCCGGCTCCTTATCGGTCCAAAAGCCGCAGCAGGTACGGCTAAGAAAAATAAAATGTCGGTTTTTTTGCAAAGAAGGGCCTTTTTCTTTGACAAAACAGTTTTGGGCCGTTAAGTTTCTTAGCGATTTTGGCCTGAATGAAAGCAATCTTAACCGATGAAGTGGAGGCTATTTTGATGCAAGAGTATGAGAACCTTAAAGTATTAGTCGCCGAGATCGAGGCCGATGTTAGCAAGGCAGAAGGCGGAAACAAAGCGGCAGGGACGCGCGTTCGCAAGCAGATGCAGAAAATCAAACAGGCTGCCCAAGCTGTTCGCAACAGCATTCTTGAAATCAGGTCAACCGAATAAATCATTGCGGGCGTATTCAAACGCTGAGTGCCAGGTATCATTCAGTATAGTTCCGACCGATTGATTGGCTTGCCGGGACCGGCTGTGCAGTCCATGTCAATGCGCGGAAAGCTTGTATATCGAGGTCAGTGATGCCGCCGCCATTATTGTTTGATTTGTCAAAGATAGACCTGACAGGCAAACCCATCTTCGACAAAGAGGCCATTGGGAGGGTAAATCCCCAGCGGTTCGAGATGCAGCAGTTGGATGGCGTTCTCTGGTACGACAAGGAGAAGTTTCTGATTCTCGGCTACAAGGACGTAACCGAACACGAGTTCTGGGTTCGCGGGCATATTCCCGACCGGCCGTTGATGCCGGGCGTGGTAATGATCGAAGCCGCCGCCCAGCTTTCGAGCTTCTTCGTAAAGCAGATTTACGAATTACCGGGTTTTATCGGCTTTGCCAGCATAGATTCAGCGAGATTCCGTGCCACGGTTGAGCCGGGGCAAAGGATGTACCTGCTGGGCCATATTACGCAATTCAAAAGCAGAAAGTACACGTGCAGCGCCCAGGGGATTGTGGGCGAGACCATGGTATTCGACGCGGTCATATCGGGGTTGAACGTCTGACCGCAACGGCAACTGTTGAGTCGGCGCATTAGCCGGAACTGTCTGCGATTTTGCAGAACCTTTCACAACGGACGCGCCCGGCAAATTCGAAAAAGCGGTCCCCCGAAGCAACCCGCTTGTCCCGATTGGAACAATACCGGCGAGCACGCCGCCCTCCCGTATGAATAGCCCCAAGGGGATTCGAATCCGCCTCCGGCGGACAAGTCCGCCCGAGGCGGACAAGCCCTTGTGCTTGCTTTACCCGCCGGAGGCGGGCCCTATGCCGGGGGCCGGCAGATCCAGCAACTCTCTACCCTGCCCGCTCTTGAAGAATTTCTCTCTGTCTCGCGCTGAACGATAATCCGGGAACTGCTCGACATGCAGAAGGACAAACCGCCCGATGGTCTGCCTGC
>Ga0307377_10000133_pt1 | contig 102297 bp, 98 predicted proteins | sample TR3MG_FD_202535 | JGI IMG/M metagenome (GOLD analysis project Ga0307377, IMG submission 202535) | Soil microbial communities from Risofladan, Vaasa, Finland - TR-3 | ecosystem: Environmental > Terrestrial > Soil > Coastal area > Acid sulfate soil | place: Finland: Risofladan, Vaasa | collected...
TTCAAGTCCCGCTCCGGGTACAGAAAGCCTCGATTTATCGGGGCTTTCCTCATTTAGTAGGTGCAAATTAGGTGCAAATATAAATTTTGTTAAAACTCTAAATTGACTTATTTTTAATAATGAAAGTCAATATGAGTAAAACGAAATTTAATGAGCTGCTTGAAGAGTATATTTCAAACCTCGAAAAGGATTATGCTTCAAATCAAACAGGCAACAGTAATCATCCAGTTTTTTCTGTGATTCAGAACACATTCCAAAAGCTTGAAGGCAAATATTATTATAGGAAATTAGGCTTTACCCTCTCCTATTTCTTAATCTGCATTATATATTTAGCTATTACAATAGTCTTTCCTTCAATCCCTATGGCTTTCTTCATAGTATTGCCATTTTTGATCCTGTTATTTTTTTATTTAGTTGTAACTATATTCATTAACATACCAGACTTAGTTGATATTACAAGCCTGGGTGATAGAATATTACTAGTAAGAGAAAAAATAAAAAACTTTGATTTTGATTACTTTGTAGTTAAAGAAATGATCATTGACATCGATAAGATTTACCATTTAGAAAGATTAGCCTATTTAAAAAAGTACTATGAGTTAATGAAACCCTCATTTGATGGTAACAAAAATAAAAACACAAATTATGAATCAAATCCAGTTGAAAGATTGATTGCCATAGATCAGATTATTGAAACTACCAAAATTCCGATTCAGAATGAAGAACGAGCGTTATTGCTTTCAAGTATCCTCAGGATTAGTGATTCAGATTTTCCAAATGTAAAAACATCATTGAATGTTTTAAACAAAATCAAAAACAAAGAAGAGTTAAAGGAAAGTGAGTTAAAAAAACTTGAGAAAATAAAGGAGTCTTTAAGTAATACAATTACAATACTACAGGTTGCTACTAAAAATACTGAAAAATTGTTTAATACATTGGATAAAACTACCTAAAAACAAAGTCTTTTCAGACCTGAATTTGACTTAAATAGATAAGATATTGTCATTTTTTTGTACTGGACATTAAAATAGTCAATATGGAAAATATCATTATAGTTAATCCTAACGACTTTTGGGATAAGCATCGTGAAATAACCAAGCAAGCTATAAGGGAAGAATTAGATAAGGAGAATCCACAGAAAGAAAATGGGGAGGATATCCTGGTTATTGAAGATGTGTGCAAACTCCTTAAAAAGTCCAAACAGACAATCTACAACTGGATGGAGGCCGATATAATTAAAGGCCATCACATAAATGAAAGTCTTTTCTTTTTTCGAAGCGAAATAATAGATCTTCTTAAAGGCGGTATTAAAGAACATAAGAAGAGATGATGCAACTTACTCATAATCAGTATAGCAAAAGTATCTATGAGATACTTTTAAAATATGCACTAGATACTTATAAGGTATTTATTTAAACCTAAATAGATACTTTTCAGGTATTCAGAAGTTGTGTCAAAAGTATCATTTTACTGAAAAAAAGTTACTTGTATGAAATATATCCCCTTAAATAAATTCCCGGAGTATGACGAAAATCCATTCATGGAGAATGCTCTTGAGGAGATAAACAGACATTCAATTAAAAAAAAGGTATTTGTCAGAGGGAATAAATCAGTATTAAACCAGGTAATCAACGATAATGGAGAGATTGTTGCCCATAGTGCCTTTTTGCGAACAATAGAAGTGGACGAAAGCCAATTTGTGAAGGTCTACTTAAGTCGGTTTGCTGCTTTCTATGATTTAAATAAGGCTGCAATGAAGGTGTTCGGCTATATCCTTACAAAATGTGTAATACCTAACAAGGATATATTATATATAGACTTTGGTGAAGCAAAGGACTTTACTGGTTATTCTGCCAATAATATAATTCGTGCCGGGTTGTCTTGTCTTGTAGAACAGGGAATCATTGCAAGGTCAACAAATCCATATAAATACTACATGAATCCTTTAGTTGTATTCAATGGTGACAGGATAACCTTTGCAGATTCTTATATTAAGAAGAAAAAAAAGACTACTGATTCAAATAAAAACCAATTATCAATTTGGTCAGAGGAACTGTAAATTGTTTATAGACTGAGTATGAATTGTAACGAAGCCAAAAGAATTGACATAATTAGTTTCCTGGCAAAAAATGGGATTAATCCTGACTATAACCAGGGGGTCAACTATTGGTACAAATCTCCTCTCAGGAATGAAGATAATCCTTCCTTTAAAGTAAATTCTTATAAAAACCTCTGGTTTGACTTTGGAATCGGAGATGGCGGGGATATCATCAAACTTACAAGCTTGCTTTTTAAGGTTGATAGTTCGAATGCGCTAAGGATTCTATCTGATAATCACTATTCAAGTCATCAAAAAGTTTTAAATAGTGGAGATTCGAAGATGCTAATTACAAATGTCAAAGAAATATCAAATATTCAGCTCATTAATTACTTAGAATCACGCAAACTAAATCTTAAATTGGCAAAAGAGTATTGTAAAGAAGTTTCCTTTAAACTCAATGATAAGAATTTTTACGCAGTAGGATTCCAGAACGATTCCAAAGGGTATGAACTCAGGTGCAAATATTTTAAAGGGTCCAGTTCTCCTAAAGATGTAACTCTAATTAAGAATAATGCTGACAAACTTTTACTATTTGAAGGATTCATGGATTTTCTATCATGGTTCAGTTGCAAACTGTTTTTTACTGGTAACCATGATTATTTAATTCTAAATACGCTTTCTTTTCTTAACAAGAGCAAATCTGTGATTAAGGAATATAATGAGGTATTACTCTTTCTGGACAATGACAAAGCCGGAAATAATGCTACAACTGAACTTATTGGAGCCGGTCTTTCTAAATGCATTGATATGTCCAGGGAGTATTCAGAATTTAAAGATCTGAATGATTCATTAGTCAGAAAATAAATAGTCACACCTTCTTCCAGGCAAGTTCACCGCTTCTGGCATTAAAAATAAATAATATATTGTTTTTAAATATTTATAATATTTTATTATGTTATAATATTTATAATACATTATTTCTATGTAATAATTAAAATATTTATAATATTTGCAATTATATAAATTAAAAAAATGAAGAAAATAGTTATTGTTAATCACAAAGGTGGAGTTGGAAAAACCACCTCGTCAATAAACATTTCTGCAGGTCTTGCAAAAAAAGGAAAGAATGTAATTATCATAGATGCAGATCCTCAAGCCAACCTTTCAGAGAGCTTTGGTATTTTTGATCCTGCTAAAGATCTATACCTTTCATTCAGTAAAGGAGAACCGCTCCCAATAATCAAAGTCAAGAAGAATTTATCCATAGTCCCAAATTCTCTGAATTTCTCAGGAATAGAATTGGAAATTGCGGGAAGAATGCCAAGAGAGATTATTCTAAAAGAACTTATGACAGGGCTTGACAAAACCTATGACTACTGTATTATAGATTGTCCTCCCTCACTAGGTTTAATTACCCTAAATGCTCTAGTTGCTGCAGACGAGGTCTACATACCAATGGAAGCTGAATTTTTGGCATATAGGGGAATTGATTCTATTGTTGGAATTATAAACCTGGTTAAGAAACACTTTAACCCTGGTCTTATGATAAAAGGGGTATTCTTCACAAAATATAATGAGCAAAGGGTTCTTACAAAAGAGATCAAAAACCAGATTAAAGGATATTTCGGCGACAATCTAATGAAAACAGCAATACGAGTTAACGTAGCACTGGCCGAGGCTCAATCAAGTGGAAAAGATATATTTGAATATGATCCTAAAAGTAACGGAGCAAAGGATTACATGAGTCTGGTAAATGAAATTATAAAAAATTAAGTCATGGCAAAGAAAAACTTTGATAATCTCACTAAAAACAGTCACTTGGGCGGTGGATTGAGCAACCTGATTCCTGAAATGAATGAAAAACATGAATCAAAAAAAAATAAGGTTGCCTCTAATGATGTCCCCAAGACTTTCCTGATGCTTCCCGAAGATTATGAATACCTGCAAACTTATTCAAGGTACATGGCATTTCACAACAACTCTAAATATCCATTAAAAAGATCGCTAAGCGATGCAATCAAGCTTCTGAGGGAAGCTCACCCTGAAATAAGATAGATTAAAAGAAGCTCCCTGGAATCATTTTCCAAGGGGTTCATGTTTTTTGATGGTTTAGCCAAAAAAAGGGGGTGTTTACCCCCGTAATTTACTTTTCTTCAGCTTTTACTTTACTTTGAAATTCAACTGTATCAACAGTACAAGTAAGAACTGCAATAGCTTTTTTAGCATCTTCTTTGTCGATGTATGCCCTTGCTGAAACGTCTCCCTGTATGGTAACCTGAGTTCCAACTTTAAGGAAAGGGAAAACTTTTTCACGGTTCCATAGTGAACACTCGAACCATGTAGTTTCAGTGACTTTATCACCGTTTTTAGCTGTGAAGTGTTTATCACAAGCAACATTAAAGTTAAGAACTTTAGAATCACCAACCTGTGCAACTGGCTTCACTGAGCCGATGTTGCCTGTAAAAATTGTTACGATCATAGTAAAAAAATTTTAAGTAAATAATAATATAATGCTGAAACCAGCAATTTTACGTGAAGTGCAGCCTATAAGAGTAAATAAGGAAAAAAGGAAACGCAATAAATAGCAAAGTGGCTTTATGGCGTAGTCTTTTGAGCGGGGCGGGCTGTATTGCATTGGCCTCCATTTTAATCGTTAGGCTAAATTTATGGGAAATTCTGGTTAAATGACCATGAGGCTAAGCCGAATACCGCTATTTTCCTTTTCTTCCTTTGGTCCGGGCGAGGATCACGCAGCTAGGAACTTCCTTATAAACGAAAGCGGACTGTAGTGTCGCAGGGATTAGAACCCCGGTGCCTTGGATAAAGCAAATCAATAAGTTATCTTCTATTTTTTTTGTCTGAAAAGCTATTTTGCAGGTATTTTTTAGATGAATTGAGTAATTTCAGTATGTTTGATTAAAATGTTTTATTTTTAACAGTTCTGTCAAAACTGTTGTAAATGCGCAGCTTGTTTATTGTCACTCTTCTTATACTCTTAACACATTGTTCCTGCAGAGAGATTGTAACTGATGAATTTCCGGGATTTACTCCCGTTCCAACGGTTAATAGTATCCTTATTGCCGGAAAACCTATGAAAGTTCATGTATCGCTGGCTGAAAAGCTTGATACAAACCAACTGACTCTGGTCAATGATGCAGATATCTCACTTTATATCGACGGAAATTATGCAGAAAACCTTTCCCCTGAAGAGAATGGTTTATACTTTTCTTCATCGATTGTTGAGCCACTGAGATCCTATATGCTGGAAGTAAATGTACCCGGGTACGAGGCAATCGCCTGTAATGAAATTCTTCCATCTCCTTCCCCTATCTTTAATATTATCCATACAAATAATGCCGGGAAAGATGAAGAGGGCATGATTTATCCATCAGTAACCTTATCATTTAAAACAAATCCGGCTGAAAGGCAATATTTTGAAATAGTAATAAGGACGCTGCAAAACAAATATGAAAGGACAGCTACTCTGAAGAAGATAACCGATCCTGTCTTATTAAACGAAGGGCTTCCTCTGACCATCTTCAGTAATGAGATCATAAGAGATTCGGAATATGCAATGACAATCAATTACTTCACAGGATCAGCAGGCTTTAGTGGGGATGAGCCATACCATACCTCATTGTTCCCTTTGATAATAGAACTGCGATCCTGCAGTGATAATTATTACCGGTTCGTCAAACAGAAGTACTTATATGAAAAGGGCAGGTATCCTGAATTCCTGGCAGCCTCAACAAATGCATTTCCCTTATTCTCAAATATTCTCGGCGGCTATGGGATATTTGCAGGATATTCAGTGGTAGCCTCAGATACATTATTTCCTAAGTACTGATTGGATGCGGAAGTTTATTCAAAATAGTGCCATCCTCTTTTTATTACTGAGCTCATCAATGAATGCTCAACAAAAGATTAATGTTTCAGGATTTGTAAAAAGCAGTGATAATGGAGAGCGATTGATCGGAGCACACATAACTGAAACAGGAACACCAAATGGTACAACATCAGATTACAATGGGTATTTTAACCTGGTGGTTCAGAATAATCCTTCATTGAAAGTCTCATTTATTGGATATAAAGACTTGGTTTTAAATCTGCAATTAGATAATGATACAATTCTTGAAGTTGCGTTATCAGAGGATATTGAACAACTGGCAGAAGTAACAATAAATGCGCAGAGAAAACAAAATAGCAATATCTCAACGCTGAATTATGTCCAGATGACACAAACTCCTTCATTGGGAGGAAAGCCTGATGTCATTAAAACCCTGCAACTTTTACCCGGAATAAGTTCACAAAAGGAAGGATCCAGCCTCATGATTGTCAGGGGTGGTGATCCGGGGCAGAACCTGTACCTTTTCGATAATGTCCCAATAATATATGTCAATCACCTTGGCGGATTCATGTCTGTTTTCAATCCCGAGATGATAAACAATATTGATGTCTATAAAGGTGGATTTCCTTCGAGATACGGGGGAAAACTTTCCTCTGTAATGGACATAACCCAAAAGGAAGGTGATTACTCTACTTATAAGGGTTCGTTTAGTGCAGGGATAACAGATTTATCCTTCAATTTTGAAGGGCCCGCAGGAATTAAGAATTCAAGCTTTATAGTCGGTGCAAGAAAGACTCTGTTTGATCCTTTAATGGCGTTGATCGGAATTTCCCAGTATTCAGCAGGTGATTATATCATAGCATACGGTTTTCATGATTTCAACGGTAAATTTTCCTGGAAACCAGATAATAAGAACAGTCTAAGCTTAAACTTTTATCAGGGAGATGATTACCTTAATTACTGGTCATTGAAGGAAGAAAAGTACAGAATGGGGGATATATGGGGAAACTGGCTTATTTCGGCAAAGTATAATACCATTATATCTCCAAAGTTGTTTTCTTCAAGTAACATTTCCTTCACCCGATACAGGTTAAAGGAGTTCATGAAGTACACTTTACAGGAACAGGATACATCAACAAGGCATAAGGAAAGTTACAAATCTTCAGTCAGAGATTTGTCTTTCAGGTCATCCCTAAAATATACTGCATCTGAAAACTGGTTTGTAGATTTTGGAATTCAATGTTCCTATCTCTCTTTAATTCCAAATGAAACATACGTCTCAACTCAGACAGTTCAGAATCAGACAAAGCCTGTTAATTCATTCGAATCCGCCATCTATGCTGACAACAAATTCATTCTCAAAGATAAATGGTCAATTACCCCTGGTTTCAGGATCAGTAATCATCTGACCAGAGGATTTTCAGATTTTTCCTTTGAGCCAAGACTGAATGCGGACCTGCAATTTTCGAAAAATCATTCCATCAACTTCAGCTACATGAAGGTTTCACAGTATTCACATCTTGTATTCACTACCGGGAGCATATGGAACAATGAAGTCTGGATACCATCTGGTAAAAAGATACCTCCTGCTAAGTCTGACCAACTGACTTTAGGATGGAATGGTTCATTCATGAGTGGAAAGTTCTCTTCTGAACTTAGCCTCTATTATAAAGACATGTACAATCTCTCCACATACAAAGACGGATACACCAGCCTGATGGGTGATGAGAACTGGATTTCGAAGGTCGAAACAGGGGGAAAAGGAAGATCAACGGGCATTGAGTTGCTGGTCAAAAAGAATTCCGGAAAATGGACAGGATTCATCAGTTATGTTCATTCATTGACAACCCGGCAATTCCCAAACATAAATGGCGGAAAGCAATATCTGTTTGATTATAACCGTCCCAATAATCTCTCTGTTAACCTGAATCGCAAGATTAGAAATAATCTCAACCTTAATATTGTTTGGGTTTATCAGTCTGGTTTGCCATATACTGAAGCAATCGGCAGACAGTATATCCCATCTGTAACAAATGATTTGAATGGTGAGGATTTCTATTATGAGGGATTGATATATGGTGAGAGGAATGGTGCCAGGATGAAAGATTATCACAGGCTGGATATCGGATTAACCTGGTCACACTATAATCGGAGATACAATAAAGTTGACTGGAATTTTTCCATATACAACCTTTATAACAGGCACAACCCTGTTTTCTACTATTACAATACCGATAAATCTTTGGATCTTTACAATCCTCAATGGAATCATGACTTCAAACCATTATCACTTTACCAGTTGAGCTTATTTCCTGTTATGCCTTCTGTATCATATAAAGTATATTTTGATCCTGTGGCAAGGAAAGCACGACAGGTATCAGAGAAAGCGATCGCTCTTCAAAAATCAAATGAATCAAAGAGTGCATCTTTAATGGCCTCGGATGGTTCCAACATAAAGGATAGATGGAATATTAAAGCAGGTTATTCAATTATATTGACTGGTAATCATATAAGTTTCGATCCTTTTAAGCATAAGAGATACAACTTTGAACTTAACTATGGTTTTCTTGATAATATTGAGGCAGGAATTTATGGTGGTTACTCAAACATTAAATTGTTTGAGTTTACCTCCCCGAACTCCGGAAGGTATACAACCACAGACGCATACCTTTATGGTCTCAACTGCAATTTTCACTTGCTTCCTTTTCTGATTAAAAAAGATAATCCCCGGTTGGATCTTTATATTACCGGAAAGCTTGGCGGCATCACAATAAAGCAATTGAAAACCTTTGAAGAACATTGTATTGGTGGCGGAGCAGCAGTATACTTGTCAAAGCACCTTGGAATTTTTGGCGAATATAACTACTCTAAGTTCATGAATAAACCTACTAATAGATTCGGTAATTTTTTATATAATCCTGCTTATAACAAAATCAATTTCGGCCTGGCGGTAAAATTTAAATAGCAATTCAGCCTGAGCGCAAAGGGAAAGTGTTAGCCTTTTTGAATCCTAGTGGAGTGCAACGCAGCGCAGGTGAGAAATAGGCTGACTCTTTCCAGCCAAAAGGGAAGGTGTTTTCAATTTGTAGCCTTCTTCCTGCAAATTGAAATCTCCTTTTTAGACAAACATTCTTTGTCATCTGTGTTCGGCTAAAAACCGTGCGAGTGCAAAGTCTCAATTTATTCCACTGTAAACATAAAAAAATACCCCGAAGGGTATTTATTTTATATCTGACCTTCATCAGCAAAGCTTCTGTATATATCCTTTTCAGGAGTGACGATAATATGATCCAGAAGCTGTATATCGAGAAGATTTCCAGCCTCTTTTATTTTACTGGTAATTTTCATGTCGCTCTCGCTTGGGTTGCTATTTCCTGAAGGGTGATTATGAGCGACGATTATTCCTGAAGCGTTAGCCTTGATAGCATACTGGAAAATCAGCCGTACATCCGTTACTGTGCCTGAAAGCCCCCCTTCAGAAATTGTGGTAATTCCAAGGACTTTGTTTGCCCTGTTAAGTAGGAGCATCTTAAAAGACTCCTTGTGTTCAATTGAGTTTTGATTCCAGGAGTCGAAGAAGATCTTGTAGGCATCCCTGGAACAACTAACTACGAGGCGCTCCGAAGGTTTAACTTTAGTCACGTAGGTAAGAGTAACTTCGGCTACATGAAGAAAATCGATTGATTGCTGGGTGGACTGTGTGTTTTTCATAATGCGATAGAATTAAGTTAAACAAAGTTTTTACCAGCGGACGAAAGCCAGAAGGACTAAATAAGTGCAAAAGGAAACGGAATAAATAGCGAAGCGGCTTTATGCCGTAGTCTCTTGCGTGTGTAGGCTTTTTGAGGGTATGGCCATCATTCTAGGACTTATGGCTAACTTTGTAAAAAACTTGTTTATAGAGTGAGCCCAGGGCGAACACCACTTCTGAATTATGATTTTAGTCGTGTACCATTGTACCGCTCAAATCATAGCATTAGCGCTGTGAAGGGTTTAGAACACGAAGAAGCTTTTTCAGCTTCGAGGCTTCCGCAGCAAAGCCTGGAACATAGTGGCACGGAGCAAAGCAATAATGTGAGCGAAGAGAACACCATTACGTGTGGAATGCCCTTGATTGCAAATGCCGGAAGCCTTGATCACATTTAGCCGGTCAGATTGCATTAATTTTATCCTGACATTAAGGATTTAACTCCAGCAATTGATGGTCAATTAATTCCGGCTAAAAGTTGCCAGGGTTGCTGGCTTTTCCACTATACGGACAATTTTGTTCATACGAGATTATCTATCACCAACTAATACTTGCTTCCTTGCCTGTTAAAAGATTAACACCGGCATGAATTTTGCTTAATATTCGGTGACCCAAGACCTAATCTTATGAGAAGAATATTCGTTTCAATCTTATTGTTGTCGACTTTTATTAGTTGTGTTAAAAATGAATCGGGGAATCTTAATCATGTGGAGACTATCCCAGGTGGATGCTTCTTGGAAAAGGGTTCATCATTAAAGAATGACCCATTTATTAAACCTGATACTTTGACTTATGAAGTGACTAATGACAGTTTGAACATATTTGTTGGATTTAATGCCCCTTGTTGTGGAGAATATAGCACTTCATCTTCTATCAAAGGAGATTCAATACTTATAAGAATTCTGACAACACAAATTGGTATGTGTGATTGTATATGCTACTATACTTACAATTTTAAATTCGTAGGAAGTGCAAATTCTTATAGGTATAGAGTAAGTGTTGATTATTTAAATTTTGTCGGAATTATTAAACAATGATAAGTATAACTTCTAACGCTTAAAGGCTGATATCATGAGAAAAGTAGTATTGTTGTTCGTATTTTCTCTTATTTTCTTTTCCTGCGAGAAAGACCCAACTACTACAGGAGACGGATATAATCTTCAAGGGAATGGTATAATAAAAACAAAATACATTTATTCATCTTCATCTGAAAATGAACCATACGCATTGAATTCTTATACTTATGATGAAAATTGGAATTTAATGAAGATATTGATTTCGGACAATCCAAAACCTGTTTTTGCTTCATATACTTATGAATATTCTGACAAAGGGGTTTTAATAAATATGAAGTATAAAGCAATCAATGGAGAAAATCACCTTGACCAGACTGAATCTGATTTTACTTTAATCAGGGAATATAAATACAGTTATCTGGATAATACAAAAATTGAATTAGAATATCGAAAAAATGAACTGACTGATAGTGTGGTGTATGTTAATGCAAATAATCTGTTAATATCCGAAAATCATTATGATTTGAAAGATTTTACTGAATGGAGTATAACTTACCAGTATGATTCAAATAATAACTTAATCAAAAAAACAGATAGTCCTGAAGGTACATATACCATCTATTCTTATGAAGGTTCAAGAATTATCAAATCCGAAAATTATGATAATACAGGGGCGTTAACAGTTGAAAATGAACTTGTTTATACTAAATCAGAAGGAAAAGTAATTGTTGAAACACATTATAAAGGTATTTACGGAGACCACGTCTCTGAAAAATCTACATATAAAGATGGAAATATAATCGAATACATAAGATATCATCCAACCTTTCAGGGAGCAGAATGGTATTGTTACAGGTATGATTATTATTAAAATGAAGTTATACTATCCCCATATATCTTAAGTTTGATAATGTTCAACTAAATAGGAAATACTTAAGACAATGAAAAAGGTTACCCTGACATCTTTAATTATCCTCCTGACAACTATTTTATATGGACAAGAAATCAAGATTTCAGTCGCCCCGACAATAAATAATGCTTTATATTATCATTTCACTGCTAGCGGACCTGGACATAATTTTAAACCAGGTTTTAGTACTTCACTCGAATATACATTACAAAAAGGAAAAGGATTAAATTATGGATTTGGATTAAGTTATAAATTCAGCCAAGTAGGATATACACCAAATATGAATACTGGTGATTTTATCGGACAAACTGATAGAGTTAGTTTAATATCTATAAACTTCATATCAATTTGTAATTTAAAGAAGAATTTTTACCTAAGCCTTAATCCATTAATAGATTTTCACCTCAACTATGATACCGAAAATATAATTGATAAACAATCAGGTTTTGGACTATCCTTCTCATTTGGTAAACATTTAAATTTAACCGATAGAATTCTGTTAAACCTTGAGCCAAAGTTATGGATACATAATATCATTCCATTCTATGGTGACCAATTAACGCAAAGGCTGACTGTAGCAGGATTAAATGTTGGTTTTATTTTCTCAGATAAGAAAAAACTAACTTTTTGACAATAATTAAATCATATTAATAACTTCAGTCCTGTTAAGTCAGGCAACTGGCTTGATTTTTGCTGTGAAAGTATTAACACTAAAACTAATATCATGAAAAAGATTGCCCTGATTTTTTTCGTTTCTATTATTCTTTTTTCCTGTGAGAAAGATAAAACAGACAAACAATTAATTATCGAAAACACAGATATCCCGTTGGTAAGTAAGGTATTAATTGGTGGCGAATCTTTTCTGGAGTATTCTTATAATGAAGCTAATTTATTAACCGAAGAAAAAAATAAATTCCATTACACAAAGCACAACTACAACGATAATAACCTTTTATCTTCTTCTGAGTTTTACATGGACGCTGCAATGTTTAGTAGTACTTGGAGTGTAGTTGAAGCATCCATGAACAGGGAAGAATGGGTCAATCCTGATAATACTGCAAAAAGCCTCACACAGACATTAGAGTATAACGGGAATGAACAATTAGCCAGAAAAACTTATATCCGACCTTCAGTAACTGATTCAGAGTACTCAGAATTTTCCTTTGAGAATGATAGAATATGCAAACAAACGATGTATTGGCAGAATGTTATGTCCTTCTACATTGTCTATGTATATGATGAAAAAGGAAATTTGATTAAAGAATCGAAATACCATGTATCTTCAGATAGAATTGCTGAGTTATGGACGACCACTGAATATGAATATGATAATATGCATAATCCTTTTCTGGCATTTAAACGTTTAATGTCTCCAAGTAAATATACTAACCCTAACAACATTACAAAGGAGACGTATACAATTTATTTTGAAGTTGACCAGTGGACTCAGAAGGTAAGTATTATTAACAACTCATACGAATATGATGATAAAGGTTACCCAATAATAGTAAACGGAGAGACTGAGTATATGTATAAATGATATCATATTCATTGAAAAAGATAATGTTCCTTCTATTAATTATTGTATCCTTTTACGGATGTACAAAGGATAATGAAAACCAAAAGTTCAGGTAACTTACAACTCATATGAATATGATGACAAGGGATACGCAATTAAAGTAAATGGGTTGACTGAATATGTTTACAAATGAAAATAAGCCATTGACAAATCTTATATACAATTGATTAATACAAATACGATACACCCCAAAAAAACAGAGATACATGAAGAGAGTCGCAGTAATATCATTACTAATCATTTTGATTGTTTCATTATCATGTGAAAGAATTCTGCCCGGATATAAGTATAATCAAGGTAGCCTTCCAGAAACACCTGTAAATCTTACGGACTTTAATACAGAGTATGATGACTATAATTCCACAGCTCCAAGTTTAGGAGAATTAATTCCTTTTTGCTTTTCTTCAAACAGGAAAGGTCAAGGGAATTTTGACATCATTTACATGCCAATGAATGTAAACTTTAATAAAACTTCAGGTATATTAAAAGTTACAAATGTATATGATAATTGGGGAGTATTTGCGGAAGATTATGAAGTTATCAGAACAGGAATAAATAAAATAGAAACTGTCGGAAACGAATTTGGGCCAAACCTGATGGCCGGACAAAGTATAGATAAATTTAAATTTACTTTGTTGTATTCAACCGATGTAACAGGGAATTCTCAAATAAATTTTATTTCAAACAGGACTGATGATACTTTTTCAGACCCCAAAGAAGTTGAGTTCCTAAATTCAGAATTTGACGATATGTATCCAACTTTCAATTCTGAGAGATCCAGGATTTATTTTTGCTCAAACAGAAATGGAAAGGATTTTAACTTCTATTATGTCGATGTGAATCCTGAAACAGATATTGAATTATTGTTATCAGATAGTTCAAGTTACCCGATAATAATGGACAGTTCATCGTCAAGCATTTCGGATGATAAATGTCCTTTCATTTTTGAGAACAAAATGGTTTTTGCATCTGACAGAGAGGGAGGATTCGGTGGATTTGATTTATACTATAGCAAGTTTGAAAACGGAGAATGGGGTGAGCCAGTTAATTTTGGGGAAAAGATTAATAGCGAATTTGACGAATACAGACCAATTTTAATAGATGAAGGCGTTTCCTGGACTCAAACAATGATGGTATTTTCATCGAACAGACCAGGAGGCAAGGGTGGATTTGATTTATATTTTGTAGGAATTGAAAAAGATTAAATAAGATTTGAAACCCTATTTGTAAAAACCGGACACCTTTTTTGTGATTTTTTATCGTACCCAGGATCTCTATTTATGAAAATTTTAGTTTTTATATTATCATCTGTACTCATACTTATTTCTTGTGAAAAGGATCATAGACAGACACCAAGACCACCTCTGGCCGGTTCAGCTTCATTTATCATAGATAATTTAATAACAATCACTTAAATAAGATGATTTTCATTAACAGTCAATTAAGTTAATTAATCTGTGTTAAACAAAATTTTCCTGAATCTGAATCGTTTATTGTTTAACTCCAAATGTGGTATTCATATAATCTTTTTGTTACAAAAAAGTAAAATATAATTGATGAAATCCATGAATATTATTCTCAAGATGCTATTTGTTATGATTTGCATGGTGATTTTGAGCCAATGTAAGAAGGACTCTGAAACTTATATAAGCATACCGAATAAAAACTTTTTGGAATCACTTGTAATAAATAATGTTGATAAAAATGGAGATGGCTTTATAAGTTCTGAAGAGGCGGAGGAGGTTACTCTCCTTAAAGTTAATAACTTCGGGATAACAGATTTAAAAGGCATAGAGAATTTTACAAATCTCATCGGGTTGGATTGTTCAAGTAACCAACTTACAAACCTGGACTTGTCAAGTAATTCATTACTCAGTCAACTGAATTGCAGCTTCAATTCAATATCCAATTTGAATATAGCCGGAAATCCGATGCTCAATCGACTGGAATGCAGACAAAATGAGCTAAGCATGTTGGATTTATCTATGAACAGGCAACTTAGCTGGCTCGATTGCGGTTGGAATGCTTTGACTGAACTGGATTTATCTAATAATCCTGAGCTCAACAACCTGGTTTGTGACTTTAATTCACTTAGTATGCTTGATGTAACAAATAATGTTAAACTCACATTATTATATTGTGGGTATAATTCTTTAAGTAGCCTGAATTTATCTAATAATTCTATCCTGAAATCGTTGTATCTCGAGCATAATTTATTCCAGGAACTTGACTTATCTGATAATCCTGCCTTATACTCATTAGGATGCTGGAATAATTTATTAACCCATTTGGTAATATCTGGTAATCCTGAGCTTAATTACCTTGAGTGCGGGGAAAATATGTTAACAAGTATCGACATTTCCAATAATCCTGTACTGGAATCTCTTGGCTGTGAAGGTAATCAACTAAGAAGTCTGGACATTTCAGCCAATTCTGCATTAAAGTTCCTTGGATGTAATAATAATTTACTTACAAAACTCGAATTATTCAATAACCCTGCGCTTGAAACCGTGCTCTGTGAAAAAAACAAGCTGACATTTCTTAGTTTTCCAAATAATCCTGAACTAAAAGAGCTGTTTTGCAATTCTAATTCCATAACTGGAATAGATATATCAAGGAATCAAAAATTAATTTGGCTAAGATGCAGTAACAATTTGTTGTCAAACCTGGATCTGTCTAATAATCCTGAATTATCCAGCTTGTATTGTGAAGGGAATTTATTGAATAAAATAGATTTATCATTTCTGCCAAAGTTATCCATCCTGTCTTGCAATGGCAATTTATTTTCCACGCTGGATATTAGAAACAATAAAGCATTAAAGCTTATAAATATTGTATCGATGCCTTCCCTGTTCAAAATTTGTGTATGGACAATCCCATTTCCTCCAACCGGTACAGAGGTATATTCGGATAACAGTCCAAATATCTATTTTACAACTGACTGCAGCAGGTAGTCAAGCACCAAACTGAGATGGTCAATTTGATCCGGACGATTGCGGTCAGGGGTACTGGCCTTTACAATATAACAATACTTGTTCCGTTTTATTCACATAAAACAGAACCTTTCTGCCATGAAAAAACTTACCATTTTTTTTGTCATTTGTTATTTTGCACTTCCGGTCAGCGGTCAGATTACAGCTGGGATTTCTGCCGGTCCAAGCTTTTCAACTATGTCAGTTCATCTCAGGGATTTAACTACCTTCAGAATCAACCCGATAGTTGGACTAAATCTCAATTTTATAGCTGATATTAAGATAAACTCCAGCCTGTCATTAAATACAGGTATGACGTTTTCGCAAAAGGGTTTCCGGCAAACTTTGTATACCCAATATACTCCCTTTACGTCGGCGGAAATGACATCTCATATAAATTACCTGGAGATTCCTCTTTATATTAAAATCAATACCAATCTGACCAATGTTAATTTCTTTTATGGTGTCGGTCCCTATTTTTCTTATGGATTAAATGGTAGCGTCTCAACGCACACATATGGGTCTGTTGATTCAAGTTATACTGTTGATATAAATTGGAAAAAATCAACCCACCCTGATGAGAATAATCTGCCGAACACCTATGGATATACAAGTATTAAAAGATTCGATTTTGGTATTGGTAATATGGTTGGTCTGAAATACAAAAAACTGTTTCTTTCGCTGGATTACAGATACAGTTTCAAAAATATTATGTGGGAATATTATCTGGATGAAAAGATGTCAAACTCGGTTCTTTCATTATCTGCAGGTTACAACTTTTAATTTGAACCGAAGGATTTTTAATACAGAGAAATGAACCCATTTTTCCAAAAACCTGGCGTAAACCTGGCTTAAAAAAATACTCAATTTAAAACCACGTACTGAGATACCTGGCTGGACCAATCGCCGTTATTATCCTTTACCCGGACCCGGATCTGCTTTTGCCCCGAACTACCAAAAACATAGCGAACCTTACTCAACGGAGAACTAAATTTATAATTTGCAAGAGTGTACTCATACTCAACAATTTTCCCGTTAAACCTTGCATCCTTATCATAAGAGGCAGAAGCATCTACCTCATATTCGTAAGGGCTTGAAACACCTATTTTTTTAACGGAAAACAAAGCAACCGGTGGAATATTACGAAAAACGGTAAACGAGATAGAAAACTTTGCTTCTTCATTGAAAGAATCTTTAGCCATCAGGGTAATCTGGTCCTGTCCTTCAGTTACACCTGTGAAGCTAATTAATTCAGAGCCAACATCAACAATGCTTTGCTGCTGCTCTTGTGTAACCTGGATTCTTATCTTTTCTTCATCTGAGATAAAATAATGCAAAGAGAACGGATCACCGATTTTGAGTGAATCCGATAAAGTGTTCCCCGTTAGCTCAACCCCGTTTTTAAGGAGGGTGAGGGAAGGGGCTTTGTTAACCTCAATAAAGTAATCTTCCCGGTTGTCACATGAAGAAAAAAAGAGCTGTCCAGAGAAAGCAAAAAGTACCAGGCAGAATTTTATCTTTTTCATTGTTTTATGATTTTAATAAGTCTTTTTGAATCCTTTAAACCATTGATATTCAATAGGTAAATACCAGATTTTAGCTGGCTGAAATCAACAGAAACAATCTCATTATCGAAGGTTAGAGATTGGATCATTTTACCATTAATATTTAAAATTTTAACTGTTTTTATAATTTCGTTACTCTCTAGGAAAAGTTTTTCTTTCACCGGGTTAGGATAATAAGAGAACGCGGCGGCCTTATTTGATTCGATGCCGGTAACATTATTAACCACGCTAATTATCGCATCTTGCAAAACAGAATCAACACAGGCATCCGGACTTTTTACAATTAACAGTACACTAAATTTTTTGGAATTATTGCCCAGTGTGTTGTAATAGTGCACGGGGCTGTGTTCAGTTATAATATCGCCCTCAAAGAAGTTCCAGGAATAACTACTGGCGTTAACGCTTGTATTAGTAAACCTGACTGCATCACCAAGGGTAACAGTAGTTATGTCCGGGGTAAAGTTTGCCTGCACGTTATCAACGATAATTTTCTGCTCCTGGTAATCGCTTAAACACCCGTTAAGATCGAGGCTCTTAACGTAAACAGTATTACCCGTGGTAATGCTGTTTAACGTGTATTTTGTTCCATCCATTAAATAAGAGTGCTGGGAATCGAACCATTTGTAACTCAGGTAAGCAGGATTAACAATATTAATGTTAACTGCTGAACCCTTACAGTAGGTTGTTTTTAAGTCTGTCTCAGGCAAGCTGACCGGATCATAAACCTTTATCATAACGAAGTTTGAATAAACAGTACTGTTCCCACTGGTGACAGCCCTCCTGTAATAAGTGTTAACTTTTAAAGCATCAGGCCTGTAAGATATGCCTGCTTCTGAGGCGATATCACTCCAGGTAACTCCCTGTAGGGAATACTGCCATTGATAAGAGTACTGGCCTGTTCCACCGGCCGGGCTTGTACCGGAAAGAAGGGTGGGGATAGTATTAAAACATATGCTTTGAGCATCACCAACTACACCCGGCAAAAGCGATTCGAATACGGTAACAAGAATAGTATTACTGTATTTCTCTCCACAAGATCCGCCGGTTACTTTTCGTTTAAAGTAAGTTTTTTGTGAAAGGGATCCCGGCTGATAATCTCTCCCGTCCCCTGAGCTTATTACTACCAGCCAATCAATATTATTTACAGAGTAGTACCACTGGTAAGTGAAAATACCGCTTCCCCCGGTTGGAAGCGTTCCGGTTAAAAGTGAAGGCGTTGTATTATATGCTATTGCCTGATCACTTCCAATTATTCCTCCAAGTAATTCATCATTAACAGTGATCTTAACACTGTTCGTGTAACCAGTGCCACAGGAACCGGTTACCTTCTTCCGGAAGAACTTGGAAGTTGTAAGCACACCGGCATCGTAATAGTCATTTGTTGCTTCTGTTATGTCAATCCAGCTTGCGTTATTATCAGATAATTGCCAGAGGTTTTGTATAGATTGGCCGACAGGCGAAACGGTGGTTGTAATTGGAGCTGAAGGGAAAGTTTTACAAACTGCCTGGTCACTGCCAATTGCCCCGGCCTCAAAAGCGGGGTTAACCGTGATAGTAACAATATTTGAATAATCTTCAAAAGTAGCGGAATTAACCTTTTTTCTAAAATAGGTTTTATTAACCAAAGCCGTAGGCTGATAACTGTCGCTATTGGCTGCTGTTATGTTATTCCAGTTTATACCATCCTCAGTTTTTTGCCACTGGTATGAGTAAGTTCCATTTCCACCTGTTGGCGCTATATCCGTGACAAGCAGCGAAGGAGCTACATTAAAACAAATAGTTTGGTTGTCTTTAATTACACCAGGAACAAGAGAAGCATTAACATTTATTGTTAAAACATTAGTTTCTATCACACCACAGGATCCATCAGTAGTCAAACGTTTAAAATATTTTGTAACAGTAAGAGCCGGTGGCTGAAAGCTTTCATACGTTGCGTCAGTTATGTTTGACCATGTTGAATTATCCAGGGAATTTTGCCATTGATAGGTAAATGTACCTGAGCCTCCGGAAGGTGACTGAGTGGAAACCAGTTCAGCTGGTACGGCTCCATAATTCACGGTTTGCGACGAACCAATTACTCCGGGCAAGAACTGGCTACGAACGGTAACAGTAATTTGATTGCTGTAAACAGTTCCACAACTCCCACTTGTTTCCGCTCTTCTGAAGTATGAAGTCACAGTTAAAGGCACAGATGTATATGTTTCACTATTTGCTCCGGTAATATCAGTCCATGTTGGACCAATAAGTTTTTGCCATTGATAGTTATATGAGCCCGTTCCTCCTGATGGGTAAGTATTTGTAAGGAATATTCCCGGAGTGATCCCATAACAAATAGCCTGGTCTGATTTTACCGTTCCAGCTACAAGCGGACTATTTACAAAAATTTGCAGTGAATTAGTTTGAACCGTTCCACAACTCCCGCTTGTTTCAGATCTTCTGTAGTAGAGGGAAGAAGTCATTGCCCCGGGCTGGTAGGTTTCAGACGTTGCACCCGCTATATTGTTCCATGTTGAATTATTCACAGAATTCTGCCATTGATAAGTATACGATCCTGCTCCACCTGAAGGTAAAGAACCTGTTACAAGAAGCGAAGGGGTGGTATTATAACATATAGTTTGGCTATTGGCAATTGTTCCATGAATAAGATCCGGCCTGACGATTATAAAAAATGTATTAGTATAACCTGAGCCACATGGATTTGTAACATTTCTTCTGTAATAAGTTGTTGAAGTCAGGCCCGATGGTTGGTATGATTCGTTTGTCGCCCCAGAAATTGGGGACCAGGCAATTCCGTTAGGTGAAGATTCCCAGGAATAACTATACGTACCTGTGCCTCCGCTTGCTGATACAACTGAATTTAATAATGCCGGAGTTACTCCGTAACATATTGTTTGAGTGGAACCAATCGTGCCGGGATCAAATACTGCACGAACGGTTATTTTTATAGTATTTGTATAACTCGCTAAACAGCTATTAGTTACTTTTAATTTGTACCACGAGCTTGAAGACAAAACACCCGGCTGATAACTAGTGCCGGTTGCACCGGAAATAGGATTAAAAACGCTTCCATCTGATGAACTTTCCCAGGCATAAGTATAAGCACCGGTTCCCCCGGATGATGCCGTTGATAAATTAATAGCTGAAGGAGTAGTATTATTACATATTGTCTGATCTGCGGTGATAGATCCTGGACTAAATGGATTGTAAACTGAAATCTTAATAATATTTGTATATAAGGTTTCACAGCTATTCATAACTTTTAGCCTATACCATGTATTTGAGGATAATGCCCCAGGCTGATAACTAGTACCAGTTGCACCGGAAATAGGACTGAAAATACTACCATCTGATGAAACTTCCCAAACATAAGAATAAGCACCAGACCCGCCGGTTGGCGAAGTTGTCAGGCTGATTGCTACCGGGGTATTATTATAACAAATTGTTTGTGCAGCTGTGATGGTACCAGGATTAAGCGGATTATACACGGTCACCTTAACTGAATTCGTATAGCCGGTTTCACAGCTATTTATAACTTTCAGCCTGTACCACTTACTTGATGACAAGGCAGGTGGCTGATAAATTGTACCGGTTGCACTTGCAACATCACCAAAAGAAGATCCATCAGATGAAATCTGCCACTGGTAAGTAAAAGTACCGGTTCCTCCGGTTGCTGAAGTACCAACACTTAAGAGGCCAGGTGTGGTATTATAGCAGATTAACTGGTCAGCCGTGATGGTCCCGACGCTTAAAGCTGAATAACCCACTACCGTCACAGTATTAGTATATGAATTCCCGCAACTTGGATCATAATCACGTCTTTTAAAGTATCTTATACCTTCCTGAAAAGCGGGTTGATAATTTTCAGATGTTGCCCCGGAAACGACAGAAAAGCTTGAACCGTCAGTTGATACATACCATTGATAATTATATGTTAATGTTCCTCCAGAAGCTGCGATAATCTGTGTTAATTGTGTAGGGGTAACATTATAACAATTATTTTGGTTACCCGATATTGCCCCTGGTACGAAAGCGTTGTAAACACTTTTAGTAACTATATTACTTGTACTTGGACAACTTAAAGTAGTAGTAGTAGCAATCCTTTTATACCTTGTTGTTTTGTTTATAACTGTAGGCTGGTAAGTTGCTGAAGTTGCACCGGAAATAGTATTCCAGGTACTCCCATTATCTGAATTTTGCCAAATGATAGAATAACCCGAGTTAGAGCTTAATGAAATATTACTAATAAGAAAAGGAGTTCCTGAACCTGTACATATTGCTTCATCGCTTCCTATAGTATTTCCTGTAAACCCAACAACTGATATCGGTACTGATTTATTTATCGGATTTGTACAAGATGTTTTTGTTGAATAACTAAGTGTCCAATCTCCAATAACAGAAAAATAACCACCCGGTATAGTATACGTCCAGATGCCGTCTGTTACATATGTAGCGCTTGCTAATGATATTCCAATAGCAACTGATCCATCAGGCCTTTTTAATTGTACAGGATTAAAAATATAATCTGATCCATTCTGTTCAAGGTAAATACTTACCAGGCAGCTTGAACCATAACCAGTACAGACATTTAATAAATTAGAATTATTGATGGTGACAGACTGCTCGACGCATTGGCCCAAGCCCCTATTACCGCTTAAAAAAATAATTACGATTAAAACAGATTGAATTAGAATATTCTTAGTTTTCATACATTAAAAATTTAAGTTTAGGCCAAGTTTAATAATGTAACTAGCCTTACCAACCTCACTGAGCTGGAAGAAACGCTGATCTAAATCCAGGTTAATCATGATCTTATTTGTGATAAAGTATTCAGCACAAAGCCCTATGTTCTCACCGACAAAAAACTGGCTTTTCTTTTTTTCCAGAATGGAGTTGCTTATGAATTCTACCCCTAAAAGAATCCCCCCTTTTACATTAAAAAAAAACTATCCCCTGGGTAATAAAAAGTATACATCAGTTCAGGGTTTGAATATATAATTGAGGCTTCGCTTAAATCAAAGCCAACTCTTTCATAGTCAAGACTCCCACGATAAGCAAGTTTGTTATTTTTATAAAAGGTAATTCTTGAAGAAACATTAAATCCGTTTTTAACATAAGCACCATTAATACCCAGTGCTTTACTTCCTTCAACGTGTATCAACTGTGCGCTGGTTGAAACCGAAATAATTAGAAATGCTATTACTAATCTAATTTTCATTTACAGAGAGTTTTTGTTCAAACACTTTCACTTTTAACATTTTCTCTCCTGAGATCTCTATAATCGGATTACGGGTCCCCTTAAGTTCCCTGAGCTGTATAATAAGTGAGCCTTCTTTACCTCCGGTAAAACGTTCTGTTACATAACCCAGATCTTGTTTCTGGTAAGCCGTTACGACCTTCACTGGTGATTCAAACTCGATTTGAATTCTCTTTTCAATCTTAGCCTCGTTTTTTTTCATCCCTTTGCGCTTCCCTTCGACAACCTTGAAATAAATACCATCAATGTTATAATCACTTCCTGTATTGTTGATTACAATAAGTTTGAAGTATGTGAAATTGTCGTCATTTTTTATGTTTGCAATTTGAAAGGTCATTCCATTCTCTACCTTACCGATTGAGTTATACTCTACTTTATCAGAAAGCACGCTGTTAAGCCGTTCTCTCATCCTTGAATTGTTGCTTTCAACACTGGCAACCTCTTTCATTTTCTTCTGGTCAATCTTTCTAACTTCTTCGCTTGTGAAGTCATAGAAAATTTTCGTGCTGTCGCCATATTTCAACCGGCCGTACCAGATCTTTTCATTATCAAGCTTAACGGTTATTGACGTTTCCGGGGAAAGAGGATCGTTGCCACGGATTACGCAATTCTTGCCATTTTGAAAAATATCATAATACTTATTTCTATTCTCCCCCACAGATGGATTGTTGCCAACAACAATAAAAACAATACTATCAGTAAAATTGAGGGTTGCGGTAAAGTCTTTGTTTACCTCTATCATACCCATATTTTGGGAGAATACCGGTCCTGCCAAAAAAGCAAGAAAAACCGTTAAGAAAATATTTCGCATGTTATTCTTTTTTAATAAAAACTCTGTAGCCTTTATATAAGCTTATAATTGGTTCCTTTTTTCTAGTCATGGCCCTGATTGTATTGTCCACAGCATTAGCGGCAATGCCTACGCCTGTCCCTGCAGCAATACCGGAAGAAATAGCAGAAGACGTCTCGTTAGTGGTTTGTCCAACACCCTCCCTCACCGATTCGTTAAGGTTTCCTTCATAAGGGAGTCCTCGGGAATATTTTTCGTCAAAAACAATTAAACTGTTTACCGAGGAAACAACGCCATCGGTATTCATTATCTGGTAAATATTTATATCAAAAACATTCCCGTATTCTGAAGCTTTCCCATAAAGAATTGCGTTTTTCTTAAAAACCTTTCCATCGGTGGCGAGATCCTCCAGGAGGAAAAAAACAACCGAAGATTGGTTTTTTATTTTGGTATCCTCTTCCAGCATTGCAGCAGTAAACCCGCCATTTTTAACTAGTGAACCAGATGTGGAATTTTTCCCTGAGGATCTTTCAGAAACAATTATTCCAAAGCCTCCGGTGTCTTCTTCTTTCTTCTGTGGAGCTTCGCTTCTTGTTTCTGCCAGTATTTCTTCTTTTACTTTTATGGGCTCTTGTTTCTGAGGTACCGGCATTGTTACCTGGTCTTCGGTATTGGACTTCTTTTCAACAACCTTCCGGGGTTCTGACTGGTAGGTTTTAAATTTAGCGGTCTTTGATAGATCCTTTTTTACTTCCGGCTCCTGGTAAGCGTTGGCCTTTTTTAGCCGGTTATTATAATCCTCTTTTACCTGGTCTTTCTCCACCAGATCAGGAACGGTAAAGTCCGCAGCTGCAGATTCAGACGAAGTGCCTTTTTTAGAATAAACACTCACCCCATAAATAACCATTATCAGAATAATTACGCCAATAGCACCAAAAAATATTAACTTCTCCTTATTCATAACTATTTTATTTCATTGCGATTATTCTCTGCAAACCTTGTGATCAGGAGACCATGAGGGTTAAGGGGGTAGTTTCGGCTAACGAAAATTATTAACCCGGTCGTTTCAAAAGAATATCTTACTGTTTGGTCATCCTGTGTAATGAACAGGCTCGCCTTAACCCGGAAGGAATAAGGTTCACTATTGCCTTGGATTTCGATGTTTTCAGGTAATATTTCGATTGTTTGTTTTATTCCATAATTAGAAACCTTCGTATACCAACCGTCATTCTTTCTTTTTATATAAAGTTGTTCCACGGAATTATCCCCAAACCACAAAGCTTTTTCAAGGCTTTTCTCTACATTAAAAGCATCATATTGATAAAAATAAGTGTGAAATTTTTCAAGGTGGTCCTTTATCTCAACCTTAATGTTTTCATCTCTTTGCATCCACTTCATGGGTATCACTTCGCCGTCTGTATCGAGAACAAGCACCGTGTTTAGCTGCCGCGAGTAAAGGTCATTAATTGAAAAAGCAAATATTGCCGAAGAAACGATAAAGGCAATAGTAAGGCCCCAGACAACCATCCGGTTGACAATAAGGGTTTTATAAATATCAATTTTGGGTTTTTCCATCTTGCTACTTGATTAATTCTTTCAAAAAGGGCATTGACATTTTAAAAAGCTTGATTTTGATTACTATAACCAGTATTAAAGCTAAAATAACCATCAATCCCCCTGAAATAGCCATACTACCGGGACCTATAGCAGAAACAGGCGTTATAAGAACAGTCATGGTATCGAACAGGGTGTTTGCAAAAACAACCACAAATGCGTAAGGGATAATGACCAGGTAGTAACGAGCATACATCTTGAAAACATTGTATATATAATCTTTAGTTTTATCGAAAATTGAAAGGGCAATCATCAGGGGTACAAAAATCTTGATCAGCCCCATGAAAAAATACCTTTCAGCAAGGAAAACCGGGTAGATTAAAAAGTCAAGTATTTTTAACAAGAATTGCGTTATGTGGGTGTAAGCTCCTCCTGTCCAGCTCGTTGGATTCATCATATTTACAACTTCACCTATCTTTCTTAAAACACCGTCTATTGCTGATTCATTAGCCGGTGGGGGCGTAACAGTTGGTGCAGATACAGAAAACATATCAGGTTTATTATTAAATCCTTTTAAAGCTTCCCCCTCAACCATTGCACAGGCAGAATCAAATACATCCAAGATCTGGGTACTGAAACTAACCAGCAAAAGAAGTCCCAGCATTCTAAAAAGGGTATACGGTGAAAAACCTTCTTCCCCCTCACTAAATACTTTCCCTGTTTTGGAAAAGCTTTTGAAAAAATTTTTCCAAAGCGAGAGAACTAATATAAAGGCTCCTATAGATTTTGAAACTATGACCAGGTAGTTAAGACCACCTGCGAACATTGCTTTATAAACCTTATCTAAATACTCTAGTCCCATGATCAATTATTTAAAAACACTATTGATATAATTCAGCGTTCTAAGTTGCATGCGCTGATTATCAAGTATTTCAACCTCTATTATTGCGGCATTTATAACTCCAAGATTTTCTCTCAGCTCTTTTATTGCCTGGTTCATATTTAGTAGCCTTTCTCCATCTGTCATTTCAGAGAAATTATCGGTAAGCACCACGGTAAGAGTAGTAATGGAGTAGCTTGTCTGGCTCAAGAGCCCCATCATAGATTCACTTATCATGTGATATTCAGAGGGCTTAAAACAGTTATTGTCACTAATTCTTTTAAGTGAACTAAGTACCCTTGTATATGCTTCACTTACCTGTACTATAGCCAGTTCAAGGTTATGATAATTAGCAACCTTTCGGTTAATCTGCCTAAGCTTTTCCGTTGCATCTCTTATGGCCTGTAAGCTTTCTTTTTGTGTATTCACTTGTTCGGTAAGCGTGGTTATTTGCCTAAGCCGATCAGCTTTTTCTAAACTTTCTTTTGCTTCATCCTCTATCTTCCAGGCTGGACTCCTAACAACAACAGTTTGTCCAAAAACCGGAACATACAGGAAAAACAGAAAAAACACAGATAAAGTTCTCATTTTAAATATTTTTGAGTTTACTGTACTTCTCTATTGCTCTTTCCATGTCACCTGTTTCTTTATATAGCTCCATGACCTCTGTATACTCCTTCCCCTCTGTTTGAAATGCCAACAGAACTTTCCTGGCTAGCTCTAACCGTATTATATTGCTCTCAGAACCTATCTTGAGTAGAAATTCTGAATATTTTATTTTACCCGTGAAGTTGTATTTGATTGATCCCAGCTGGTTCTCATCGTGCTCCTTGAGAGAAAGGCGCTGAATGATTTCCTTGTAGCCTTTTTCGTTTTGCATGATATACATTACCTGTGTATTATCGATCATTGCATTTGAAGCATCATTTTTAGGAAGCTGACTTGGAGATTGAAGCACGATACCAATAGCGGCCTCCTGTTTTCTGGCCGCCTGGTAGAAGTACTCTGCAGATGAAAGCACAGATGGAAATTTTAACATCTTAGCAAATTCATCAAAGAAGATCACCCCCTTGGTGCTTCGGTCTTTCCAGACAACTTTTTGAACTGCTTCGCTGATCATGTGAAGCATGATGGTAAGCAGTACATGATTATCTTTAATTTCGTCAAGTTCAAATACGATGAATTTCTTTCCCTCGATCTTGTAACTGTCGTCCGTCTTTGCTTCAAACAAAAACGAGTAAATACCCTTACCGATAAACTCTGAGGTAATATGTAGAAAGTCCTCTATATCAAAGAATTTTGGATTAAGATCCAAGACTTTCATTATGTCACCTTTGTTACTGTCTATGAACTGGTAGAACTGCGGAAAACTGTGCTCATTTTCTATGGATTTATAGTATAGAGTTATGACCTTTCGAAGACTCACGGCTTCATCTTCTTCCGGGAGCCGGTCCCTTTTCCAAAGCTTGAAAACGAACGTTGAAAGCTCATTGATTTTTGTAGCTGAAATGGCTTCATCGGTCTCAACAAAAAATGGATTTAGGCCAATACCTACACCATCCTGATACTTGATGTACACCGTATCATCAGGGTACAACAGGGAAAGCTTCCGGTAACTATCCCCCAGGTCAATGATTACAATCCGGATATCATTTTCATAGAACTGCCGGAAGATATGGTTTGCCAGGACTGATTTGCCTTCTCCTGTTGGTGCGATGATAAAGAAATTACGGGCTTTAATTCTCTTTCGATCTTCGTCCCAGACATCCTTTTTAACTGGAATATTATATACCCGGTCATTAAAGTAAATGCCCTTTTCATCGTTTTTGTAATTTGTAACATTAGTGAAGAAACAAAGGCTCTGTTGAAGATCTATGGGAAGAATAATATTCGACTTGTCAATATTGGCAACATTTGCGAAGAAGGAATTAAAGAAAAGGTTCCTTTTATTTGCTCCTATGGGTGCATAAGGGGTTATATCAAGGTTTTTGAACTCATTGGCCACCATTTGTTCATAGGAGCGGTAATCTGCCTCGTTCTCTGCATAAAAAACCACATTAAAGTGACAACCGGAAAGAATTATCTTTTCATCCTTGGTAATTGTCTCAAGGTAATCACCTAGCATTTCTGCATCGGTTTCATATTCTTTTTTGAATTTTCTTGCTCCGTAAAGCATGGTCCTTTGATCTTCAAGCTTTCCCTTTTCCTGCTTATGGTTTCGTATGTATATAATTTGATTATAGATGTGATCAAAGGGAAGATTTAAACCAAGGTTGTCTGCAAAGCCGGTGTGATAAACAAAATCTCCGGCACTCATTTTTTGATCATAAGAACAGGTCTTAACTGTTTCCCCCAACTGTTTAACCTGGTTGACGGCAAAGAGTCCTATGAACTTATTGCCTACCTTCATTTTATCTACATCTATCTCGGTGTACCGGTCCTCGTAGAATGAGTTAAAATAACCAAACTCCAAATATTTGTACAGCTCCTCGGTAACAGGTTCAAGTGTCAGGTAGCGGGAGTTATTTATATAATCATAGCAGCGTTCAACGGTTACTTCAAATTTCTTTTGCCTCTCGTACTCTTTTAGGTATTCAACTGTTTTAATGGGCTTCTTGAAAGGGTTTTCAAAACCGTCATTTATTGTTTTCCCACTTTCATTAAAAACAAAGAACACAAAAGAATTGTGGTCGTTATACTCCCTGCCCTGAAAATGCTCTTTCGTTGCCCGCTGAAGGAACGTTTTTGAAGGCATCGAAGCTGAGTCAAATTTCTTCTTGAGATATAAATCACATTTATGAATAATGGTCCCTTCCTCAAAATCACGAAGAGCGTTATACCAAATATCATGAATGGCATCAAAATCCTTTTCAGAGTTTGAATATATTTCTCTTAAGTGAACATGAAAACCAAAAATAACGCTCCCATTATTTGTATAACATCGGTGTCCATCACGAAACAATACAGAAGGGTTCTCGCTCAGATTTATTTCCATCTTCTATTTATAATTATCGTTTATGATGGTACCCGGAAACTTATCATTTGTTATTGAGCTTAAAAAATCACCAGAATTGAATCCTTTCAATACAAAGTATCCTACGCTTAAAATGACAGTAAAAACCGCAAGCTTGAAAATCGTTATCCCTGCTGAAAGCAGGAAAATAAGGATAATGAGAAAAAGAATAAACAGGTAAAAGAGTGGCAACCGTAGTCCCAGGATATACGGTTGCTTGTTTAAATTTTTGTATACTCTGTAAGATTTCATTAACCCGCCATGATAAAGGCTACTATCCCCACCAGGCAAAAGTATACAGCAACATAAAGCACAATCCCTGTAATAAAACCTTTATAATCCCGTGCTTCTCCAAGTACCTTGCCCATGTTAGCCAGTGCACCAACAATTAACACGAGGCCACCAATGATGGGTATTGCCGGCTTAACCCAAACAGAGTAAAAGTTATTAAGAACATTCGTGACCTGTGCCTGCATCTCGATAGAGAATAACAAGAACAATGCTAATAAAGAGATAGTCTTTTTCATAAGTCTTTTTTTTAGTTCGGGAAAATTATATTGCCTTATAAATATATCATAGTATTGTTAAACAGTTCAAGGAATTTCTATAAATACTATAACAATTTATTGACAAGTTGTTAACTATAATTAATATTCAGAATTTCAATACCTCTGCCAGGAAATACCAGCTTCCTGGACCATGTGTTGCCTGATAAAGTTGACCACCAACTGGCAGAGTCAATTTCTTGTTGATTAGCAATGCAGGTTTAGGGTATTCTCTCCGGCCAAAGGTGATCGGAAAGGACCGCGAAAAAATTATATATTTAACTTCTCGCTCATACTATCCCTAAGGCTATCCGTTGGATAGATGTTTTTGTAGTCGGTTCTGAATTGCTCGCCCCATTGTCATCTGACTCTACATATTCACTTTTTAAACTTGTTCGATTCCTGGTGGGACTACTAAATAATAAGCGCAAACAGTGAAATAATAACTGAATGCGCTTTTTTATTATGGCACTTACTGGAACATAGCTGGCACAATTTTTACATTAAAAGCTATTATGTAAATATGTCCCAGGTTACCAGGGAGTGTGAAATGTGGGATTTTGGGGTGAGTGAGGATAACAAGAACTGTATACTACTAGGTATATATGATTTAATAAAGTCTGTCATTGATGTTATTTTTATTAGCTTTTGGTCCTAAAAATTGTTAGCTATTTTCTTTGATGGACTCAAGAATTCCTGTTATAACTGACTCATTCTTTGAATCAACCGGTTCGAACATTAATAGTATGGTTTCTTGACCTGATTTAAGAATTACCCCTTTAAACTGTAAAGTTACTATGGACTAAGACTATTGTGTTCGAATTCCAAGGGTATTCTAAGGACATTGTCAGGTAAAATATACTAATACTTTTCCCTCGTTTCAAAAAGATTGCTAAATATTTGGATTAATATGAAAAGAATGCTTTCTTAAAGTGTATGTTACTATCGTACAACTCCTTGTACTTACCAGAAAGGCTCATGTCCTCTCTTACTCCCTGTCCGCTCAATAAGGAAATAATTAAAAAATATCCTGTGGTGAAATACTTGATTATTTTAAATAAACACATTTTAATGGCAAATTATAACCGCTAGCCAAATATTCTGAGAAAATGATTCTCAAGGTGAGCCCTCATTGCTTCACGAAATATTTTTGCATCCCCATTTCTCAGCACCTCAACAATTCCTTTGTGCGAAACATAATTTCTCCGTTTTATACTTTTATTAATAAGTCCACTGTCATAAGTATAACTAAATAAAGGGAGGAGGAGCAACTGAAACTCAATAAGAAATTTATTACCTGTAATTTCGTACAACTTCCCGTGAAAATTGACTTCATGCTGAATATCAAAAAGTAAGGAATCAGACCTTTCAGGTTCAGAACTTACAATTTCACCAAGACAGTCTATGTCTTCAGAAGTAATATGTTGAAAAATAAAATCTGACATGCCAATTTCAATTATCATTCTGAGCTCAAACATATCTTTAAGTGTTGTTTCACTCAGGATATTAGGAATCATAATCTTCTGAAGACTACTAAGAAGATTAGGACTTTTAATAACGGTACCCTTGTGCTTTACGGATTCCAGGATGTCCAAAGTCTTTAATCTGTTAAGTGTTTCCCTGATTACAGTTCTACTTACAACCATCATAGCACAAAGATCTGTCTCCTTGGGAATAAGATCCCCCGGTTTCAACTTGTATTTTATGAACAAACGGAGCAATTCCATCTCTGCTTTTTCAACCAGGTTTCTGCTGTCAATGGGTGTTATAAATTCCTTAAGATCGTTCCCTTTCATAGTTATTATGTTTATTCAACTATATTATTATTCTTTTATCAAACATATTAAAAGCCTTCAAAGCTATAGATTAAATGCCTTTTTACCATAATCGCTCAGAATTTAATATAACGCACATTGTTTGTGATCCTAATCAAGTATCTTAAAAAAAACATTGTAAATTAATCAAAATTATTTTGCATTAAATAAAATTTAGTATATTTATATTTGTATTATATATTACATAATGCAAAGATATAATAAAAATTAAATGCGATGTCTAATCCACAAACCAATTAATGAAAAACTAACCTCATGAAAAACCCAGTTTTTAGCTACAGTCATGTAGTTTTAATTTTGATTTTATTATCTCTGAGCAATAATATTTTTGCTCAAAAACGGGTCAGCGGACTCGTTACAGACGAGAATGGGGCTCCTTTCCCTGGCGTAAATGTTCGGGTTGAAGGCACAATCACCGGAGTTAGTACGGAAAATGACGGGAAATACTCAATTGACATTACAAATGAAGATGCAACATTGGTATTTACCTTCATTGGATACGCTGAACAGAACATATCAACTGCAAGGAAGTCAGTTATTAATGTTTCAATGGCTCCAGATGTTAAGGGGCTTGATGAAGTTGTAGTAATCGGCTATGGAACACAATCCCGATCAAGACTCACCATCTCAATTTCAAAATTGAATGATCAGGCCTTACTAAATGTCCCACGCCCTAATATCGGACAGGCTTTGCAAGGAAACATATCGGGCTTACGAGTTATCAACACACCGGGAACACCCGGCGCTATTCCAAATATATTATTAAGAGGGGGAGCTTCAATTCAAAGCCCCGGATCACCCCTTGTAGTGGTGAATGGGATTATAAGACCTTTGAATCACTTATCTCCTTCAGACATTGCATCAGTGGAAGTCCTGAAGGATGCTGCATCAACGGCCATTTTTGGTGCAAGAGCGAACAATGGGGTAATACTTGTTACTACAAAACAAGGGGTGGCTGGAAAATCAGACATCAATTATAAAGTTACTGTAGGCTTCAATGAGGAGAGAGAAGGCTATAAATACCTTAATGCAAGAGATTATATATCCTTCGTAAGGAGAGGAAATGTGAATGCAGGAGTACCTCTTTCGTCAGCGAATACACAATTGGGATTCGGAATGCCTACTGATATTCCGTATCAATCAACTTTTGACATAAGATCTTTCAATCCAGCAAATGAGTATCTACTTACTCAAGGGTGGGATACCGTTGGGGATCCGTATGGTGGTATTATAATCTATAAGGACCATGCAGGTGAAATCAAGGATATTGTAATGAGAGATACCAAAACCATTGATCACTCCATTAATATTTCAGGAGGAAATGAAAAAGCGAAGTACTATGCGAGTTTAAATTATTATAATGAAGAGGGTATTGTTATAGGATCGGAATATAAGCGATATACAGGAATAGTAAACGGTTCGTATAAAATAAAACCTAATATTGAAGTCTCGACAGGTGCTAATCTATCAACTGCCAATCAGTTGGGAGTTAGTGGAAATGAGATTAACAATATGTACAGGAATCTTAGTATTTGGCCAACTTTCAATCCATGGATAGACACAACAAAACAAGGGGCTAAAAGTTACCATCCCCTATTGATTTTTATCAGCGAAATGAAACTGTTAAACCAAATTGGCCATGATTAAAATAACTTTTGTCTCATTGCCGGTATTACTTTCTTACAACCCAAGAATATTTAAAAGTATGAAAAGATTTTCAATGATATTGATATTTGCTATATCAATAATATGCTCATATGGACAACCCAAAGAGCTTATCTTAAGAGGCACACCTAATAATGATGCTAAGTTAATTCATTATTGCACATTTATTAACAATGACTCATCATCTGATAAATTGGCTAAACAAATTCAAGAACAGTTAGACAAGTCGGGTCTCGATATTAGATATACAAATAATATAGACACTTTGGCTGATGTGGTGCTTGACAATAAAAAATTTAAGAATGCTAAGAAAACTTTTAGCTTCTTAAAAGAGAAATTCTACACTGGTAGACGTCCAGTGGTTTCAACAGTATTTGAATCGAAAGTTGATGGTTACCCAGAGTTTAGGATTCCAAGTGTAATCACTCTTGGAGATGGATATGTCATGGCATTTATTGAAGCACGTGAATTTGAGCATTCAGATCAGGCTCAAAATAATATCGTGGTAAAGATAAGTGAGGACTATGGAAAAACTTGGGGCAAGACAATCTTAGTTGACGACCAAGGTGATGTAAGTTTGAATAACCCTTGCTCAGTATATATCCCTACAACTGGTGAAGTAATCGTAATGTATCAAAGTTATCCTCCAAGAACTAAAGAGGGACGTACAGTGGCTGGTTTTGATGGTAAATGTATCGTTAGAAACTGGGTATCGAGAAGTAGCGACAAGGGTAAGACTTGGAGCAAACCAGAGAATATTACATCTACCACAAAATACCCTGACGCACTAACTTTCTGTAGCGGACCTGGTATTGCTGTTATTGGAAAAAATGGAAGAATAGTTGTTCCATTTAATGCCGATGGACCAGAGAGATGGTATAACTATTTTGTTGTATCGGATGACAATGGTAAAACATGGAAAATTGCAGATGGAAAATCGCAATACGGCACAAACGAGAGTCAAACTATTTGGATCGAAGATAATAAATATCTTGTAAATGCACGTTGTCACCGTTACATTGGTGATAATGGAGATAAAACACCCGTGAACTGGAGTGCTTGGAATTTCGATAAGGTTACTCGAAGACGTGCCAATATCCTTGTTGAAATCTCAGAGGATGGAAACAGTGCAAAATGGCATCCTACTCAAGTAATGGAGAATCAACCAGATCCATTATGTCAGGGTTCAATAATTAAATTACACGGTGTAAAAAACAAGCCTGTAATCTTAAGTAATCCAAAGAACGACAGAACACACTATACTGCAACAAGCACGCGCCCATTTGAGAGAATACCTCCTATTCGTTTGAATGGAACTGTCAAGATAAGCTATGACAATGGAGCAACTTGGGTAAGTGAGAAACGTATCCACGGAAATCCATTTACTCAATATCAATACTCTGTACTAACGGATCTTGGCAACGGATTGGTAGGCTGTTTCTTTGAAGCAAGTGGAGTAAATAAATTTGCTACATTTGATATTGATTGGTTGCTTAAATAGTAATAAGATAATTTATGTTTTGTCTCTTTAGATAAAATTTTTTCATAATGTCATTGCGAACTATACTCCTAATCTTAATTTCATTCTTAGTGTTGTTTGGTGATTGTGGGGATATTCGCTATGACATTATTTTTTTTTAATCAAGGTAGGATAGAGAAACCTAACGTATACAATACTTTGCATATTTTGCATATAATGAAAATTTCTAAATTAATAATTACCGTCATACTGCTTTTTAGTGCTATATCTATAGTTTATAGCATTGCAGATGCGAATAAACCTGCTACTTTTTCTGGGTCTTTTGATAATAAATTTAACAGATACAGCCAATACCAAACTCACAATGCTCTAAATGAGCTACAATTAATGGCAGATAAATGGTGCGATACAGTATGGAAAAATGACAGGGCACATTCGCAATTGGTCTTATGGATAGAGAATTCGCACCAAAACACAAAATGCGAAATCAGCTATGAAATTGGCGATCTTAAAAGTAACGTTGGTGTTATTCAGTCATCAAATATTAATGTAAGATTTCCTCAGTACATTATCGGCGACTCGACAGCTACGGAATGTAATAAACATCATGAGAATAGAGAGCAGGTTTATATTGCAGATGCTTTATCTGAACAAACATCATCTTCATTATCAAAGAAAGATCCTCTTAAACTTTGGATAACTGTTGACATTCCCAAGGATACGCCACAGGGAAGATACGAAGGTAAAATTACAATTAAGGACAAGAGTGGATACAAAAAAGATTTCTTTATTGATCTCTTAGTCGCTGGCAAAACCCTGCCTGATGTGAAAGATTGGACTTTCCATCTTGACATCTGGCAATTCCCATTTCAATTATCAACCATTTGTGCTAAAAACGGTGACCCAGTTGAGCCATTTAGTGACGATTACATGAATCTTATGCGCCCGTTCTATAAAATATTGGCAGATGGTGGTCAGAAGGTAGTGACAACATACATCAAAGATGGTGCATTCAGACCAGATCAAACAATGGTTAATTGGACAAGGTTAGCTGATAATACTTGGCATTTCGGCTACACTAATTTTGACAGATATGTTGAATTTATGTTTGACTTAGGCATTGACAAACAGATTAGTTGTTTTTCTCCAGGAGGTTGGGATAAATCAATAGGTTATCGTGAAGTTGGGTCAAGCGAGAGAAAAGTTAAGTTTCTGGAGGTTGGTTCACCTGATTATAATAATACGTGGACAATCTTCTTGAAATCATTTAGAGAACACCTAAATGAGAAGGGCTGGTTCGACAAAGTAGTACTATATTTGGATGAAGTACCAGATGCAGTAACGAAGAAGATCATTAAAATGATCCGTGATAATGGTAGTGACTGGAAAATTGGTATAGCAGGTAGTAGACATAGTGCAGAGGTCGAGGCAGAATTCTATGACTATTCGGTCTTTCTGGGCTATGACAAAAAAGTTGAAAGTAATCCTATATCAACTTTTTACACTAGCTGTTCTCATCCAGCTCCAAATAACTACGTTAGTAAAGAGACATCACCATCGGAGATGGTTTGGATGGCTTGGTATGCAAAATCACAAAATTACAATGGATACTTACGTTGGGCATTTGATTATTGGATGAATGAAGATCCTACAAATGTACAAGATGGAGGTAACACTGCAGGAGATTGTAATATGATCTACAGAAGTGATAACTCGAAAAATAGCCAAGCTATAGCAAGTATTAGATTTGCAATGCTTCGTGAGGGAATCCAAGATTTTGAGAAGATCAAGATCCTTAACAATGAGGAGCTTAATAAATTTGTTAGCGAAATAAAATTCGAACCAGGGACAAATTACAATGAATTAATAGGTACTGCCCAGAGCTTATTAAAGAGAGTTTCTATAAATGAATAATAATATGAGAACAAAAAGATATATAAAAACTGTAACAATAATTCTACTATCCCAAAAAGCCTAACTATAAAGAATTCTTATATCAATGTTCTCTTTTTTAACACAAATTCCCATTGGTGGGCGTTTAAAACCCGCTGATTATTAATTGTTTATTTTGTAGTTCTTGGACATTATTGTAATCGCACTTCGTAAGTATCTCTTTTATAGGCGTTTTGTCCAGTAAGGATATACTCAAGATCTGTAGAATTTCGTAGATTGACCGGTCAACTTTCAATTTGTTACCTACTTATAGCAACAAGACAGTAAGCGATGACTGCACAATACATCTGGATTTTCACAGCATTAAGAGTCTTCCCCCAAAAGGATTTGATCTTAAGATGCTGTTTCATCCATTTGAAAAAGAGCTCTACCGCCCATCGTTTTTTGTATAGGAATGCTATTTCAGATGCTTTCAGATCCATGTTGTTGGTTAAGAAAACAAGATCTTTATCGTGCTCAGCATCGTAGTACTTAATTCGACGTAGCTTTTCAGGATATTCGTTTTTTGATTTATAGATCTCCAACTTTCCTATATGATCACTTTGGACCCCGGTTGTTTTATCCACAGCTCTGGAATACATTCTTTTAAATCGCAGGTTTTCCTTTGCTCTTGTTACGAATAATGACCCGTTAGTATGGATTTTATATAGCCTCAGAAAGTCAGTATATCCTTTATCCGCGACATAAAAACTACCCTCTTCGTATGGGATGATATCCATGATGTTGACATCGTGAACGCTGGCATTGGTAATATACAGAAAGCTTGGAATAGAGGTTTTTACATCATATAATGTATGGAGCTTTATTCCTCCTTTATGCTTTCTGAACTTGGCCCACCAGAAGATGTTTAAACATAGGTCGATCGTTGTAGAGTCCAATGCATAAACATTTCCATCAACTTCGATTTCAAAATCATCACGGTAACAGCTTCTGCGTGCTTCTTCAATAAGAACATAGGCAAACTCTTCAAAGATTCTATAATTACGCCTTTCATTTGCTGTACCAAAATTCCTGCGAAAGACCGTTGAGCCAAAGCCCAGATGATAATACTTCGGTTGATGAGCTTCAAGACTTAACATCAAATCCCGCATGCTGTCCCTGGCTGTTAGTTGTCCAAACACCATACAAAGCATTTGATTCCAGCAGGTAAAAGATCTTACATGTTTATTACCTTCATACTTATCAACTAGCCTGTCAAAGACTCTGCGAGGTAAAAAATCTGTAAGCTGAGCGAAAATATATTTGCCTTGATTCATGGATTGATGCTATTTTTAAGCAAAAATCCAACTTTTCAATTCAAATCGTCACGCTACAAAAAAATGCTACAATTGCGATTACTTCATAATTTCAAAGAACATGTTTTAAAATCTAATGCCCACTAGTGACAAATTCCTTAAAAAAAATTTGTAATACTAATTATTTTATTATACATTTGAAAAGTATTATGTATTACTTAATACAATGAGTAAACCTTAAAATTTATTAATGCTTATGAAAAATTTCCTGCAAAAATTGGTTTTCTTCCGCTTTATTGTACTATTAATGTTTATAAGTGGACAGATATCTGCACAGAAAGCCATTACCGGGCGGGTGACCGAATCTGCTACCGGGAATCCGCTACCTGGGGTAACCGTTGTTATTAAAGGAACAACAATAGGTACCTTAGCCGATATGGATGGCAAATACCAACTAAATGTTGATGCTGACGGCATTCTTGTTTTTTCATATGTAGGCATGGAAACACAAGAATTGAATGTAGGTGAAAGAACAACTATAAATGTTGTAATGAATACTGTAGTTGAAACCTTAGATGAGGTTGTAGTAACTGGTTATGGTGGAACCCGGGTGCGTTCTAAGCTTACCAACTCCATTTCTTCTGTCGAGAAAGAAATTTTGAAAACCGGGGTGCATGCTAACCCGGCACAGGCGCTTTCTGGTGCAGTCTCAGGGCTGAAAGTAACCAACTTTTCCGGAAATCCCCGTGCAGAACCTACTATTATTTTACGTGGTGGAACAGATTTCAATGGAACTGGATCTCCTTTGGTAATTATTGATGGCCAGGTTGGTAACATGGACGATATAAATCCAAACGATATCAAATCAATTGAGGTATTAAAAGATGCTGGGGCAACAGCACTATATGGTGCGCGTGCCAACAATGGTGTAATTTTAATTACTACTAAATCCGGAGATGTCACGGAAATTTCTTTAAATGTAAAGTATGGTTTTGATTATTTAAATAATCAATATGAATTCTTTGGAGCAGAGGAATATTTGTATTGGATACGTACTGGCATATATAATGCATCCAGAATGTATCAGGCTACTGATGGAAACTGGCAGGGATATAATAATGCAACTAGCTTATCTACTGCCCAACCCTTTGGTACTGGTAACCGCTATTTTGATTCTGATGGTGTAACTCCGCTGGATGGACAGAAGAATTCACTTGCATATTGGAGCCCTATGTTTTATACACCTGATTTAGCATTTTTATTAAATGAGGGTTGGAAAAAGATGACTGATCCAGTTACTGGAAAGGAAATTATTTACACTGAATTTGACCGTAAAAAAGCTGGGTTTAACGATCCAGCAGTTACTCAAGACTATAATGTCAGCTTCAGTGGTGGGAACGATAGGGGAAAATATTATGCTGGTCTTGGATCTTACGATGCAGAAGGCCTGCCTGTAAAAACCTGGTATAAAAGGTTGAATTTTACTTTAAATGGTGAATATATGATTCGAAAATGGCTTACTTCTAAAAGTAATTTCTTATTTACGGATGCAAAGTGGTTTGATTCTCCTACAAGTAGTGAAGGTAATTATTTTGGAAGGGTGTTAAGTGCCCCTCCTACATTAAGAGAATTTAACATAAACGGAGAATATCTTCCAGGAGGAAATCCGTTATATGATATTCCTAAGCTTATCAGGGAATCAAATTCAAATAAATTTCATTTAGGACAAAGTTTCAAAATAAGTTTTCTTAATAATTTGAGTTTAGAATTGAGTGGAAAATGGTTGTACGATCGAGAATATTTTGAACGCTTTGACAAAGATAGATTGACAGGCCCTGGAAGAATGAGTACCAGTAGATATTCCGAGGCTCGTTATACAAAAACATTGAGTAATACTTATAATGCTATTTTAAATTATAGTCTTACTAAGAACCAACATAGTGCAGATGCATTATTAGGGTATGAATTTTATGACAGCCAATATACATATTTATCTGCGAGTGGTAAAGGTGCCCCCACTGATGATTTCAGAGCTTTGGAACTTACTACAACTGAAGAAGGAGCAAGAGTAATAAATTCCAATCATTCTCAGGAAAGAATTCGAAGTTATTTTGGCCGTATTAATTATGACTATAATGAAAAATATTTGATGTCTATAACATTCCGACGTGATGGATATTCAAGGTTATTAGGTGATAACCGATGGGGATTTTTCCCTGGTGTTTCTGCAGGATGGATAATAAACAAAGAAAGATTTATGGAAAGATATCGCAATATTATTTCTTTCTTGAAATTAAGGAGCAGTTATGGATTAAATGGCAATGTATCAGGAATAGGTACCTATGAGCTGCAGGGAAGCTATGTTAATATATTGTACAACGGATCTGTTGGATACCAGGTAGGAAGTATCCCAAATCCTGGATTGAAATGGGAACGTTCAAAAACTGCTGAGTTTGGTATTGATATAAGTTTCTTTGAAAATAAAATTAATTCCAATTTTACTTATTACAATCGATTGACACTGGACAAATATGCAAATATCCCGCTTCCAGTATCTTCAGGTATTAATTCTATTCGTTCCAATAACGGGAAATTCCGCAATAAAGGTGTTGAAATTGAATTATCCTTTAAAGCACTACGTAAACCAAATTTGAGCTGGGATATAGCTGGAAACATTTCTTATAATAAAAATATTGTTGTTAAATTGCCTGATAATGGATTGGAAAGAAATCGTCAGGGGGCCTTTCAGGTTTACGATGAAAAAAACGGAGAACTGATATGGGTTGACGGTTACCAGGAAGGTCAGACACCAGGCGATTTGTACGTATATGAAGCATTAGGAATTTATAAAGACTGGGATGAGGTTAAAGCATTAGCAAATAATCTGGTTGATAAGGGTATTGGTTCGTATGGTTCCAATAACCGGCCATTATATGGGCCACAGGCATGGGCCGACCTTGGAGATAATAAAGGGAATGGATTACCCATCAAACCGGGAGATGTTATCTGGAGAGATGTTAATGGTGATGGTCTTATAGATGCATTTGATAAAGTAAAAGTTGGAAATACACAACCCAAATGGTTTGGAGGACTTACATCAACTTTAGCATATAAAGGGTTTCAACTTTACGCGAGGATGGATTACTCCTTTGGTTTTAAACAACTGGACTGGCAGCGTCCTTGGTTTATGGGATTTGCTCAAGGTACCTTCAACACATTAGTTGAAACCAGGGATACCTGGACAGCTGACAATCCGAATGCTCAATATCCGGAATACCGCTGGGCTGATCAATTAGGTTCAAGAAACGTAACACGCCCTACTTCAATGTTTGTTTATGATGGTAGTTATTTAGCTTTCAGGGAATTGTCACTTTCATATTCGTTGCCAAAACCAATTTTAGAAAATATGGCAATTAATGAAGTAACATTTTCAATCACGGGACAAAACATTGGTTATTTTACTGCCTCAAAAATGAATCGACCAGAGATATACGGTTCTGATTATCTGGAATCTGGTTATTCTATGCCTCGAAAGCTTATTCTTGGATTAAACGTAAAATTTTAAAAGAAAAAATTAAAGTCTTAAAGAAATGAAAAAATATAAATTAAAATCGGGTATTATTGTATTGTTTTTGATAATGTTGATGTCCTGCGAGACGTTAGATTTAGCTCCACTTGACTATTATGGAAGTGAAAATTTTTGGAAGGATCAAACTCAGGTAGAAGGCTATATACTTGGGGTACACAAACAATTACGAGATCGGGACCGAACATATTGGCTTCTTGGCGAAGCTCGTGGTGGATTACAAAAACATGGTACATCATCTACTTCGGTCAGCCTGGATTATTCAAGTCCAATAAAAGATAAGGATTTTTCAAAAGATAAAACTGGTTTAAGTAATTGGGGAGGCTTTTATGATTTAGTTTTAAATATTAATATGGGCATCTTTCAATTAGAAAATAAAATTGATTTTTTGAAAGAAGATGACAAAAAATTCTATCTTGGACAATTATACGGTATCCGCGCTTTCACTTATTTTTACTTATACCGCACCTATGGTGGAGTACCGATAATAACGGAACCTAAAGTTCTTCAGGGAGTGAATTCTGCAGAACCCCTTTATACCGAAAGAAGTACACCCAAACAAGTACTCGATTTTATTAAAAATGAACTTGAAAAATCAGAAAGTAGTTTTGGATCAAATTTAACAATTAAAAACAATAAAGGGGCCTGGTCAAAGTATGCTACCCTCATGTTAAAAGCAGAAGTTTATCTTTGGTCCGCAAAGGTGATAACTGATGATCAGTCTACTAGCGAAGATGATTTGAGTATTGCTGAAAATGTATTACAACAAGTAAAAGGTAACTTTGAATTATTACCTAATTTTACTGATGTTTTTAATTATAATAAAAAAGGAAATAATGAAATAATCTTTGCATTGCGATTCAAGGAAAATGAAGCAATAAACTGGGTAGGTTACTTCACTTATCAAACAGGTCTGATGGCATCTAAATACTTCATTGATGGTACACAGAATGCAGATCCACTCCGGTTAAAAGGAAGTGGAGTGAATATTTTACGTAATGAATACATTTTCCCATTTTTTCAAAGTTTTGATGATGAGGATACCAGAAAACGGGCTACATTCCTTGATATTTATGATAAAGATGCGGTTACAGGTGAATTAATTAATGGAGGTTTAATTCTTCGCAAATTTTTAGGTATTATTAATTCTGATGGAGATAGGGTACTTGCAGATGATATACCTGTTTATCGCTATGCAGATGTATTATTGATGCTTGCCGAAATAGAAAACAAGAAGGGCGGCGACGCTGCTCAATATATAAACATGATCCGTGAAAGGGCTTACGGTGAAAACTATGATCCTTCCCTGCATGCTTATGTAAATGCTGATTTTGAGACTAATGAGCTGGCAATATTGGCCGAACGCGACAAAGAATTTGTATGGGAATGCAAACGCTGGTTCGATGTACGCCGCATGCAGGACGGAGCAGGAAATCCTTTGGTATTTTCTGATAAAACTACCTACGGGCATGGAGCCGTTTTAAGCACAGGTGAAGCACATAAAGTATTATGGCCAGTTGATGTAAATACGCTAAACATGGATCCAAAACTGAAACAAACACCTGGCTATGAATAGTTCGATTAGAAATAGTTTAGTTATCATTTAATTAAGGTAGAGGAAGGGCTATTGGTATTTTCTGATAAAACTACCTACGGGCATGGAGCCGTTTTAAGCACAGGTGAAGCACATAAAGTATTATGGCCAGTTGATGTAAATACGCTAAACATGGATCCAAAACTGAAACAAACGCCTGGCTATGAATAGTTCGATTAGAAATAGTTTAGTTATCATTTAATTAAGGTAGAGGAAGGGCTATTGGTATTTTCTGATAAAACTACCTACGGGCATGGAGCCGTTTTAAGCACAGGTGAAGCACATAAAGTATTATGGCCAGTTGATGTAAATACGCTAAACATGGATCCAAAACTGAAACAAACGCCTGGCTATGAATAGTTCGATTAGAAATAGTTTAGTTATCATTTAATTAAGGTAGAGGAAGGGCTATTTTTTTTTTAAAATAGCTCTTCTGTATCATCAACCATTTAAACAATTAATTATGAAGAAATTATTAGTTATTGGTTTTCTTATATTTAATATTATTGCACTGAGTTGCAATAAAATATTTTCAAGTCCTCCGGGAAATATTGAAAATAATTTAGAAATTGAAATTGTAGTTAAAGATATTCCATTGCTTCTGGAATTAGAGAATAATGAAATTATATCGTTTACTGTTCACAATAAACCAGAACAAACACAAAAAATAACAGGCGTTTCTATTAAGTTTTCTGATTCAGACATTGATAAAATTCTTGAGACCTTAAGGCTTGTTGAGGTGAATAAGATTAATTCAGAGGAGTTTAAAACTGAAATTGGAAGAACCTCGAATATCAGGCAGACAACAAAAATCGTAGGAGAATATCCTTTAGATAAAAACGATCAACAGTTTATTCTTTCATTTACAGGATACAAAAACGCAAACCTTAATTCCAGTATTAGAATTGAAGAAATTGAATTTAGGATTGATAATCAATCCGTTCAAACAATAGATATTCCAAATAATAAGGTAATAAGACTAGGCCGTGCACTTCGCCAGGGAGGTCAGGATAATTGCAATACATACAGGATACCTGGTCTGGCCACAACTAATAAAGGAACCTTAATTGCTGTTTATGATAACAGGTATGACAATGGGAAGGATTTACAGAACAATATTAATATTGGGATGAGCCGGAGTACTAATGGCGGCCAAAGCTGGGAGCCAATGAAGGTAATAATGGATATGGATTCCTGGGGCGGTTACGGTGAAGATGGCAATGGAGTTGGTGATCCTTCGATTTTAGTTGACAAAAATACCAGAACGATATGGGTTGCTGCTCTTTGGGCGCATGGATACGTAGGAAAAACAGCTTGGGGGTCGTCTGGCCCCGGATTGGAACCCACTGAAACCGGACAGTTATTACTGGTAAAAAGTGAAGACGATGGTGTTACCTGGTCAGATCCGGTTAACATTACCAAACAGGTAAAAAAGCCGGAATGGCGGTTATTCCTGCAAGGTCCCGGCAAAGGAATTACACTAAGCAATGGTACGCTGGTATTTCCTGCCCAATTTAAAGATGAAAATAATATTCCTCACTCAACTTTAATTTATAGCACTGATCATGGCGAAAATTGGCATGTAGGAACAGGCGTAAGAGCTAAAACTACTGAAGCCCAACTGGTAGAATTAAAGAATGGAAAAATAATGATTAATTGCCGCAATGATGAAGCCAGGGATAACAAAGGTGTGGGGCGAGTGGTTGCTACGACAAATGACCTGGGCATGTCCTGGGAAATACATCCATCATCTATAGTTGCCCTTGAAGAACCAACCTGTATGGCTAGTTTGATATATGAATCCTTTAATGAATATGGAGATATTCTTCTATTTTCTAATCCTAATGACTACTCAAAACGTTTTAATATAACAATAAAAGCAAGTAAAGATGAAGCGATGACCTGGCCAGAGAAATACTGGTTATTAATAAATGAAAATAGGAGTGCTGGCTATTCATGTATGACAAAAGTTGATGATAAACACATTGGAATATTGTATGAAGGTGGAAACCTGGCTCACTTGATTTTTCAGAAAATTCCTATTAAGGACATATTGGAACAAAAATGAGAGGTATGAAGTCTTACAGATTGAAAAGGTTTTGGTTCCAATCCAATAAGCCGGGTATCTTGATTTGTTCATTATTATTTGTTCTCTCATGCAAAGTAAATAATGCAGAGAAACCTGCTTTGATTCCGTCTCCTCAACAAATTGTGTGGAACAACCAATGGTTTGATTTAGCCGACACTACCGAATTTTTTGTTCAGAAAATTGTCCCGGAAATACCGGGGGTTCCTCTGAATCAAAATGAATCTTATTCATTGGAAGTGACTAATGATTCCATGATTCTGAGAGCTACCGGCCGAAAGGGTTTATTCCGCGGATTACAGACCATCCATCAACTTACGGTAAATAAAAACGGGGAGCGCCTGGTAGCTGGGTGTACTATTCTTGACTGGCCGGCCTTCAGGTTGCGCGGATTCATGCAGGATGTGGGCAGGAATTTTCAAAGTATGGAAATGCTGAAAGAACAGATCGACGTGCTGGCATTCTATAAGTTTAACGTGTTTCATTTTCATGTAACCGATAATCCTGGCTGGCGACTCGAAAGCAAAATATATCCACAACTGTGTGCACCGGAATCCATGAGCCGCTGGCCTGGAAAATACTATACACAAGAAGATTTCAAGGAACTTGTTGATTATTGTAGTGACCGACATATTACCCTCATCCCCGAGTTCGACCTGCCCGGCCATAGTGAAGCTTTCCGGAAAGCCTTCGGCGTTGATTCCATGAGCGACCAGCGTGTACAGCCTGTTTTGATCGATTTAATAGATGAGTTGTGCAGTCTTGCACCGGCTGAAGTAATGCCTTATATTCATCTCGGCACCGATGAAGTGGGGCATCGTTACGAGAAACCTGCGCCTGCTCTTTTGCCTGCACTGGTGGAGCGAATTACTCGACACCACAACCGCGAGGTTATTGTATGGCGCCCCGGACAACAAATAGACGCCGATTCAGTTTCCATAACTCAACTTTGGTCCTCAAAGGGCCACCCAAAACAGGGGCACCGCTATCTCAATTCAAGGCTCAATTACCTCAACCACCTCGATCCGCTGGCCGGAATCCCACAGTTGTTTTTTGACCGTATTAATGGTGCGGGTCAAGGCGATTCATTACTTATGGGCGGCATCCTGTGCTGCTGGAACGACAACCTGGTTTCCGATGAATACGACATTCTTCTCCACAACCCGGTTTATCCTGGAATTGTGACTTACAGCGAAACTTCCTGGAAAGGGCAGACCGAATATCTTGGTGAAAAATACCTGGCAAAATTTCCTTATATAGAAACTCCGGAATTTCAGCAATTTGTTGAATTTGAAGAGCGGCTGATAAAACATCGCGATTTGTATTTTCAGAACAAACCGTTTCCTTATGTGAAACAAACTCAAATTCAATGGCGGATTACCGGGCCGTTCAATCATACGGGCGATGTAAATAAAAAGTTCCCGCCCGAAGATTCCATCGCCCCGGAATATTTTACAGATTCAGCAAAATACGTGTGGTCTGAGCCGATAATCGGTGGAACTGTGCATCTTCACCACTTTTTTGGTTATCCGTCCCGGTTTCCCAAAGAAGAGGGTACCTACTATGCTTATACCCGCATTTGGTCGCGCGTTAGTCAAAATGTCGATGCCTGGATTGGTTTTCACGACTGGTCGAGATCGGGCGGCAGGCGCGGCGGACCATTCCCTAAACAGGGACAGTGGCATAACACAAATCCGCAAGTTTGGGTAAACGGCAAAACCGTCCCTCCGCCGGTATGGAATAATCCCGGAGTGGAGGTCAAATCAGAGGAAATACCTTTCAGTGATGAAAATTACTATTTCCGCGAACCTGCAAAAATTAAATTGGATAAAGGATGGAATAATGTGCTGTTAAAAATACCGGTAAGAGAATACACATGGAAAAGAATGTTCACTTTTATTCCCGTAAAAAAAGAGAATATACATGTAATTGAAGTAAAAGACTTAAATTTTTCGGTAAAGATGTAAGTATACATCTATTAATTTTCTCAAAATATAAAAATTAAGAACAATAATCCTAAGAGTATAAACTACAACAGATTTAAAAACATGAAAAGAAAGGCGAAAATATATCAACTGTCAAAATATTTTGGATTATTCATTATTTTAATTCACTTAGGTTGTAACGACTTAAAAAATATATATGAGCCTGTTATTGTTGGTATTCCTCCTGCTAATGCTTATATTGGTTTGCTTCGGTTAGAAAATGGCGAAATAAGACACTACAATTATGGATTGGAAAGAAAACTGGGAAAATCATACTATATCAGGAGTCGTGATAATGGATTTACCTGGGATACAGTATTTGTAGAAAATAAATGGATTGGTGCGGATGTAAAAAGTCCTGTCTCCGGAGAATATATCAGACTGGCTTCGGGCCAAAAAGGAGTGATATGCATTAGATCGGAAGGAGGTATTGACGGTAAATGGACAAAGAAGGAAGTTAATGCTACAAATGAGAATGAAGGAAGGTACAGTATGATAAAGCCACCTGTATTTATAAGGAATGGAAAACGAATTTTGGTTGGATCTCACAGTACTGAACATTTTGGCTGCGGCGTTTTTTATTCCGATGATGATGGATTAAGTTGGAATCGTTCTCAATTTGTTCAAGCGCCTCATCACCAGCCAGGAGGAATTCACAAAAGTTATCGATGGAATCATGGCGCTGTAGAACCCACAATAATAGAAATGAATGATGGCAGAATATGGATGATTGCCCGTACAGCTCAAGATCAACATTATGAAAGTTTCTCTGAAGATGGCGGAGAGACCTGGGGCAGTATGAAACCCTCACGATTTTATGGTACCATCACCATGCCGACTATAAAGAGGTTGAGCGATGGGCGAATATTGTTTGTATGGAATAATACTTCTCCTCTTCCGGAAAAAGCAGGTAACTTAGGTAATAAAGAAGATGTATTTACAAACCGCGATGTTTTACATGCCGCTATATCAGAAGATGATGGCAAAACCTGGAAAGGTTTTCGGGAGCTTATTTTGAATCCAAACCGCATTAAATTTGATTATGCTGAAGCAGATCGGAGTTCGAGCAATGACATGAGCGTACACCAGAATCAATTCATAGAATTGCCGGTAGGAAAAGTTTTAGTGTCACTTGGTCAACACGAGCAACACAGAAAAATGTTAATTTTTGATCCAGATTGGTTAAATGAAACTCATCGGGAGGATGATTTTTCAAAGGGACTCGAGAACTGGAGTACATTTCTTTATAAAAAGGGAGTAGTTGGCCATTGTGCATATAACAGGAAGGAAGGAGCTTTATTGGTAAATGATCCTGAGGACCAGAATAAAAAGGTGTTAAAGATTGCCCGGATAGACGATGAAAGCCTTGAAATACCAAATCAGGGGGCAGTCTGGAATTTCCCTGCGTTTAAAAATGGTTATTTCGAAACTTCGGTATATATTCCTAAAGGAAGCAAAGGTGGCAGAATAAGCTTAGATGATCATTGGTTCAATCCATCTGATACAACAGCATACATGTCTGCAATATTTAATTTTGAACTGTCGCGTCTACAAAATGATATCTGGCATAATTTGCGTTTCGAATGGGAACTAACCGGGAAAAATAATCTTTGTAAAATAATTGATAGTAGAGGAAGTGTGATTGACATACTCAAATTGAATAAAGAATGTATAAATGGAATCAGTTATGTCCATTTTATTTCAACAGCAAAACAAGAAGATGAAAACGGATTTTTGGTTGGACCTGTAAAAGCAGAAATTATAAAATAATTCAAGTTTGGGTGTAGGAAGATCAGGCACCCCAACTGAGGGGAAAATATATTTAGTATTTGAAGGAGGTGATAGCAATTATAAATCTGTAAATGTTGCAGTATTCAATTTGAGCTGGATACTTAAGGATAGTAATCCAAAAGAATTTCTACAAAAGTAAAATTTTCAGTATCAAAGGATTTATGCCTTATACAGGGAGAAGCTTAATTGCAGTCGATATTGAATGTGCAGGAATGATCTAAAAAAACTTAATAAAACTTGTTTCTCAGTTATATTTGTTTTATGTTATACATAATACGTTTTCTTAATTTCATAATTACTCTTTAAAAGCATTTATTAATCACTTAGTTATGGAAGGAAACAGACGCATTAATTTTAATCCTGCGACTGAATTTTTTGATGGAATTCCATTCTTATATGCGCCTTTTAAAGAATATGTTTTAAAAATTGTTCCTTTAATGCTTGAACATATCTGGCAACAGAAGCATGCAAAGAAATCTACTATTGATGAAGAATTATTGCATAGTGGTTGGATATGCCGTTTAATCACACTCGATAAAAGAGTTCTGATTGCCGATAAACAACTTGAAATCCAGGGTTGGCCGGAAATAAAAGGTTTTTTACAAAATTCACTGGAAAGTTGCACCAGTGAAGAATCTCTTGTGAAAACAGTTGACGATTGCATTCAGTATCTTCTGCCCACTCTTGAAAGCCGGTTTCAAGATAATTACCGTTTCCCATTACGGGATTTCCATTGCTGGTGGTACACAATTCATGATGATGATACTCATCTTGCGATACACCTGATAAATGCTTATCAACCTGATTCTCCATTTGATCATCTGGAACATTTCAGGGCCACTATGTTACATGCAATTGATCATGGATTAGCATCTCATCCTGACATCAAAATTGTAAGTTGTGGTTCATGGTTAAATCAAGTACCAAAGTTTCAGTATTTATGGCCGGAGAGTTTTATAAAAAACCAGAAAGTTGTCAATATAACCGGAGGTTTTGGACCCGGTGTCTGGGGTCAGTACATGACAGTCGATGGAGGATTTAATGAAGAAAAAGCACTTATCCTTAGAAAAACAGGCAAACACCCTTTTCCACTAACAGAGTCTTTTTGTTTTGTTGAAGAAATAATTTCGCATTTGAGAAAATAAATATTCTGAAATATATCAGAAATGATGGACAGAAAGGATTTTTTGAAGATGGGCTCTGCCGGCATGTTTTCAACGGCTCTGGGGATTAATTCTAAGGATCCGGATAAAAAACTGTCATGTACTGACCCCAGATACCGGCTAATATCATTCAGCAAAAGTGGAGGAGAGATGTGGGACTCTTCCTTTGTCTGCACTGACTTACCTGATCCGGTATGCCAGGGCAGCATCCTCAATATTAAGTTTAAAGGCAAACAGATGCTGTTTTTTAGTAATCCATCCAGTCAGACAAAACGGGAGAACCTGACTATTAAAGCAAGTGATGATGACGGAATATCCTGGAAATGGTCCTTCTCAATAGATAAGGGACCAGCATCTTATTCAGATTTAGTGTACCCAGGGAAGAAAGACATTGGAATACTCTATGAGAAAAATAGCATAAATGCTATCGTATACTCTGTTAACCGTATAAAGTATGTTGTCAGCAGAAAAAGTGATTAAGACAACTTAATAAACCTGAAAATGGAAAGAAAAATGCAATTTGAAAGGATAGAAGGATTGATAGCAGCACCTTTCACTCCGATGGATGAATCTGGAAGCATGATTCCTGATTTCATACCTGAATATTACGATTTTCTTGTTAAAAACAATGTAAAAGGAGTATTTGTTAATGGATCAACAGGGGAAGGAGCATCCCTATCACAGAAAGAAAAAGAGCTTCAGATAACTAAATGGGCTCATTGCAACACTCAGCAAAAGAAACTTAAGGTAATCAACCTGGTTGGAGGTACATCCTACGAGGAATGCATAGATAATGCCAAACTTTCAATGCATCTGGGCATTTCAGCAATTTCAATTATAGCTCCTTATTATTTTAAACCGGCAAGTGCTGAAATTCTGGCGGAATTTGTTGCAAGGATTGGAGAATCAGTCCCTGATATGCCAGTATATTTCTACCATATTCCAGTATTGACAGGAGTGAATATGCCAATGATCGACTTTCTTAGGAGAATTGCATCGATGCTGCCAAATTTTGCCGGGATAAAGTATACTAATGAGGATTTTGCAGATTACCTTTCATGTTTGAACTTTGATAACAAAGCATACGATATCCTTTGGGGCCGGGATGAATGCTACCTCTCTGCACTTGTGCTCGGCGCTAAGGGGGCAGTTGGAAGTACTTTCAATTATGCTGCACCACTGTATAATGAACTAGTAAAATATTATAATGAAGGTTTACTTGATGAAGCACGGGCGCTTCAACAAAAATCAATTGATATGATATCTATCCTATCCAGATATGGAGGTATTGCCACAGGAAAAGCATTCATGAAATATCTTGGTCTTAACTGCGGTCAATTCAGATTGCCTGTGAAGAATATGTCAGATGAAATGTACGAGCATTTTCTTAAAGATGTTGCTGAACTAAGGATGGAAGCACTCTTCTCAAAGCTTTAATTGTTCAAAATCGTTTTCAACATCTAGATTCTACCTGCTAAGGAGAGATGCGACAGAAAAAACTGATAACTCAGCGCAAAGCACTTCAAATATCGAAAAGATGATTAATAGTTTGAAGGAACAGCAGTTATCATGTAAAAAAGTGAATCTGGATTTGATTATTTTGCTGGTTCATAAGAATGGTGAATATTGTTTATCACATTTAGTATTATTACTGTCAAACATAAGAACGTGATTTAAAACATTCCCTTTAAAATTGATTACAAATGAGACACTTATTTATTTATTGCTTAACTCTGCTTATTCAGGGTTGCACTTCGAGATCGCCTGAGATGGTTTTTGAGTCATTCGATACATTCCCGGAAGGTCAGCTAATGAAGTTTGAAAACAATACAGGCACTTTTGAGGTCATCAAAGGGAATGTTTCTGTTAAGAATTTCGGATCTGATGAAAACAGGTTCCTTCATCTTGAAGGCGGAGAGGGAACAACAATGGCTCTGAGTCTTGCATCAAACATACGAAAAGCAAGAATGGTATCTTTCTCGGTTGAAAGAGTCTCACCAAGGAATCCGTTTTCGTTTTCTGATGAGGCCAGGTCCGGAAATACCTGGAAAGAGGTTTTTAACGGACAGCCAGTCCTGATAGCAACAAATTCAATACCACAAATTAACATAGATCTTGACAGCATAAATGATATTTCAGCTTTTCGGTTTAATTGTGCCTCCAGTGAAGGTACAGGTGTGTATATTGACAATTTCTCTGTCATAAATGAAAACAACATGGAGTTTAAACGCGTCGCAATTCGGCAGCCAATTACTCCCGTACTCAAGGAAAGAGTAGATTGTAATATAATGGATATCTTACTTGAAACAACAGGATTAGGCAATCCTCTTGTGTTGAGTCAGATTACTGCAAAGATTTCTGGAACAATAGACGTAAATTCAATTTTGTCAGCTAGAATTTATTTGTCAAATAATTTAAGAGGAAATGAGGCAATACTCTTTTGCGAAGCAGACAGGGTTACAGATTCAATAATTTTCAGGGGCAACCAGGTACTGACTCATGGTATTAACAGATTCTGGCTTGCAGTCACCTTAAAAGATAATGTCTCTTTAGAAGAGACAATCGATGCAGAATGTCTCGAGACTGTTATTAATGGCCATAAAGAGATTCCGGCGGTGATGAATCCCAAAGGCTTATAACGAATTGGGATAGCACTAAGAAAACATAACGATAATAATGTTGACACTTACAGGATTCCCGGACTTGTAAGTACAAATAAGGGTACTTTGATTGCAGTTTACGATATTCGCAGAACATCAAGCATTGATTTGCAGGGAGATATCGATGTCGGAATTAGCAGAAGTCCTGATGGAGGTGAAACCTGGGAACCTATGAAAGTTATTATGGACATGGGGAATTGGGGTGGTTTGCCAGAAAACCAGAATGGAATAGGAGATCCATGTATACTTGTAGACACTGTCACCAATACAATCTGGGTAGCGGCATTATGGGCTCATGGAATGGAAGATAAAAGGACTTTCAATGCTTCCCAGCATGGACTGTCACCTGAAGTTACAGGTCAGTTAGTATTGGTAAATAGCAAGGATGATGGATTGACCTGGTCAAAACCTATTGTAATAACAAGCCAGGTTAAAAACCCTGATTGGTATCTTCTGCTTCCGGGGCCGGGAAAAGGAATTACTATGAGTGATGGAACACTTGTTCTTCCAGCCCAGTTCAGGGATAAAGAGAAGATTCCCTCTTCGACCATAATCTGGAGTATAGACAAGGGAAAATCCTGGAATATAGGAACCGCCGCAAAATCCAATACAACCGAGGCACAGGTTGTTGAATTGTCAGACGGATCATTGATGCTGAATATGCGTGATAACAGGGGCGGCTCCAGGGCGGTCGCTGTCACAAGAAATCTTGGAAAAACCTGGGAAGAGCATCCATCGTCAAACCATGCTTTAATTGAGCCTATTTGCATGGCCAGTCTCATTAAGCACAAAACTATTACAAAAGAAATCCTGCTATTCTCGAATCCTAGTTCTACCACCGGACGCCACCATATGACAATTAAAGCAAGCTTGGATGAAGGACAAACATGGCAGGAAAAATACTGGAAACTTCTGGATGAACTTAGCGGAAGAGGTTATTCCTGTCTGACCTCTGTAGATGAAAATACAATCGGAATTCTATACGAAGGAAGTCAGGCTGATCTTGTATATGAAAAAATATCTCTGGATGAGATAATCAAAGAGTAGAGACATTTATTCAGCCATTACTGAAAATATGGTATTAAACTGTCAAAACTAAAACGAACATGAACAGAGATTATATTGACATTTAAAAGTACGGCTTATTGAATGATATTATTCCATTCTGGATAAATCATAGTGTTGATACAAAGTGCGGTGGTTTCCTGTTTTGCCTTGATAGGGACGGATCAATAGTTGATACCGAAAGGAATCTGGCAGACAGGTCGATTCACCTGGATGCTTGCAACTCTATTTAATGAGTGCAGATCTGATCATTAAAAAAACAGGGTCAACTGCTTTGCCCCGGACTGTTGATGTAATAAAGGCGAGAAATCCGGAAACAACTGTCACCGGAATAGTCACAACAATGTTTGCGACCATGGAGGTTATGAAGAAAGCTGTTGAAATGAATTGCAATCTGATCATTGCACATGAGCCTCTCTATTATAATCACCTTGATGAAACAAAACAGTTTCAGAATGACCCTGTCTTTCTTGAAAAGCAGGCCTATATCAGGGATAACAGACTTGTGATCTGGCGGTTCCATGACTATATCCATATGATGAAGCCTGATGGCATCAGCATGGGGATGATTGATAAACTGGGATGGAAGAATTATACAGAAAACGGGTCGCTTGACAAATTCATTATTCCCGAGACAAGCCTCAATGAGCTTCTGAAGTACCTTAAACAAAGGTTTCCCGGAAATGCATTTTATGTTATTGGAAATGCTGATCTGAAGGTGTCCAATATTGCTTTCGATTGTGCTGCACCGGGAAGCATGGCGCATATCAGGGATCTGCAGGACAAAAATGTGGATGTGCTTATTGCCGGTGAGTCACCTCAATGGGAGACATGCGAATATGCACGGGATGCTGTTCAGCAGGGAAGAAACAAGGCCGTCATCTTTATCGGTCATATCTACTCGGAGGAAGCTGGTATGGATTATTGTGCCACCTGGCTGAAAGGGTTTATAAAAGACATTCCGATACATTTTGTTGAGAGCGGGCTAGCTCATTGGTCGTATTAGCGGCTACCGGCATCAGGTGTTGTGCGTCGTGTGTCAGGAGTCAGGTGCAGTTTTGAAAAACAAACTTCCCAGGTAACCAGCAACGAAACAGGAGACAACTCCGGTTGCCGAATAAGCTGTCAGATGTACCGGCTGATAAATACCGACAAATATCTGAACAACAATACTGGCTGCTATCCCGATCAGAGCTCCCTGGTAATTTGCTCTTCTGGTTAAGAGTCCGAGCAGAAAGACTCCACCGAGGCTTCCGATAACAAGTCCGAGTATTTTCTGAAATTCATCCCAGAGCGATTTCACATCCATGGTTGCCATGATGAAAGCAAAAAGGATCCCTGTGATACCGATTATCAAAGTCGCGATCCTGGCGATCCTGAGCCCCTCAGTATTTTTATTCCATCCAAAACGAAAGTGAATATCTGTTGTATAAGCTGTTGCAGCCGAATTCATGCTGCTGCTTAATGTACTCATGGCAGCTGAAAAGATACCGGCAATAAGCAGTCCTGAAATACCGGAAGGCAATTGCGATACGATATACCAGGGAAAAATAGCATCGTTATTCTGCATTGCCGGATTCAGGGCAGAGGGGTTGTTTTCATAAAAAACAAATAAGGCTGTACCTATAGAAAAGAATATCAAAGTTGCCGGAACAGCTAAAATTGCATTTGTCCATACGCTTTTCATGGCAGCTTTTTCCGATTTGGTGGTGAGGTAGCGTTGCACCATCGTTTGATCAGTTCCGTAAGTCGCAATATTTGCAAAAAAACCACCCAGGAGCATTACCCACAGAGTAGGTTGCTTAAGTGACAATGTTAAGTCAAAAACATTAAATTTGCCTTTAGTGGAGACAGTCTCAATAATATTACTGAAACCACCATCTACCGACAGAGCAATAAGGGAAAGAGACAGAATCGCTCCTACCAGCAGAACAATAACCTGCATCACATCTGTCCATATAACTGCTTCAATGCCACCCATCATGGTATATATCAGGCTGATGACACCCATCAATCCGATGCATAAAAAGATATCGATACCGGTCACGACATTCAGTGCTATCGATGGAAGGAAAAGCACCACCCCCATCCTTCCAACCTGAAATAACATAAATGAAAGGCTTCCTATTAGCCTAACTGCCAGGCTGAAACGGGCTTCAAGGTATTCGTAGGCAGTGGTAATGTTCATCCTTCTGTAAAATGGAATAAACACGAAAACAATCAATGGCGCCACCAGAAATATTGTCATATTGAGCATGAAATAGGACCAGTCGGTGGCAAAGGTCTTTGAAGGTATAGCCATAAAGGTGATGGCGCTCAGCGCTGTCCCGAAAATACTTAATCCGGCAGCCCACCAGGGTACCCTGCCTCCTCCCTTGAAATAGTCGTTGGTATTTTTTTGCCGTCCGGAGAAGAAATAACCCATCCATGCCAGCACCAAAAAATATAGTACAAAAACTATTATGTCGGGAAAACCCAGATGCCTTGAACCAGCTAAGATCTCTATCTTCAGAGTGGCCGGGGTCCGTACTCCCGGAGCTGTTTCTCCCGTTGGGATAAAAACATCATTGCCAAGCTTAACGGCAGTTGTAGTAAGCTGACCTGTTGAGGGGATCTCCCCGGCCTTATATGATTTATGGGTGATTGTGTTAAAAGCGATAAGCTGATTGCCAAAACCCGGATGATTATTTAAATGAAAAAGCAGTTCATTTTGTAACGAATCCAACCCTGATTCACCTGCGCCGGTACTTCCTGCCCGGGTAATTTTATTTTCGATTGCCAGTTGTTTTATTAATAATTCGCCACTGGCTCCAGAGGGAAAAACAATAGTAGCTGCCCCAACTGCGAAAGCCGTTCCGGCCATTACAGGAAATTTATTTATATTCCCGTCTGAAATTGTTTTCCATTGTTTTACCGAAGGGTCGTAAACATGGGCATCATACATAACCACGGGGTTGCTGCCCGGTATTACTTTTCTTCCCGAGAACATGTAAAAACAATTTATCAGTCCATTGCTTTGCCCAACACCAACAGCAAAGGCGCGTGGTTCGCCCTCCCAGGGAGGAAGTGCTTCCCATGCCCAATATAATTGGTCCTTGCCCGACATTTGTAACCGGGAAAAATGCCTGCCCGATGCACCGGTAAGTTCTGAAAGTCCTCCGGCCACGTAAACAATCCCGTCAACTTTGGCAAATGCAAAATTTGTCAGGGGCACAGGTAGATTGGGGCCGGGTTTGATTTCAACATTTCCGGAAAGCGGATCATAATCGATAAACCAGCTTTCTGAAATGCATTCGCTTGCAGTGTTTCCGCCAAAACAGAGCAATCCGGATGCTGTTTCAACAGCGCCTCCATAACCCGATGAAAAAGGGATTTTCTGTGCTGACTTCTCCCAGATGTAATTGCCTGCATCGTTTTTTTTAAGGATAAATATCTCATCATAAAACACTTTTGCTCCCCCTTCCCATGGCAATTTATCAGGGAAATTGGCTCCACCGGCAACAATCAGAACATTGTCATCAAGCCCGGCGTAGGGCCCTGCCAGTCCGGGCTGAACAGGATAGCCTGAATTAGGCGGCAGGTCAGGAAGTGTGGAGAACCTGAAGTAATCATCCTGTGAGCTCCCACTTATATTGAAAATAATAGCTGACAGAAACAAAAAAATATATCGCATAAGAAATCTTTTCTGATTAATTCATAAACTCAAAATTAAGTATAAAAATTGACTTTTGCGTTTATTTTTATTCTGGCATGATTTAGTTTTATGGATGAGATTTTTTAGATTTTTATCTGGTACCGCCTTGATTTTTTCGCGATAGTATTCACTTTTAGCCCAAAATCTTTCGAGGGGATATACCTTTTTCATTCAGGTTACTGATTATTAGACTATATAATTGGGATACTGTGATTTAATATTTCTAAGTTCGAAGCATGATCAGCATCTCAAATCCTTTTATCTGCTCTTTTTTTGTTGTGCAAAACTGAGGTAGCTCTATCTTTATCCTGGTTTTCATTTCTTTAACCCATGCTGCTGTTTTAACAATTTTAAGCTGTATGGTTTTCATTGTTGCATTAGCATACTCGCTTCCTTTTAATACCTGTTTTTGTAAGGTGTGTATAAGTATGTATGCCATTCAGGCTGCTTAATCCCTGTTAATGATTCCTTAACTGCCCCCCGGATGATACTGGTTAGTTCCTCAAGGGAAATCTTTAATATTAAATAGTTTTCCATAGTTGATGGTATTAGTGTACAGAACAAAAGCCGGACACCTTGACCACATCTGGCCGGGTTAAGATAGGATTATCATAAATAATTTAATACCAAGCACATATTCCTGTCCAAGGGTGGTCAATTTACTCCGGCGTTAGGTGGTCATGGACACTGGCTTTTGCACCATATGCCGTACCTACACTATTTGTCGCATATGCTCTTACAAAGTAAGTTGTTCCAGGTTGTAAAGCTGATAGACTGCTTGAAAAACTACCTAATCCTGAACCATCTTCAGTTTTATTGGTTGATGTTGTTGGACTTGAGTTTGTATTCCAACAGATTCCTCTAGAAGTAATAGAACCTCCATTATCTGCCGTAATATTGCCACCTGTAATTGCCGATGTTGATGTTATTTCTGTTACAGATGTGGTGGTTAAAGAAGCAGTTGCAATTTGAAGAGTTGTGAATGAAATTTGATCACCGTATCCTACACCAGCACCATTTATTGCAAAAGCTCTTATATAGTACATAGTATTGGGAGTAAGTTGAGTTATTTTACATGTAAATGAACCTAATTCGCCACTTTCGACTGCTTTATTGTTTTCAGTTGTTGGTAATCCAGTTGTATTCCAACAAACTCCTCTAGAAGTAATGGATGCTCCTCCTATATCTTTAACATTTCCTCCTGATGTAGCTGATGCCTGAGAAATTTCAGTTACCAAAGAAGTTGACAAAATAGGAGGAGTAGGTTTTTCTTTCTTACAGGAATAGTTTAAAAAAATGACTGAAACGATTATAAATACTTCTATTACCTTAGGGTTTGCTGTTAAAGTTAAACTCATAAATATTTTACCTCCATTTTATTGGACTGGTAACCTTCCTTGAGAAGAAATATGGCCAGGATCTGCTCGGTGTGTACCATAATTCTGACACCAATTTTAGTGACCTTTTCTAAAATTGAGCCAAATATATATTTCTTTTCATAGAGTATCAAATTCATTATGAAGAAGATACAGCTAACCCAACTCTCTGATGTATTCTTTAATCTGGCTCTGATTTCATTGAGATTGTAACCATTTTCCCCTTGTCCAAACTTATCCTCGATATGATTTCTTTCGGCTGCCTCTTTTCTTCGTTTTTGTTTCTGATAATAAGTCTCCGCCTCTCTAACTTTTCTTCGCCCCAGTGGGACTGCTGTTATTCTGATATTTCTTTCATTTAGCCAGCTTCCGTTTTCTCTTGTAGCATAAATCTTATCTACCTGGACCAGTTCCGGATAATGCCCATGTAACTGTTTGTAAGATTCAACTTGTTTAATCAAATCACCTCCTTCATGATAAGCATCCCAACTGAATGTATTTATTCTTGCAAAACCTTTATCAAGGCTGACTCCTAATTTTGAGCCAAACTCTATCTGAGCCTTTGTTTTGCCTCTTGGTATTGGTCTTACATGGGGTTGGAATATGCTTACAATTCTATCGGTGCAACTATGTGTTTTTGTATCGTACATAAGTTTTTGCTGGGCATAGGCCGTGTTGATAATCCAAAACATACGTTGCTCGGAATGCTTTAGCGGAAAGTGAGATCCTTTCAATTCAAAAATATTCAACATACTGTTTATCTGCTTGATATCCCTCTTAACGCTTTCCAATAATTTTCGTGTCATCTTCCGATGCGTGGCCTCACTTTTCCTTTTTTTCTTTGAATAATCCAAATATGCCTTATCAATTTTTCGCATTGTTTGCGACTTTGGTTTAAAATCCCATTGTCGGTTGGGAAGGTAATATACTGATCAGCAACGGTGGCATCTGCCTGCATCTTTCCCTTATTTCTTGCAGTGTTGTTGGTTTTATCTGTTCCTTTTTTGTTGTGTCTTTTGTCTGCTTTCTCACTAACCGATTTTATCAATTCAACATTTAGAGAATCAAAAACTTTATTCCCGGCTCGTTTCCTGATATCTACAAATAGTGAAGGATCAAACACCGGTTGTGTGGTAAATTCATTAAGTCCAATAAAAAACTGCATGTAGGGGTTTTCCTGTATCGCGGCGATGACTCCCCTGTCATCCAATTTTTCAAGATGTTTTATGATTAACCCCCAAGAACAATCCGTGGAGAAATTCTTGGGCGGCCAAAATCAACAGTCATCATGGACATATAAACTGAAGCAAATTTATCCCACGGAACCAATTTGCTGAGCTTAACCCACCTATTATCAGCTAGTAATGAAGTTTGAAAAGGAGTTTTGAACTCTTCAATTGTCAACTGGCGATCAGAACTGTATTTTATCATAAATGCAAATATTTTTAAAGTAATTTATGTTTTAATTTGCATTTTTACTATCTATTTAAGCTAAAGATATTAACATATATAATTGATTATTAACTTTATATGTGCATTTATTTACTTTTTCAGCAAACCCTACCTTATTTAAATTTAGCATATGATTAGATTTTAAAGAGTTAGTTTGAAGTCTATTAATAAAAAAGTCAGTGCTGTCCAAGATAAATAATAACTCTGATTCAGATAATCAGGCAATTAAGTTATAGAATACGAAGTTTTCAAATTCAATCCTATCACGATTCTCAAAACAACTCCAACTGGATTTGCCCAGGTGGTGCTTTATCCTGCAAAAATGGATGGTTTAACCACTCAAACAGATCAATTTTAACAAACAAGTTTAGCCGGATAAATCCTACCATGTTTGACATATGCCACTTATACAAAGCTTTTGTTTTCAGGACAGATAACAACAAAATGGTAATCAGTACCGACCATATTTGGATAAGAACTGCATTTTCAGAGGTCCCGATGAATGATTTAATCTTGAGATTCTGTTTGACAAGTCTGAAAAAAGGCTCTATCTCCCAGCGATATCGGTACAATTCGCTTATAGTCTTACTCGTCCAGGTGAAGTTATTCGTTAATAATGGGATTATCTCCCCTGTTTCTGGATCAGTTACCTTCACCAGACGTAATCGTTTTTTATACTTTCCTTTGGTTTGCTGTCCAATAAGAACAATTTGATAATCACTAACAATGTTTTTCGATTCATTCGGTAGTGCCAGCAGCTTAACAATGTCACAATCTATATTGCTTTTGGCTCTTGTAACAAAAAACACCCCGTTGCTGTCCAAATCCCGAAGAAAATTAAAATCAATATATCCTCTGTCGATTGCAAGGATGCTTCCTTTTGGGAAAGCCAGCTTCTCAGCGATTTCAATATCGCTTGTTTTCCCATCTGTCATTCTTATAAAGACAGGAAGACAGCTATCGTAATCAAGAACTGTATGTATTTTAATAGCCCCTTTCATTTTTCTGTAATATGCCCAATCAAATAGACTTAAACACAGCGGGATCAGAGTAGAATCAAGGATAAAGAGCTTCCTATTGAGCCTTAATCTATTAACCTTTACATTAAACTCTTTAAAAAGACTGAAGTAAACATCCCGGAAAAAAGTCCAGCCCCTGTGAGCATTAATGTAGCTTATAGAAGATTTTGAAGGAGCTCTGCTTACTCCCAAATGGCTCAGATTCCCGGTAGCACTTCTCAATCCAAAACTTATGTCCCGTATACTCTGACAATCACCAAACTGACAATATAACATTGAAACAAGATGTGTCCAGGAGTTTATTCCTTTAGAATTAAAGTCAGAATCGTGCTCATCAACATTTTTATGAATAATATCTCTGGGAATTAGTCGAATAATATGAGCGAAAATGGATAAATTTGTCTTCATGAGCGGTAGGTTTTGAGGCGTAATAAACTTAACAGTAAATGCTAAGTTTTCCAACCGCTCTTTTTTTATTTGATTTTACTTATTTTGGACAGACCTGATTTAGATAGAAAATTAAAAATACTTTTTTCGAGGTTTTTATTTTTAAGTAATATTCTTTACTTCTTCCATTATCCGGTTAAAATTGTCGTTCAGATCCTTTTCTGTTATGTGGTGCCTCACCTTTAATTCCACGCGTTTAAAAGGGAACAAATCTATGTTATAGAGCTTGTCCTTCCCGTCAGCGAAAACAAAAAATTGTCCTTGCTTTAATCCCGTGAAATCCTGATTTTTATATTTTGATGTTTCTCTTGTTCCTTCTGACATTCTTGTATCGCCCCCCCCCATAACAGAACCGGTATAAGATTTTGAAACAGTCTTTTTTTCTATCTCCTCGCTTATGTTCTTGTAATATCTAACGCTGTCCGGATCATTCGCTTTACCTATCATTTGATATGACAGGTTGGCAAGCAGAGAGCTTGTTATAACATCACCGTAATTTTCTTTTGCCAGTGCCCGGTCCTGTGTTGAAAACACAGTAGCGATATTATAGCTTCGCATCGTTGCCGGTATCTTGGAAATCCCATCAATGTAAAAAGTTGTCCCTTCATCAAATAAAAGAAAACTCGCTGGCCGGTTCCTGATCTGCATACTGTTTATTGCCGTGCTTATTATAACAGAAATAAAGGGGGCGTTTATCCTTTCAAGCCTTGGATCATTAACGATGCTTAATAATGTTGGATTCTCAGGGTTGTTTATATCTAAATCAACGTCATTTGCACTCATTACCCAAAAAATTGTTGGAAGTGCAAGATCTGTTAAGGGTAGCGAAAGTGAAGCTTTAACACCTGCTACCTGGTTTTCTGATATCATTGAATCAACCAGTGGAGATCCTATCGCTCTTGAATATGGGTTTTTTGAGATAAAATCAACTATCTCTGTTGGCGTTTTCACCAGGCATAGGGCAACCGCATGAGGGAGAGTACACATTTCAGGATAATCTACCTTAAGCCTCCAAATAACAGCTGCAAGTGTCGGTTCCGGGATCTTCTCAAAGAAACTGCTTCCTGATTCCCTAACGTTATCTACTTTCTTAAGGTTTGCAAAAATCAGCTTCGTTTGTTGCCTCAGATGTTGCTCTGTTGGAATATACTTCGGCAAAAAAGGGTTTACCCGGTCCGAATACATTGGAGAGTGTGGTATAATAGTTGCCTGTTTTACACTTGAATCCTGAAAAAAGAAGTGCGCAATTTCTGTTATCTCTCCATTTTTATAATCATAACAGAGACAGGGAATGTTTCTTTCCCCTGCGTGTTTAAGAATTGGCACAAAGCCGCTTTCTGTTTTACCGCTTCCGGCACTACCGAAAATGGCTATTCCCCTTTTTATATTCTGCATTATAAGAGGAGAAGAGTTTCTTATAGGAAATTTAACGCTCCAAATAGGGTCGATTTTGCCTGTTTTACTTGTTAGCCCTGTGTTGGTCACTAAAAGAAAGATAATAGAAACAAGACCGGCGAAAACAAGTATGCCGGCATGTAAGGGCAGGCTATAACTATAAAACATAGTAAAAAACAAGTAAACCAGTCCATGAATGATTACAAAAAAAATAATCTTATAGTAATACTTAAGCTTAGATGAAAGTGCTGTGTATTGCAACAACGAAACAACTAAAACAACTACTCCCAAAATGAGCTTTGAAATTAGGGAAAGCTGGTTAAAATAATTAATTATATGTTCCATGTTTAATATTTAAAGACCAGTGTTTAGGGCCGTTGTCAAAACCTTTTTAGCGACATCCAGAGCAATTTTTGACGGGTTATAGGCGTAATTAATTGCTTTAATACATTCTTTTGCCCCGGGGGTTTGTTTAAAAACTGCTGAAAGAGCATCAAGAGGATCTTTCGCATTAACCAGCTTCACTGCAGTATTTACTACGCGAGAAGCTTTATTATATTCTTTAACTCCCGGCACGTCTCTTGCTATGCTCATAGCAACGTTTTTTGCTGTATTTCTCATTTGGTTCTTCATCGTGTGATAATGAGAAAACTTATGTTGCTGCGAGCGTTTGTAATCAAAATTTGTATCAAAGCTCTTTTCACAGCTCTGAACAAATTTCATCCTATCAAAGCCGATCTGTACTTCTTTGCCGTTTATTATGTTCTTGGAGTTTTTGGCATTTGCCATCGGGCTTAAGCGAATCTTCTTTGACTCGTCCATTCTTGAGACTACAACATGCACGTGAGTTTGTAGTCCTTCCTTCTTATCTCCGGCTTTATATAGTCCCTCTTTCACCTCCGCTGAGTCTCTTCCATAGTACCGGGTGTGTTCTACCTTTCCAAAGTAGACCAGACTTTCTCCTGTTAATCCCCGGTTGAAATTCTTAGCGTAGTCATCCATAACTTTCCGGGTATAATCCTTCAAGGCTTCCTCGTAACGTTTCAGCTCGATGGCGGTAAGTTGTGATATGTTTTTTATATCTCTCCCGGAAGCTTTTCTTCCAATATGCCTTAATTCGTCCTTGCTTGGATTAACAGAAATCATGTAAAATTTGGTTTCGTCTTTGCCAAGTTTTCCTTTGTTGTTATCAATAGAACTTTGCGCCAGGCAGAAAGAAACGTCACTGCTATTTTGGTCGAAAAACTTCTCCTGGCTTAAGGTGTCCTTTTCCAAATTTTCTTTCTCCAAATAATTAATAAGGTTCCTGCAACTCCCCCTATTATTATCCTTTTTTGATGAGTGAATCTTAACGTACATTAAAGTGTTTTTAAGTATTTTTTGTACTCGTTTATGTCTCCCATAGGAAGATCAATAACTGGTTTTCTTTCCATCCCTGTATATTTATTTTCCGTGTGGGAAAGGATATTTTCCAGATATTCTTTGGTTGTTTTTAATTTCAATTCAAGCTTATTACACTTCTCCTGGAGTGCTTTATTCTGGTCCGTGTTTACATCAATTTTTACAGTTTCGCTCTCTGCAGATCCTTTCTTTTCTTCTTTGATAATTTCGCCCGAAAGAGTTAACGATTTTATCTTATTTTGAACTGCCACGTCCCCGTTTTTTGGAGCTTCTTCTTCTATGTATTTTATGAACCTTGCAATCAAAGTGTCCATTTTCCCGAACGTGGGTTTTATAAAATCATTCTCTTGTTTTCGCATGAAAGATACTATTGTCTCCCTGAATTTCTTAAGCTCTTCTGCTGGAGAAAGTATTACCTGATCCTTTGGATTTACTCCGGTAACTTCAAAGTATTTTGCCATTGCATCTAAAAAATCTACGAGGCTCATGTCAAACTTTTTGGCTAATCTGGCAATAGTTATTTTTGTATCACTATTTGAGTTTAAAGTTTCATATTTTGCCATAGAATAGTTATTTTATAGTTACTTTCAAAAGCTAAAGTATTAATATTCTTTGATATAAAATCATAAATAGTTATATTTTTTATTAATAATAACTATCACTAATTATTATATATTTGATTATCAGGAGTATCCTGATATCTGAATCAGGTTAGCCTGATTCCATCTTGCTTTCCTTCGGAAACATTTTCGTACATCGTGATTATTATATTCTACTAGCTTTATTTTACTACTCGCATTAGTGCTGTGAAAGGCCTGGAAAACGAAGAAACATTTTCCTGTTTCAAGGCTTCCGAATTGAAAAGAAGCCCGCAACAAAACGATCACGGTAATAATTAAAATAGTTAGCAAAGCAAACACCGCCACTCGTGAAATGCCCTAAGATTAAAATAAAAAAATAAATTAAATAAAAACAATATATAAAATAATTACTACTGTTAAAAGACAAAAAATATATGGTGCTTTGCAGATTTGTTTAATAAATTTTCTTAGTTTTTTTTGCTCAATGAAATCTGTTAAAAATGAAATAAAAAAAGAGAACTCTTTCGAAGATCTCTGTAATAAAAAATGAACTCTGTTTCACAGCTTAAAAGTTTTCCTTTATAAGCTTTACTCCAAAAAGATTAACAGTATAGGTGTTTTTGAAATAAATCCCATATTGGCCAATGGCAAATTTTGGAACAGAAATTATATATGAACTTGCTTCGTACTTTTTTGCATTGAATTCTACAGTTTCGGGGTTTGTAATTTTCCAGGTTCTTTTAGTGTTTTCAATATTCATTTTAATAATACTAATCACGTCATATGGGTTAATTGAATTATCTGGAACCCGGACAATAAATTGCGAATTAATAGTGTCAGCAAAAACGATTGAACAGCAATAATTAACTTCTAATGATGTTTCTTTTGAACGCAATTTAACTTTCCCCATTGTTGCTGTTTGTTGTTCAAGTAAAATCCCCTTACCGGTTGTGTCATTTACGAAAACAGCAGTCCCTGAAAACTCCGGTTCTGTGATCCTGATATTTTTAACTTTTTGACAATTAGCCTGGGTAATTGAAAAAAGTAAAAACGTTAAGATTAATAAATTCCTTTTCATGAACTAAAGTTAAGCTTTATTTTTCCTGGTGATATATTTTACTTCAGCTGAATCATCATCAGGCGGGATGAAACTATCTTCCTCCGGGATGGGATAAGGTTTCGGATTTTTAACCCCTGCATTTTTATCGAAACGTTTTTTGAATCCTTTTTTTGTGTGTTCTACATCTTTAGCTGGTAAACCAGAGATCTTTCTTAAAAACTTAGATTTTATCATGGCTCCTGGATTAGTTTATTTATTGTCTCTTTATTTTCAATGTCTCTTTTAAGAGCAGCTTTTAACTTGGTTAAATGGATCTCGGTCTGCTCCTTCTCCACCTTACATTTATTTAAACTCTCCTGAATGTCCTTTATTTTCTCTTCCATTTCTTTTTGTTCCTGCGGAAACCAGACCAGGGCATCAACAATAAGCTTATCAATAAGCTTATTTAGTGATGAGAGATTAAACTTATTCAATCCTTCATTGAGTAGCTTTTCGGTCTTATCGTCATAACGATATGTAAATTTCTTTCTATCTTCCATTGCCGTCATAATTTAGTATCGAGGATCTTCCGGAACTGCAGTTGCAGGGAATAAATGCCGTCAAAAAGAATGACAAGGAGTTCCTGATCCCGGCCCGGCCGGCCGGGTCCTTCATCAATATTGCCGTCATTTTACTCTTTCCCAAAAGCTGATGTAGCATGTTCTGTTACACAGAGTCCTATGCAGTCAATTTCGGAATTTTTATATTTTATCAATCTATCTTTTACCAGAACAAGATCAATGGCGCCATTAAAATCCGGATTACAATTCCTGCATTCTTTTTCTATTTCATTTTTGGAAAATAATCCTTCCATATTAAATGAATCCCCAACATAAGGAACGTTTTCAACTAATAGTTTTGTTTTAATTTCAAATGCAAAATGTGTCGGATGTTTTGTGTCCAAGTAGGGATGTGAGTAAAATATGTGTACAAGAACAGGCTTTTTCATGAGAGTTTTATTATCATCATACTGAGGGCGCTTTTTTATTGCTTTTTTGCACACTTTAATAAACTCCCAATCTTTACTAATAGTATCAATTCTATCTTCTTCTTCAAATATTGATGCTTTATCTTTAAAGGGAGTGGTTACTTCAACTCCTTTTGTACACGATACATAATAAGAATATTTATCTTCTTCTGTATCAATATTATTTCGTCTTAATATATATTTTTGAGACATAAGTTATTTATTTTTTTATTGTTTTTTTGAATCCCTTAATCTCTACTCCCTCTTTTCTAAGATACCTGTAAATAGTTGACCTGCTAATATTTTGCGTTTCCTCGATAAAGTTAATAGTCTCTTTTTGTTTATAAAGCGTAACAACTGCAGAGGCTTTTTTCTTGTTGTAAGATCCTTCCGGTCTGCCACCATTTAATCCTCTGGCCCTGGCTGCTTCAAGTCCTTTTATCGTTCTCTCCCTGAGAACATTTACTTCCATCGCCTTCAGGATGGCAATAATTTGGAAGATAGCCTCTCCCATCGGGCTTGACGTGTCAAAAATTCCCTCGGTCAAGCTTTTAAATGTTATTCCCTTTTCTTTAAAGTCATTTAAAAGGATTACCAGCTCCCGGGTGGTTCTCCCCAGGCGGTCCACGCTAAAAGCTATTAATGTGTCACCGGGTCTTATTTGTTCCAGTAGATTTAAAAGTTCTGGCCGGTTTGGAGATCTCCCGGAAACTTTCTCCTGGAAGATCCTTTCACATCCGGCTTTTTTAAGCGCATCGGTCTGCAAATTCAAATTCTGTTCCTTGGTGGAAACTCTTGCGTAGCCAAAAATCATAATAGTTCTATTAAATGCGAAAACAAAGATAAATAGAACTTAGATTAATAAAAAGCGTTAATCGAACTTTATTATTCTATTTTTTTATGATTTATGAAAGTTTTATTATACGGTCGTTTATTCATACTTTCTGAAGCTTTACCTGAATCTGGATCAATAAGAGCTCAGGTTCGTGTCCTGACGGGACATCTAAAGTAATTTACAAACCTCTTTATATGATACATTAAGAGGAGTTTAATATTTTTAGAGTATAGTACAGGGGACACTATTGTTCAAGCTAATTCTTTCAATTTGTTTTTCAACAACTTAAATCCATTGATTTATTATTAAGATTCTTTAATCATTCGAACGCGCCACCGACCTCAGATTAAACAATAAACCCGCTGATATTCAGAGGGTATTATTTTTACTGGTGGTTTATTCGGTGGCAGGACGGTTTAAGATATATTACCTATCAATCGTTTATAATTTGACTCAATCAAATTTTCAACTTCGATTTCTGTGACACCCCAAAGAATTGAAAGATGCTTGTAAATCAACAATATATCACTTCCATCAATGAACGGGAAGTCTGTTTCAGTCAATATTATCTCCTTTGGAATCATTTTGATGATTTTTATCCCATTTTCAGACTTAACCATCGCTGAATTGATAGAAAAATAATAACCGGAATCAATTATTCTATTTAAGAGACTTATAGGTCCTGAATACCAATGAAAAATAGCATTTTTAATCTTCTTTTCAATAAGCATGTGTAGAATTTCTTTCTCTGCCCTTCTAGAATGCAAACTTAATATTTTTTGTTTGTCCTTTACACAGTCAAGTACATATTCAAAACTTTCAATTTGAGTTTGTTTTGTCGAAATGCCTTCTCTTGAGAAGTCTAGGCCAACTTCGCCAATATAGGAGGTTTGCTTGACACATTCAGAGAATTTTGAATATTCTTTAAAATGTTCTTTTGCTCTTAAGGGGTGTAGTCCTAATGCAAGCCTAACATACCTATATTTTTGTATATGATTAACACCCAAAATGAAATGACTAGGTAAATTAGTCATTCCTATTGTAATTATTCTTTTTCTTTCATTATCAGAAATATATCTACCTGGATTCTTGGCCAAATCAAAATGGCAATGAACATCTATCATTTTATTCCTAAAATCTTTTTTATTTGAATACTTCCTTTATCATGAATCCATTCTTTAATTTCAGTTCGGGTTCTAATAACAACATTCGCATACTCTTCAACTTTAGTTAAAGGTAAAGATCCATTTACCAAAAGATTTCTTTCAATGTCCTCAACAGTAAAGATCTTCTTCATAAAATCAAGAAAAGCAGGGACATCTGGCAATTTTTCTAAAGGATATTTCTTTGGGTTAAAAATATTTGTACCAACAATCTCATTATCTATGTCTATTTTATGTAATGCAACTCTTCTGTAAATACAGGGCATACAGATTCCACAATGATTAGTCCCTGTCATTATATCCCTGATATCTTTTCTAGTTCCCCGTTTTGCACAAGAACAGGTACTTTTGTATGTTTCTAGAAGAGTTTCTCTGTCCTTACATTTTTCTAACATTTCGCCTTTCGTCTTAGTTTCATAATCATTTTTTACAGAATGATTAAGTCCTAAATTAGAAATGAATTCAACATATTTAATTAAATAATATGGATGAGCTGTTCTAGTACTACAACTACTTCTTCTCGAAGGAGTTAAAGGGTGGTTTAATGAGATAGTACCATTCTCAGGAATTAAAATCTGAAGACTATCTCCAATTGAATGCGCAACAAATACGGCCTGACAAAGAAATAAAAAGGATCGGCCTCTCAAGGTAGTTTCCGTATTTATCTCATTGCCCGATGTATCATTTCCTGACAAATCTACCCTAGTTTGTATAAGGTGATATCGTCTTGGATATTTCCTATATAGAATTCTATGAACCTTATCTTGGTCAGATTTTGCTCCTTTAAAAATGGAGTCATAGTGCGAAACGAGGACTACTTTATTCTTGGAATTTGACAATTGATTAATTACACCAACTAAAGAATCTAAGCCTCCAGAAAACAAGCTTATTGTATTAAAAGATTTACGATAGTCATCGGTAAAGACTTTGCCTCTAGACTTTAAAATATATAGAGGTTTAATATCTCTCTTTATGAATGAGATTATCCAATTGTCTCCTGTAAGAAATGAAAGTAAGCCTTCCAACTCATCTTTACCATTATCAAAAATCTCAGGAGATTCAACAGGAAACTCAACTTCAATGTCACGGGTCCAGCCATTTATCGAAAACTCTTTTCTTGATAACAAAATATCAATTCCATAAACATAACAACCCAACAAAAATAAATCGAATGTTAACCCATTTTTTTGCTTAGTGATCATGTAAAGGTTTTCAAACTCGATATTTAAGGGCACTAAAATTTCATTGTCCACTGGATCACTGTATCCCAATTTGATTTTAGAAAATTCACCTTTTTGAGCCTTAGAAATAACAATTTTAACTTTCATAATTTTCAAATGCCTTAAGAGTGTCTTCGAAAATATTTTTGACAATCGTATCTCCTTCTTCACCAGCCCAATCTATTTTGCTAAGGTTTCTTTTCAATGAAATATTTTCGACCTTTGCTACTAAGAAACTTTTAAGTTGTGTATAAAGATTGTTCGTGCTGTTCATTCCCTTTTCAATTACTAATTTTTCATAAAAATCAATGGATAGATGCTCATAAATATAATAGGCGTAATATTTTATTAATAACTCCTCGAGACCAAATTCTTCAATTTTTTCTTCAAAATTAATCCCCAACTCTTGAAATGTTTTTGCATCACCACCGATTTCTTCCAACAATTGTCTTTCTGCTTCTTTGGCTGCAGTCTCGTCTAATGAAGAAGCAACTCCTGCACAATATTCTAACAGGTAATTTATAGCATCATTTGGTTTGGTTAAATCAGAATAATCAAAGCCAATGCTGCCTAATGCACGTTCAAATCCCCCCGACTTTATATCATTAAAAACTCCAACTAATTTTTTTGCAGTTTTTATCCCAGCCTGTCCTCCAATTTTTGACTTTCCCCTTCCTCCATTACTTGAACCTCCTAGTAATGCAGTAAAATTGGAAGCTATTTTATTAAGATTTGAAGAGGATATTCTACCTGTGTCACATGCACTTGTAATACTTCTACTTAAATTTGACCAATTGGGATTACCTTTAATCCCTTCATAAGATTTAGATGTTCCCATTATATTTTTGGTTTTGGAGTTATTTTAATGAATTGGTTAAGTTCAGGATATCTTTCATTTAATTGTCTTATTGATTCAATTACAGAGGGTGGTAATTTTTTCCCAACACTTATTAATGCTTCTATATAAAAGGCTACACAATCAATGCCCATATCCAATGAATAATTGAATATATCATAATATCTATTCTTATTAGGCTCCATAATAATTCGCTGTTTGAGAAGATTGAAAAATGATTCCTTTTGGTTATTACTTAATATAACCAATTCTTCTTCAAGTATTTTTTTTGTGAGCTTTACAGCCATCTTATCAGGTTCAAGTTTTAGGATCAAAGACTTAACAATGGGCGGAATCAATAAATTACTTTGCATCGATGACAATTTGTCTCTGGAAATCCAATAATAGTCTCTTAAATCAACTTTTGAAAGATAAGGCTCCACACATAGCCAATTTATTATTTTGGCTTTGTTCCAAGCCTTTAACTCATCAGGGAAAGATATTTTTTCATTTCCTTTAATAGTGCATATTGATTCTAGCTTCCCCAATTCGGTTGCTATTCCTTTATTGGATAGTTGCCAATTATACAATGTTTCAAAAAGTCGTTGTTCTGCGTATTCGAGAATCATTAACTTAGCTAAAATGTCATCCTTGAAATCAGCTATATTAGCAACCATAGCTAATTTTTTCCTCAACATAAATGTATTTAGGAATCGTTTAATCTGCCGAGGATTTCCATATAAACTTTCTGAAATTATTGGAGACAATTTGGCAATTAAAGATACATGTTGTTCTAATTTATCAGTTTTGAGAGGACCAACTACCAGTTTAACTTTTGAGAAGTCAAAGACAGAGTATCTGTCTTTTTCTCTAAAAGTTTTAAATGCTTCAAGTACCTTTTTAAAATCATCGGGGTCTTCTAGATCATTCTCACAGAAAAGTAATGTTATATAGGTTTCGACCTCAGAATCAGATAATTTAGGTAATGTGTAAGGTATTTGGATTAATTTTTCTAGATAATCATTTACAAGTCTATCATTTGTATTTTCAGCATTAGCGTCAATTATTTTTTCCTTGTATCTGTGTTCTATAGCATGTCTAACAATTCGAGGATCGGCGCCTATTATAAAAGCTGTATTCTTTACATTCAAAAAAAGCTTAATTGCTTCTAGATTATCAATTATTCTATCTGGCAAGCATCTATCAAGATCATCAATTATAATAACAAGCTTCTCTATTTTAGACTTTTCAAGTAATTTTTCGAAATCATCTCGAAATTTACGAACTACATCAAATTGGACTAGATCATCACCAGTCTTTATAAATTGTTTTAAGAACTCTTCAGACCCTTTGCCTTGAATTTTAGCAACTAAATCTTTTGGATTTTGGGCGGTAACTCTTAAGCCATTGATTAATTGAGGAATAACACTTAATCCTCCTGTCATAAATGCTGCAGTTGCAGGTAAAGCAATGTTTTTTAATCCAAAACTAATAACCCTCATCCAGTTAACCGACTTAAATAGCTTATTTATATCATCTTTTAATCCCCTACCAAATTTTTTCTCGTCTTCAAAGGCCTTTAAAATTGTTTCTAGTAATGCAGCTTTGGCATCGTCATATCCCTCAAATACCCATCCATTAAAATAGAGACACGCCGTTTTCTCCTCTTTTTCAAAATCTTTTTTGAGTACCTCTAAAATACTTGACTTTCCACTTCCCCAGTCCCCGAACAGACCGATCGTAAGAGGTTGCATTTTTTCATCCTTAATGAGCTCTTTAATTAGATTTGCATGTACATCAAATCCCAAGAAATCTTTATCTGTTATATTGTCTGTCCACATTTTTTGAAGTTTTGACTTTTTTGATTTTATTTCTAAAAGGCATGATTTGTTAGCTTTAACATAATAGATATTCTCAACAATTCAAGAATCAGATTTAAAAATTGAATAACCCATTTCTTCTAGCATTGGTGGCACATTCTTTAATTTTTTTTGTGCTAAAAAATTATCAAGAAAAATAGCGAATGGGATAGTCCTACCCAGTATATATTTTTCTGCTTCTTCCTGAGAAGGGAATCTTAAACCATGAGCAATATGAATGTGCTCAAAATATTTCTGGATTATTTCGTGTAATTTGAAGTTATTTAATAATGCAACTTGATGATATATAAGTGAATCAATATTAATTAAAACTAATGGTTTCACACGATTAATGAACAGACCTTCTTCCTTTAGTATTTCTAATTCCGCTTGAAACCAGTAATCAACCAAGTTATTTAATCCGGAAACATCGTATTGAGGATCGTGGGTAATGATTATTGGATAGATTGATACAGATCGGTATTTATAACTTCTATCACATGGAATTTCAGACTGTAAGATTTTTTTGACGACTCCAATAAGCTGCATTACTGCTTTGTGTTTTTCTCTACCATCTTTCTCTTCAAAGTATAATTTCTTTTCAAATTCATCTTCATAAATATGATAATCAAAAGATTCCTTCGAAGATGCCGGTATTAAGAAGTCTTTTGATTCAAAAATTAAAATGTCATTCCCGACTCTAATATAATAATCAGGCGCTCCATCAACTTTCAAGTCGGACAGCTGCTTTCCAGTAAAACTGATACATTTATTCGGATAGATTTTATTTAGTATTTCATAAAGCATTATTTTCTCAGAAAACTCATCACCAAAAAAGCTCTTTAAATCAGTTATTTTGTTAGGAGCAGTTAATTTATTATTCACATCACGAAGAATAAAATATAATCCTTTAAATACTTTTTCAACGACAAAAAGGCTAAAAATTATTCTATATGTGCCATTAGAAATTTTATAGAAGGGTTTTGCTCTTAGGGTAATAAAATCGTTTTGATTAAATTCGTCATTTTCCACAAGAATAAGTTTATCAAGAAAAGCACAATCCCCATTAAAGTTATTACCCGGTGTTACAATGATATCTGTTTGGGCTTCATTTTCATTTTTTATAGCGGAAGTTGTTAAGGGAAGTATTTTCTTAAGATACTCTTCCCACGTTTTGCACTCAAAATAGTCTAAAAATGACGATAATAAGGCTTTACTTCGAGAATCGCGTTCAAGAAACCTGAAAAGAAATATTGCTTTTATTAATTGGGTTGTCCAAATTTCTGAAATATTGTAGTTTAATTTGTCCGAATAAGGATATGACATGCAGAAAGTTAACAAAGGAAAATGTAATTCAGTTTCGAGCTCCTCAGTTGAATCAAATGCAACCTTTTGCTTTTGGGTAAAAATTGAATTAAGAGTCAAATAAGCTTTAAATAAGTTTATCTCAAATTCCGTTGAAGTTTGCGTTTCTTTTTCCTCCTCAGTATGAAAGAAAATTTCAAAGAGCCTTAGACTACTGTCTGGATTTATGATTTTAACTTTATCTCCTTTTTTCTCAAGTTTTTGAATATTAGTGTACAACTCATTTGAAAAATCATTATTTTCTTTTGAAAAAATGGATTCCAAAAGGACTTTATTGTCCTGGTATTTGGAATTTCGATTTTTAAATCCAAGAAAGAAAGTGGCCACTTTTAATATAATGTTTCGGCTTCCTCCTATTAAATAAGTCTCAGGTTCAAGGCGTTTTTCCTTGGGAAATGCCGCTTCAAATTCAAGTAACAACTCTAAATATGAAGAATTGTTTATAACGTTTCTAGCCTTCATATTCAATTAATCAGGAGGAAATTAAATATTTTATTTCAGGTTGTGTCATTGTAAAATTAGTAAATTTGTATAGAAATCAATAGATAATCTGAAATGGAAACACAGTATGATATATTTGATAAAAAGATTAAGGTATACTTAAGGGAAGGAATAAATTTAAAATCATATGAAAATATAATAGACCTCACAACAGATAGACCTTTCTTATTGGGTTATTTAAAAAGATTAACTGTCAATGAAAATTTAATAGTAAATTATTATCCGAAGGAAACTGATTTATTGTTTGTTGATCATAGAGAAATCAATAACTTTAATCGCTTAACTCCTAGACAACAATTAAAAGAAGTAATAACAATCCCTTACCAAGATGTTATATCATATGAGGTTCTGTTGAAGCAAGTTATTTGAATTTATCCGAAATACCATTTTTGATTTGATCTTTTTTTACTTATTTCGACAATATTTTATTCTCTAGGTCCTCTTCGATTTACTCCAGCTAATTATAGCTTACCAGTTTCCAAATAATTGCCTTTCCTTCATAAGCAGGCATTTTTGTACCTTTATTATAGGGAATTGATGTTGTAGGAGGGGTTTTACTGGTTTTCCATATTCCACTTTCAGGGCACACTTCTCCAGACCTGGCAACAGCACCTAAAGGTTCCCTCAAATTTGATAAAAAATTCCGGCTAGGTGGTAATAAGCTGCTATTTGCTTCTTTGATAATTTCTGACTTAGTTTTTTTGGCCACTTCTTCCAAGTCTTTAATTAGAAGCCTGAAACACTCCATAAAAGTTTCTTTTTCGACGCTTTTAAATGGACTAGGTCTATAGGTATAAGTATACGGACATTGATTCTGAGAATGAACAAAACCTTTCAGATCTTTTAGAATACCCATCTCAACTATTGGCTTAATTGGTCTGTTTATGCCTATTGCATATCCAATTTCTTGATTTATCCATTGTGTTTTGAACGATTGAGGTGATAAAATCGGGATGACGCAGTATGCCGAATCAATTCCTTCTTTGACTAATTCACTAAGTGCATTATTAGCTCTTCTCCTGTCCGCAATAACTAGTGGCTCAAAAAGGGGATGATTAGCAAGTTCTTTCTTAATTAATTGGACTTTATCAAAATTCGAAGATTCATAACTTATGAATAATAATTTTCCCATTTTATGTTGATTTAGAATCAAATTTAAGAAAAGATATCCTTGGAAAAACCAGTGGGCTTGACCATAGTTGGCCGGACAATATTGAACATATAGAGCCTGAGTTAAGCATTTGTTGTTTAGCTATGCATGAAAATTGTAACCTCCCTGGCGAAAAGTGGTCAATAAGCCCGGCTTTTGCAGTATGACTGCGAAGAGTTGTAGCATTATTCAAACACTTTTTCTAATGGTTTCCAATTATCATTTAGTTTACCTTCTGTATACTCATAGTTGAATTTTGATTTGTTTTCTGCTTGTGGTTCTTCATCTTTGTTAATAGCATCTTCTAAAGAGTACTTGTCATTGTTAAAGTAGTACCATTGATTATTTTCGAGAACTACCAACCCCCCGATGAAATTGCCGCCTTCTTTGTTCATTTGTAATAATTTGTTTGCGAGACCCTCTGCGCGGCCTTCTGGGTTTTGAGCAGTAAAACCACTTTTTGTGTCAAAAATTCCTATTCGTCCATCTTTGAATTTTAATATCCAATCCGGATAGAATAAAGCTTCTTCTTTTACTGAAGTATTGAAATACTTTAAACAGTAGAATTCATTACTTGAATCTCCATTCTTAAACCACCACTCCAATGATTTTTCTTTTTGCTCTAGATATTTGATGAATTTTAGTTCGTTTGCTCGTCCTTTATATTCTTTTCGCAAATAGACTGGCTGAATTACACTTAATATAGAAGAGCATTCTTCATTTGATAATTCAGCAAAGTCTTCTGTAAAGCTGTACTCCTCTTTAATCTCAAAAAGTGGTGCTTCTCGTGCCTCAATTTCCTTTTTGCGGTTTTTAATGAACTCTTCTTTGATAGGGAAGTAGTCCTTTAGTGCTTGAGTCAAGGCTGGCCGAAAGACACTTGCTTGTTCTTTGTTTATGTCGGCAATTAGTACACGATAATAATAATTACTATCCAGGTCTAATGAGCGTTTGAACCAAACACGCATAGCTGATTTTAGAGGAGACCAAGAACGGGCCACATTGGAAATTCTTGCTGTTGTTTCTGTTTGTTCTGATAAAAGTTTAAAACACCAGTAATTAAAAAGTTTCTCAACATCATTTCTTGACATATCATATTCTTCGTCTCTCCCCTTTTTTGCAAATTCAAGATTTATTTTGTCATAGTCGGAAAACTCGGCGTCAACAATAAGTTTATTTGTTAGTTTGGGATTTAGATCTATACCTTTTGCTTCAATCTTGGGCCTGGTAAGTGCTAATGATTCGTTTTCTGCAATTCCAAAAAAATTATCCATTGATTTTAAATAACTCATTTGGAATTGAAAGGTGTTCCCTAAATCTCCATAGTCGGCTCTCGAAACAAAATCAGAATAAATATTTTCAATATTGGTAATACCTTGCTTTCTTTTTGATGTGTAAACAAAAGGTTTGTTCTTTGAGGATTGGTCCGGAATACCTATTTCGTTACGCCTGTAATTGGTAAATAAATAGCCTGTTAGTAGAGCAGGATTGTTTTTGTAATCATCTTTTTTATTTGGTTCGGCGGTTCTTAAAATTCTACCAATGGTTTGCGTATAGAAAGTTGCAGAACTAATTTCTCGAAACATAACTAGAATGTGTGCTCTAGGACAGTCCCAGCCTGTCCCTGCAGCTTGTTTGAAAAGCATGAAATCAACATCACTTTCATTGTTGGTAATGAGCGTCATATTTTTTTGCTTCCCATCAAACCAAAGTGCTACCTTGTTATCAACATCAACTTTCTTTTGAGTTAAAAAATCAGTTACTATTTGTTCTTTTGTTTTCTGGCCAGCATCCTGCAATTTACTATCATCATTCGGTAATTGAATAAGAATAAGAGGGTTAATGCTTTTGCCCAATTGCTTAAATTGAGCCTCTAATTCTATCTTTTTCTGAATGGAAAGATCAATTAAAAGCTCGTCTAGATCTCTTCCAGGAAACTTATGTAAATCTTCATCAGTCTGAACGATAATTTTTTCTTTTATTAATCCCTCGTTTACAACATCATCCCTTTTTACATTTACATATGCAGCAACACCTTCTTCTATTTCATCTATCGTAGGCATATATTTGGGAGTAGCTGAAACATTAATAATTACTTTGGGGCTCACTATATCTACTACACTGGATTGAGCAAGTGGTGATAAGTGTGTGTGACTTTCATCAATGACCATTATTAATTCACGCCCGTCTTTTTTTGTGTTCTCAATTATGTCTTCAAAATAATAGCCTTGTTCTTTGTAAAAACTTTTATCATCCGGCCTTCTTAAGACCCTGTTTTCCGCTGCTTTTGAAACCAGTTTTTGCCAATTGATAAAGAGAATATCATTTTTAAACAGTTTGCCCTGCTTAAAATCTTCAATAGTGAGTAAATTATTTTCAAGGTTTGTATTGAAATACTCTTTAAACTTATCCTTGCTTTGCATTGCAAGACTATCACTAAAAGTTATCCAAATTACTGCTTTATCACAATCCCAATTAGGTAAAGAATTCAGACCATGTAAAAAATTGGTTATCATGAAGGTTTTGCCACTGCCTGTTGGAGATTTGAAAACTAAATGCCTTTGCGGTTCTGAACGTTGCCACAAATTTTGAAAAGCGTCCGTTAGTTTTTGGATTGCTTCTTTTTGAAAATTTAATGGGCTGAATTTACTCATGCTGATATAATATTGTAAATATTTTTATAAATCTCAAGAATGGGCTGTGGAATGGTTTTGATTTTAATGTTTGCAAGATGATCAAACATTCCCTCAAAATCACTGCTGTTACCCCAGCTGAACAAATAAAGAGAAACCGGTTTAGATATTTCTTCAACCTTTTTAAGAAAAATCTCCATTTCTTCTAATTCTTCTTTAAAGTAAACAGCTGTTACTTTTTCTGGGTTTTCGAAAAATTGAAAAAATTTAGTTGCTTCAGTTTCTTTCAAAGTGTTTTCTGCTATAGCAAGCAAATATCCTGCTTTATGTGCTAATGATGATTTATCTTCATCAGACGCCAAAAGAATGTTATTTTTCCCTACAAACGATGTTTTATAATAAGCGATTGAACCACCGAGGCCGTCAACAGTCCCGTTTTCATTTTTTTCGGCTGTTATTGTAATTACTCCATCTTCTATAGATTTTTTAATATTTGAAATTCTTTGATCTGTTTTCGCTTCTTCAATTATTTTAATAATCTCTTTATTAATTTTTTCAATCTTGCTTAAGTCCCCAAAACTAAGTTCTTTTTCATAAAGTTTTGTTTTAATTTTCCCAGTGTATGAATACCCATTAATGACATTTTTAATCCTTGGATAACAAGCGTTATCCATTATACCATTTTCGTTATTTGTTACTAAAATGAATTGTAACTGAATATTTAATTCTTCTATTAGATTTAACACAGCATGGCCGGTTGTTCCTGACCCAGCGAAGAAGTCTAATACAATAAGAGGATTGCTTTCGAAAGTTCTAGTTTTTATAATTTTTTCAATTAAACTGCATGGCTTTGGATAGTTCATGGGTAATTTATCTTCAGGAAGATTCAAAATTTTGGATAATTCTGTTTTAGCATCCTCGTTGGTACCAACAATTCTTGTGAACAGGCTTGATAAAGCCTTGAAGCTTCCGGACAAATCACCTTTCAATGCTCGAAGACTAAAATTCGTTGTTTTAATAAAAAACTTAGCTCCTTTTTTTACCTCATCCTCAACTTTTGTTTGCTGCCAGACAAAAGGCCCTTTAAGTCTTAAATTAGTAGTGAATTTATTTGAGGCAACTTCAATGTCTTCTAATAACTCAACAGAGGAACTTCCACTCCCATAAATTCCTTTAGGATATCTACCATCTTTAAGTTTCGTGTATAAATATTCCTTCTTTATTATGAGTTCTTTTACTGAGTTGGTTCGCTTAATTAGAGGGCCGTCTCCATCTTCACTAACGTCAGCACCAAAGAGTTCGATTTCAGCACCTTTTTTTGCATATATATGCAGATACTCTGTTTTCTTTGTGAATTTTTTCGATAAGTGACTCCCTTTTCTCTTTCTCTCCCACGTAATACAACCGACATAGTTAGATTCTAAGAATATGCTGTCACAAAGTAATTTTAACTGAGAGGACTCATTATCATCAATGCTTATAAAAATAACACCATCATTTTTTAACAAATTTTTAGCAAGTTCTAAACGTTTACTCATAAAGGAAAGCCAGTAACTATGTCTTAATGGGTGGTCTTTTGGTACATCTGTTCCGTCTGGGTATTGATTTAATATTCTTTTATCTTTGTATTTAAAACCGTCTGTTCCTGTGTTATATGGGGGATCAATATAAATAAGATCTATTTTTTCTTTATGGGTATAATTGAGACAAGTCAACGCATGGTAGTTGTCGCCCTCTATTAGGATATGTGTCGGTTTTCCATCCTCATTAGTAATCGCCTTTTCTTTTACTTCATCCAAAATTGGCATTTGATTTTCACTTTCTTCTTCAAAAGCCTCAGGTACTTCCATCCAAACCAAGCCATATTTGGCTTTTTTAACCCGATTATTGGAAATTTCTAGCTGCCTTTGCAGTCTTTCTATTTCGTTGAGCATTTCTTGCTCTTTTGATATTTTATCCATTATCATTGCTTCTTTTTTCAAGTAGTTCTGCTACTTCGACATCTAATATTTTTGCAATCTCAAAAAGGACTTCAAGTCTTGGTTGTTGTCGGTTTTGTACATAACCATTAACCATATTATAGCTCTTTCCAAGTTGCTCCGCTAACCATTTTTGTTTAATCCCTTTCTCTTCAAGTACTTCTTTAATTCTATTCATGATGTATAAAGAATTAATTAGTAAAAATAATTTTAAATTTCTAATATCTCGTTTTTTAATATAAAAAGCGTTTGAAATATTATCGCTTTTTAGGCTCCTTGCATTTGTAAAAACTTGGTATTTATAAGAAATCTGTATAGAGTTCTTTAAATAAAACTTATTTTACGATCAAAGTGATCCAGGATAACTATCAACGTGTCTATCCTGTAATCCAATGTTCCTTTCTCGATCTGTACGATACGTGCCGGTGAAGATTTTAATAAAGAATTCAAGAAGTCTTTAAGGGGAAAAACATTGATTAAGAATTTTTCCAATACAAATGTGGTGTTAGTCACTACCATTCCGGCGCAAAAGGCCAAGCCGGAATGATTGATTATACATTTTTGCTCCCTTACAAAAATGAGCTGTGGAGGGAATGTGTTAGCCTTTTTGAAGCGGAGAGTAGCGAAGGCCGGTCTTGATTATGCGAAGTGAAACAAGGGCGGCCGAAAGAACGAAATGAAGCGGAAAAATGGGATAACTCTTTCCAGGCAAAAACCGTGCGGGGTGAGTGAGAAGTGCTGAATTTACAATTTACTTAATAGAGAATATTAAAAAGGCGGTACTGGATGGATCGCTGCTTTTCCTCGTGCTAAAAGGTCCCTGGACCCGGGATATGAATGTACCGCCTTTTATATTCTATATTTTCAATTCAAAGAACTTTAAAAAGAAGGCGGCACCTGATGTGAAAGTCAATGTCTGCAATACAATCGTAGAATTTATCTACAAGTCTGATAATAGAAAGTGCCGCCCGGAGAATCTTTATAATCTATTTATTATTACACGTAACAATACAGCAAACCAAAGTTAAGTAATTTGATTATTGTTTCCAATTATTTTTTAAAGGCAACTTAAGAATTGCTTCATACCACTGTAAACCGAAAAAAATACCCCGAAGAGTATTAATTTTAAAGTTGACCTTCATCAGCAAAGCTTCTGTAGATCTCTCTTTCTGGGGTAAGGATAATGTGGTCGAGTAACTGAATGTCCAGAAGATTACCTGCCTCTTTTATTTTCTGGGTTATCTTTAGATCGCTCTCACTTGGATTTTGATTTCCTGAAGGGTGGTTATGTGCAACGATAATTCCTGAAGCGTTACCCTTGATGGCATACTGGTAAATCAGCCGAACATCCGTTACGGTGCCGGATAGTCCTCCTTCAGATATCGTGGTAATTCCAAGGACTTTGTTTGCCCTATTTAGCAAGAGCATTTTAAAAGTTTCCTTATGTTCAATTGTGTTTTGATTCCATGAATCAAAGAAGATCTTTTGTGCATCCCTGGAACATTTAACTGTGAGGCGATCCGATGGTTTAACTTTTGTAACGTAGGTAAGAGAAACTTCTGCTACATTGAGAAAGTCAATTAATTGCTGAGCGTTAGTAATGTTTTTCATAATGCGATAGATTTAAGTTAAACAAAGTTTTTACCGGGGAACGACAGCCAGAAGGACTAAATAAGTGCAAAAGGAAACGGAATAAATAGCGTAGCAGCTTTATGCCGTAGTCTTTTGCGTGTGGCGGCTATTTGCGCAAGGGGCCAACGTTTTTAGAACTTATGGTTAACTTTGTAAAAAACTTGTTTATAGAGTGAGCCTGGGGCGAACACCACTTTTTTATTATGATTTTAGCGCGTACCATTGTACCGCTCAAATCATCGCATTAGCGCTGTGAAGGGTTTAGCACGAATCCACCCGCAGCGAGGTCCCTGGAGAAATCCGGGGGTTTTGGTTTGAAATATATTTGTATGTTATGAATTGTAGGTCTAAATTTGATTTTACAATTTTATAGAAGCAATGATAGATATTAAAATATTCTATAGCTCTTTCCAGATCAATTACTTTGATTACAAATTAGCATACCTTTCGTATGCGGAGAATCATTTTAAGGAATTGAGCCAAGAAAATAACATTCTTAATTATTCTGAAAGAGACTTTGTACTAGCAATTAAATCAGATATAAGACAAACCTTATTTCAAGCCATTGAAACCTTGTTTGAAATTATTTTTGCTTTGCTCCCTGATAAAAATGGAAAAATATCGGATATGGAGATTATGAGAATCCTATCCAAAAGGGAACTACCGTATAAGAAAATTCAGAAAATAGCTGAAAGCGAGAAGGAACTTGAATTTCTCGATATGGAAATAAAAATATCTCCTGAAAAAATAGTATCTCTTGCCGAGTACATATTTTATTATAACGTCACCGCAACCGAAGATTATATTGATAAAATAAAAGTTAGTTTAGAGGCAATAAAGTCTGGTCTTTATACTCTAGCAAAAGAGTTTTCAGATAGAAAAGAATACAATTGTTATAAGCATGGAATGAGACTTGTGCCTGCAATGAAATTTCTGAAAATTGCAAGAGCTGACAATATGAAAGACATAGCAAACTTTGATTTAACAAATTCACTAACATATTACACAGAGGATTTAAAGCAAGGCAAGATAGAATTTGTCACCAAGTTATTTGATACTGAAAGAGATAAGAGATTAATTCAGTTATGTTCAGGCTTATTATGGAACATAATTAAGATTCGTGACATTGTGTTTAATAAACTCCCCCAAAAGGAAAGCGGTTCTGGTCAAATCTGTTTCTTTGATAACGATACAATTTTGAACTCAAATAAGGTATCTATACCTATGCATAATTTCAGATTAACATTAACAAGAGGAAAAGATAAGACGTAATAAGGCAGGGCTTTTTGTATGGTAATACTCTTAAACGGATGAGTGCCCTAAATCGCTTTAGAATGTGTTCTATTTCGAATCTTTCTAGTTAATATGATTCTCCACTTCCATTACAATCTGGACAGTCCTTAACCCATGCACCAAAGAGTTTGCCAGTATTAATTTCGCCTGTTCCATTACATCTTTTACACTTACCACCTAAAGGACTCTTGTACATGTAAGATGATCTATCCAAAGGCGTAAATTTCAGACTAGCAGAATCTTCCTGACACCATTTCCACGCATCAGTTCCAATCTTATTTTCATCTATCCGTCTATTATAATCTCCAAATAAACCAGTATATTGAGGATTACTGTTCAGACGTTTGTCTTCTTTGGAACCAATTTTAATTTTATCGATTCCTCTATTGTACTTAGCGAAATCAAAATCCATAATTGCTTAAATTTTATTGTTAAAACAATAAGTCAAATTTATGCTAAAATGTCGCCAATGTCAAGTATTCACCTATAAATCTTGCACTAATAGTTAGGAAATAAAATCGGTTATGCACTCAAATCATCTTAATCAATATAGATTTTCGACCTTAATGCCATTCAAGGCCAGACTTTCTATAAATAATTTTATGTTCATATTTCTAAAATATATTTGACATATCAGAAGGGATAAGTATAGGCAGAAATAAAAAATGGCCATCATCTAAACCCCGGTTGTATCTTGCTTTAGTGGAAAAACCAGTGGGCTTGACCATAGTTGGCCGGTCAATATTGACCACCAAAAGCCGGAGTTAAGCATTTGTTTTTCATCTGTGGATGGAAATTGTAATCTAACCACCATAAGCATGGAACAGTGCTTTTCATAGTACCATTCATTAGGTTTAAAGCTTTGTTTATTTTCATTCATTAAAGTGGTTATTTTAGGCGTTATTCACTTTTGCAGATTTTTTAGTAGGGGAGTCAACCTCTAATTTGAACAATTTATTATAAGCTAAATTGTCCTCAAGACGAAAGCTCAAATCATAAATTTTTCTCGAAAATTCGGACCATTCACCTGTTATATCCAGATAATCTTTCTTATGGAGAATATATGAAATTAAGTCAACTATCTGTAAAAACTCACAGTATCTAGCAGGAACAAAGAAAACGTTTCCAATGAATTTTTTGCTATCAGTAAATACGGAGCTTTTTTCTAAATCAGGATAGACGTATGAAAACATTTTGGCTCCAGATAAAAATGTTGAAAAAGCACGGATCATTTCAGTGGCATTTCCATCCATTACGCAAATAGCTTTTTTTACTTCGTAAGATCTGTCAATATATGATGATAGTCCAACCCAAATAGTATTATGCATTCTATAATCCGTAAAATTTCTTTTTTTGAGCTCATTGTAATTATTATATCCAAGCCGTACAATTTTAAGTTTGTTTTTACGAATTATATTAATAACCTCATTGAATATTTTTATCCTAAAATCATCTTCGATAGCTGAAAAGTCCCAACCCTTATTTTCTACATCTTTTTTGGGGTTAATCCGTAAAAGAGAATTTCCATGTAACACTGGAGCTGAATAGATAAACCTACTTCCATTTTTCTTGTTTGGGAATTGTTCAATAATCAGGCTAATGACTTTATAAAAATCTGCCGTTATTTGTCCTAATTTTCTTTGCGGGATGAAAATTGCTGTTAATGTAGCTAGCCCTGACTTTTCACAGAAAGATTCATCAATATAGATATGAGTATACCGAGACTTAAGAATTGATAAAATAGCAAATTTAGCTCTGTGGTAGAATTTGATAAGGTCTTTCAAATATGTCTTAAGAAAAGCTTCCATGAATTGGAATCTTGAATTTAATCGAAAGTTTATAATTTATTAAATAGATATTTTGTCTTAATCGCACGACGCTTTAAATCTAACTAACTCGTTTATAAAGGTATAAAAGATAAGTAAAAATCCAACCAGTTGTCAGATAGTGGAAAGCCCTGTACTGGCGTAATGTAAACCATACGGATAATTTTTAATGAACAAGCTCTTTAATCTGTGCGTGAATAGCCCTAAAATTACTCTCTACATCAAAGAGAAAGTTCCTCTCTGGCATGCTTACCGGCTCACAAGAAATGTTTTTAAAACGGGTATTAAACTCCTTGTTACTGCCTTCCACAAGGATCCCGCAAAAATGACCTACATCAAACTGCAGTATATCCTGTGGCTTAATCCTTTCACGTTCCTGAATTGAAAAATTCTTTGAAGTTCCTTCACTTTTGCTGTCAGGTTTTTTAAAATTCAATATCATCTACGATATTTCTTATATTATTTTGATGTCTAATTCGCTCTTGTTCTTCTCTTTCTTTTTTTAACTTTTCTCGTAACATTATTTCTGTATGTTGCTTATTTACAGTTTCGACAACAAGCTTTAATGTGTCTTTATGAATTTCTTTTACTTCTTCAATCGTGGTTCTTTCAAGAATTATTTTATTCCCAATTACATAACCAATGCCAGGTCTATGTCTCATTGTAAATTGTGGTGGTCTGTCCCATGTTTGCCTAAATAGTTCTGTCCACAGATTGTCCGGATACTTATTCAATTCAAAAGGAACACGATACAACGCACTTCCGGGAGAACCATCATTTAATGGCTCACCAATTTCATCAACAAGTATTCCTTTTATTTTAACTTCAGTCATAATGGAAGATTCTTCTTTTTGAGTAACTGGCTTAATTGTCTTTGAATGTTGATACTGCCCTATCGGAGGCGCAACCTCCCTAATATTTAAAATGGTTGTAATTAAATCTTGATAATTACTTTCCATGTCAGCTTCATTTCTCAAATCAATATAGTATTTCCCCGAAATCCAAGAAGGAGCAGATTCCGTCCATTCTCCTTTTCTTAATATAGGAATAAACTTTCTGTGATTCTGTTTTTGAAAAACCTCGCCTGTAATAATATCTCCTTCGTATCCAACACCGCCATCTCTGATGTCAGATTTTCTTTTATATTTTGGAGTGCAAATAATTAATACATAATCGATTTCTCTGATTGCCTTTTCCATGAAACTGGTAAGTTGATCTCCTGGAATTACTTCCCATTGGTCAAGTTTTACATCAACTCCATCTTGTCTAAGCCTTGATGCGAGGTCTTTTACCCACTTTTTGTTCTCGTCATCTTCCCAAGAATACGAAATAAAGGATGTCGGATAAGTTGTCATATGCTGTGTCTTTTAAACTTGCTATTAACTCCTTTTAACTCCAGAGCTTTTCAGGAGTTAAACAAAACTTATTTTACGGTTAAAGTGATCCAGGATAACTATCAACGTATCTATTCGATAGTCTAACGTTCCTTTTTCGATCTGGGAGATCCTTGCTGGAGAAACACCAACCTTAAAAGCAAGGTTCTTCTGACTTATTCCCGAATCGTTCCGTAAAGCTTTAACCAGCTCCCCGATCCGCCTCCTCTCCTCCCCTGTCAAATTTGTATTAAAGATTCTTTGTGCCATAATATGATTATTCTTCGTGTCCTGTGCACTCTTTAGAAAACTATTTGTTTGAGTTTTTTGGTAAATACTCTTTCCCTATGGGTCCTGCCTTAATGGTCACCTCCGCTCCCATTGAAGCAAAAAAAGGAATTGACCTATAAGTTAATGCTGTGTTCTCTTTACAAATTCTAACAGCTTCTGATTCTTCAAAAGCAGCTCCAATGGCTTGCTTTTCTTTATCCTGGATGACAAATATTGATTTCATATAAAACGATTTAAGTTATTTTCTAAAAAATGAAGCATAGAAAGCGCCCATCTTTCTCATCAGCTTCGATATTTGTGAAACATCTTCCGGGGGCCGGTCGATCCACTCCACTTTATCAAAGGTTCCATCAATAAAAAGGGCGCTGAATTTTGGCGGTTTTAAATGGTGGATAACGTATCTACCGGCGCTAATTTTTTCTATTTTAAATACCGGGGCCTTCTTGATATATTCTTTTACCAGCTCATCAATGGGCTGCTTCAGGAAATATTCCTCTGTAGTGTAGCGAAAGAGATCGCCGGCCGGCTGGAAGACATGAAAGACTTCATCAGTCTGCCGGATGCGGTAAACAGTGGAGCTGCTGCGGTCCTCCAGTATTTCAAGGGAGCAAACCTCAAGCATTTTTAACCTATTAATAATTTCAAGACCGGGCTGAATGGCAACATCACTAAAAAGCTCATTAAACAGGCTATCGATCTGCTTTAACCCAAGCAAGTGCCAGTCATTTCTAAAAACCACACCTTTCATATCTGGTTCCATTGTTTCAACAAATTTAAGGTTTTTATCGTCCCATGGTCAAAAACATTAATGGCCAGCCGCAACTCGATGTTAACGGCTGGCCATCCGCCCTCTTAGTTTTCTGACGGAAGGAACAGAACATTATCAGCCAGGTAGATTTTAAAAACGTCAAAATTTTCCTCGTAATCATCTACTAGCGAAATTGAACTAAAATTTTGTTTTAGCATAGGAATACTGTCCAGATATAAAACTACCTTCCACTCCCCTGCGTTTTTCCCCTCTGTAATCCTCTCAAGGGTCCAAATTTGAAACTTTATAGCCTTAACTGCCCTTTCACCCTGATAAGATAAAACAGTGTCTAAAAACCAGCACAGGCCGAATTTCTCGGTTATGTGCTTCACTCCATCAGTTAAGACGAATTTTGAAAAGAGGTCTGAATGTCTGTAATAATTTTCAGATCCCCGGAATCCTAAAAACTCATCGTTTAAGGATCTTCTTTCCGTTTTTTTGCTTTCTGTGGTTTCCATTTTTTGTACAGTTATTACGGTGTGACTCACCTTTTAGATTAAATTAAATATTATTTGCCTGGCAAAAATTATCAAAATAGGCGTTCTCCTGGGACTCAATAAAAGAGCTGGTGTTTTCTGTTTCCTGCTCTGCCTGAAATTTCTTTGAGGATCTGCAGTAAACCTTTTTATTTACCCTGTCATATAAACAGTTTTCGCCCTTTTCGATTGCCCGGCCGGTCTCAGCGCATTTGCTTTTAAATTTTGCATTAATAAAGTTCATAAAAATAAACAGTTTTTACGGTGTGGCTCACCTTTTTAAATTAATATTTGTGAAAAGAAGTAAGCGGGGACGGGGCTGCCGCCCCCGCTTTTTTTTATTTGTCCACTTCAACTTCTTCTACTTCTTCAACCTCGCTATGGCTTTCTGATTTTATATTGAAATATGGGACTGCATCCGGGAACCTGTCAGCTATATAACTGATAGCCTTGTAAGCTTCTGCGCAAACTTTGAAAGCCAGATTTTCATCTTCTTTCAGGCTCTCTTTCCATCCTTGCAAATATGCTGCTGAGTTTATTTTCTGCTTTTCAGGTGCAAAATTATTGCTGGCCATAATGAAAGCGGAGCTGATTTCTGCCACAAGCTCTTCAATTGCATAGGCTTGTTTATGGTCTTTGTAGCTCTCATTAAACTTTTTCATTCTCCCGGTTCTGATATCATGGCCGGTGCTGTGCGTTACTTCGTGTAACAACGTAGCATAAAAAAACTCATTGTTTTTAAATTGGGGTCTGTCAGTTAGCTGAATAAGGTCTTCCAGAGGACTATAAAAACAACGATCTGAACCCGGGACCAGGTTAATTTTGCACTGCCAGCCGGTAAGAACTTTTTCACAACCTTCCAGAGTTCTTTCAGGATTTGAGTTAATAATTCCCTTATCTTCTGTTTCGTTTAACAAAGCGTTGTTAATCACTGTTTGCAATCCTTCGCCGGTCTGGACGTCTGAAAACTGAGCTACATTAAAAACATGATGTATTTTAATAAACGGAAGCTTTATAATTTTAGCATCGTTTAACTGCTTTGTTGACCATGTATTATATGGACTTTCAGGAAGATTTTTTCTCTGGCCGCCAACCATCTTGTAAAAAGAAAAGCTATAAAAATATACCGGTAAGCCTTCACTTCCTTTGTTAACAAGATAACCAAGGCTTAAGCCCTGTTTAAAAGTCATAAACTGAAGAGTGCTGAAACCTTTAAACATTGAAGCGAAAAGAAGAAATATAAAATTTCCGTTTTTGTACTGGTGGCCGGTCTTGTAATTAGTCACGGCTGAATTTTTGTTCACAGGAACGAACCAAGGTTTTTCCCAAGATTCATTTAATTTGCGGTTTAACATCTCGTTAAACATCTCCTGAAGTTGTTCTTTTTTCATTCTGTTAGTCAGTTTTTACGGTGTGCCTCACCTTCTAAAATTAAATTATCACATATGGTTCCACATGGAACTGAAAACACTGTATGTCAATCAAATAACCTACTTAAAGATACAACCATATATGATATAATCCAAACATTTTAACAACTATTTTCAAACATTTCTTTACTTTTTTCACTCATAATCATTACGTTAAGGAGATAAGCAGCTCTGATATTAATATTTATTTACTGACTAAGTTAGTTGATGATTATTCCGGATTTTGTCGAAATAACATTGGGACCTACTAAAAAATTCATTCATTCGTCCTTTTCATTTTTGCCAGGGAGCAAAAATGTATAAACAATCATTTCGGAATGGGCTTTTGAGCCGAAATGGTAGTGACTAACACCTTTTTTGTATTTGAAAAAATTCTTAATCAATGTTTTTTCCCTTACAAACTTCTTAAATATTTAATAATAGAGTACGAAGCTCACCTTATCAACCATAATGATGAATAAAATTAGGTTCCTCAATTGAATAATCACATGTAGTTCAAATTATTGCTTCATAATAATTATTGTTATTATAAAAATCATTATTTGTTACAAGAGATTGAAATTTGTATATATTTGCATCTCTGTAACAAAAACTAAATCCTTTATGTATTCGAATAGAAGTAAGAATAATATGACATTAAGCACATTTATTAATAATATTTATTGTTACATTTAACACTTATTCAAAATAATATTACTAACTTGTAACATATTTCCTTATTAGTTGTTATTACTTTAATAAGATTTGTCAGAGAAAGCATCAATCAATTTATAATTAAAATCATGGAATCAAATGCAGTAATAGGTAAAAATGTAAAAGCCTACAGGGACAAATTACATTATACCCAGGATACTATTGCTAATTATTTGGGTATAAAGAGAGAAACTGTCAGCTATTATGAAAATGGCCACCGTGAAATTGATCTTAATAAACTAGAAAAGCTTGCTGATTTGTTCAATGTTGAACTGAATGATCTGATTTCTGAAAATCATTCTATCCCGGAATTTGATCTTGCCATTGCCTTTCGATCAGAAGGACTCGATGAATCAGATTTGATAAAAATAATTGAGTTCCAAAAGATAATAAGGAACTTTGGCAAGATGCAAGCTATTTTAAAAAAAGATGACAACTAACTATCATTTACAAAAAGAGGCTGCTCACTTCAGAAATTTTTGGGAGATTGGGCCTACCGATCCTGTTAGACTCTCAAGTTTAATTTTAAAACTAAAAATTATTGTTGTATTCAAGCAATTGAGTACAAATTTTTCAGGGATGTCATATAAGGTCGATGATTATAATTTCATGCTCATTAATTCCCAACATCCTATAGGTAGGCAAAACTTTACTATTTGTCATGAGCTATATCACATTTATGTCCAGTCAAACTTTGCTATTCATTCTTGCATAATCGAAGCTTTTGATAAAAAAAACAGAACTGAGTATGCAGCAGATTTGTTTGCCTCTTTTTTCTTACTACCTGAAGATGGTGTTATCGGATTAATTCCGGAAGAAGAGCTGAAGAAAAACAAGATAACCTTGCAGACAATACTCAAAATTGAACAATACTATAGATGTTCGAGATCTGCACTATTGTATAGATTAGATAATCTTGGTCTAATATCAATTCTCGCATATGAGGAATTTCGATTTAATGTTACAAAGAATGCTAAACTTTATGGCTATGATACTGCCCTCTACCATCCTGGAAGGCATGGGAATGTTTATGGGGAATATGGCCCAATAGCAAAAAAGCTTTTTGATTCAGAGAAAATCTCAGAGTCTCATTATGTTTCTCTATTGAAAGATATAGGGATAGACGTTGATGAAGATAATCATGGAGAATAATAGCGCAAGGCAAAAAAAAGTATTGTTAGATGGTGATGTAATAAGTCATTTTATCAAAGGTGAATTAGTTGATCTTCTTCCGAAATTATTTCCAAATCGGTTAATTCTTCTCAATATTGTGAAAACTGAAATTTATAAAAGACCTGGGTGGAATATTATCATAGACAATTTAATTAAGACGCATGTAATTGAGGAAGTCGATTTTCCTGAGGAAATAGAATTTGTTAAAGAGTACGCTCATATGATATCAGGTTCAGGATTAGCTTTGGGAAAAGGAGAAAGTGCATGTATGGTTTATTGTCGATTTAATAAGGAAATATTAGCAAGCAGTAACTTAAAGGACATTCAGAGATATTGTTCTTACCATAGCATTGAATACATTACAACTGCAGATATTATTTATGAAGCACATAAAAGAGAATTAGTCACTGAAGTTGAATGTGATACTTTTATTTCAAAAGTTAAAAGCCGAGGAAGTAAATTCCCATATGATACAATGAAGGAATTGCTTTCAAATTACAATTAATACAATTTTGGTTTCTGCCAGTTTCTGTTTTTATTAAGGAAAGTGACAAATATAAATTGGTTTATATTAAAGAATTGGGGCATTTATAGCTCGATGAAAGAAATAATTTAAGCTATTTGGAATAAAATTAAATCTTTACAAAAGCCTAACATTCAACTTCTGTTAAAAAGAAATCTTCAATCTTTACAATTATAGCTGGTTCAGTTTTAAGGTAGTTTCCCCTTCTATTTTCTGGAATAGAATTTATATCTAATGACAAAAATGAAATTATTGTGAAGGGAATACAAAGTACCTTACCAATACTTTCAAGTGTATCAACTGTAGGATTGCAGAAAGCTGTCATCTTGATCATCGGTTTTTCAAATTAAGTAGTATCAAAAGGAGAAAAGGAAGTCATTTATTCACTTGATTTTGTTCTCTACATTTTCATTTCCGTTCCGCTTTTGATTTTTGGTGCTTAACTGTTTGAAAAAGGGAAGTCAAATTCAATTAAAGTTTTGTCCTTGCTGGTGAGAAAAAAAAGTAGTCAACACAAAATTAGTTTTGAGAAATAAGCTCTTTCGGTATATGGTTTAAACTCAAAACATTCCAGGTATTATCCATGACCTGACTCTTAAATGCATCCGTAATCTTCAGATATTTTTTCAAATCTTTCTCTTTTTTTGGAGCACCCATATCCTGTAACGCTTTTATGTTTACCCCAAGCATTATGCTATTGGTAATAAAAGTCTTTCTGGCGGTATGAAAAGTAATAGATTCATGGAGAGGCAGAGATACCTCTGTTGTCTCACTGCCTATAACACTTTTTTTTATCACCAGCCGGTTAAATCCTGTTTTTGGAAGCTGTTTCGAAGCAATAATTCCACAGCCTTCTTTCAAATATTCGTTAATATTTTGAATCGACATTTTCGGAAGGGGATCTTCATCACCTTCATACTTTTTAAGTATTTTCAGAGCGAAATCATTGAGAGGGAGAGTTTTAACATACCCTGTTTTTACTTGGGTTTTTGTTAATAGCTTATTATTTATATGCTCTCGCTTTAGAGAAATGACATCACTGTACCGGAGTCCTGTAAAGGACGCAAAACAGTATAAATCTTTCACTTTATTTAATCGGTGACTTTCAAAGTTATAATCCATCAACACCAGAAGCTCATCCATACTTAAGAATACAACCTCTCTTTCAGGCTCATCAACTTTAAGTTTATCGTAGATTTTGCCCTGATAATAATTACGTTCTTCAGCCCAATGCAGAAATGTTGAAAGTACTCTGGTAATCTTTGCATAGTATCCAACTTGCTTCCTTTCAGTTATGTAGGTATAATTCTTAAGTTTATCGATAAACTTAACATCAATATTGTCCCAGGTTAAAGTATACTTTGTAGATTCCTGAAATCGGACCAGGTAGTTTTTTACTGTAGTATATCCCTTTATTGTTCGCTCTGCTTTATCTGATTTATTTGATTCTATAAAATCGCTGAATACTTCCATAAAAGAAGTAGATTTTAGCACAGATGATTCTTCAGGAATATTGAGAAGATTTGTCAACTCAAATTCCGAAGGTTTCCTTCTTTCCTTTGTAACCTTATTAAAAAGCAATCTGGCCTGGGCTTCAACGTCATCGATAAATGCGTTCATTTTTGAGTTTTCTTCATAAACTTTTGTATTCTGTGAAGACAACCTTAGGCGTTGTGATTTTTTATTCCAATCACGGATTCTTACTTTTCCCAGCTTCATTCTATAGGCTTTATAGTTACAATAGATTGAAGCTATAAGAGCAACTTTGCCATGTTTATCAAGCTTTTCTGATTTAAGATAAAATTGAATTTCTGTCATTTTTGAGCGTTTTAGATCTAATTACATAAACCAAAAGTAGGTGCAAATTAGGTGCAAATAATTACTCAAATGTAGTAAAATGAAATCCAATAAACAAAATACAAATTGTTAATGTGCTGTTTTTCAAGTATATTAAAACAATGAAGTCAAATGCAGTAAAATAGATTCAAGTCCCGCTCCGGGTACCAAACGGCACAAGAGGTCAAAATTGACCTCTTGTTTCATTTTATGACATTCTGAAACCATCACCAAATGAGTGAATGAGAAAAACCAATTAACAATGAATCAGGGTTGCAACTTTTAAAATTCGAAAATTGGATTTTTTGTCAGAGTTGCAACCAGGGATTGGTTCAAATCGACATCTTTCTTTTTATCTGACCTTCTCAAAACCTTACTAATTCGAAGGATGAGTTGTATGGGTTCCGTGAAAACGGGAGATACTACTTCCCCATTCTCCAAAATCAGTTTTTCAGCAAAGATGTAACCAAGGATCTTCTTCTTGGTGGTACCGTCTCACTTCCTGTAATACACCAGAAGGTTATTTAACATTTGGACTTCCTTCTGAATATAAACTCTAAAAGATGATGTTTATTTATCAAAGAATTAACTTGGATCAGATAATCATTCAAATTCTGCGTCAAGTATTCAGGGACACCGGCTTTTCTAATCAGACGAAATGGCTCCGCCGTTAAAAGTAATGCATTGTATAGTTTTCAGAATAATAATTCGACATTAAATCCGTCTGGGGTATATCCAGCTGGAACCCGAAACTATCAAGACGATTGTTCACATCATAAGTATATGACCAGATATGCTGATATCGTAAATATTCATCCCCCTGGCTGTTAAAATATGCCGTATAACCTGTCTCCACGTTATTTGCCGAATTTCTGGTTTCACGCTTCAGATAACCATCAACTAAAACCAGGGCCCGGGGAATTGAGGAAAAAGGATTTGGTACATCCGAATAAGTATAAACGTCAACCTTCCTTAATTTATCACCAATGTAATTTTCGATCTTAACAATATTCCCTTCTTCCCAATAGTAAAGCAATCTGAAATCTGGAGTAGTGCTGCCAAGGTACCTTTCTTTCTGCATCAGACTTCCATCCTGGTTATATTTAATTTTATAAGTGTAATACGGATTTTCGGAATCAGGAAGGTATACAGTAACATCATTTTCGCTGCTCCACACACATTCCTGTACAGAAATCCCTGCCTTTGTCAGGTTCTGTACTCTTCCGTCCGACCAGTAGTTTATTGCATATGTGCTGACAGCCGGAGGTCCGCCTGATAATAATGAATCCTGCAGTGAGGAGAGCCTGCCTGAACTGTCATATATGAATTTTAAATTGTGCGGATAATTAATTTTCGGGTTTCCGTTTACTACTTCGTTAACATGCTCGTCTACCGACCACTCTAAGCTATCCTGTATCTCTTCCTTGGTGCAGGCTGCCGTAACGCTTAGTAAACCCGGCATTATCATGAGAATAATAATATTCTTCATAGCCCGCGAATGTTGATTTTATTTTACCTGGACTTATAAATATTTCAAAGTTAAGACATTAATTCGATACAGCGATTTTCTCGTATTGAGAATTTTCCTATTTACGGAAAGATATTTTTCATCCTTTCTGTTCCGGCTCCCCAATAGCTCAATCCATGTATCAATAAGATATAATACCAGATTTTACAATCAGAAGGTCCCCAATCCAGTTGCAATTTTTATCCGTTTGGCATACTGAAAAAGAGTGTGAGCAAGAGCAAGTCAGCTCGAACGAACACTCTCTAACTTTTTTGACTTACTTCGCTCGTCGAGCTCACAATGCTAGCATTGTTCGGTTCTCTAAACTCACTCACTCACACTTTTTTGGGATTTCCCCTTACCTCACTAATCATGAGGATGAGTTGGACTGGGTCTGCGAAGACAGGAGTTGCAACTCTCCCATTTTTATCAATATAAAATCCACTTTCCAAAATGATCTTACCATCAGACTGAAATAAGAAGGTAAAGTCCTATAATAAACAAATATTTTTTAACCACATCTTAGAAAATCCGCTATTCAAACTTCAACGAATCAACAGGGTTCCGTGAAGCTGCTTTCAGAGATTGATAACCCACAGATAAAACTGCAATAAGTAGGGCTAAGATACCTCCAATTATAAAACTTAAAACTCCAATGCTGGCTTTATATGCAAAATTCTTTAGCCACCAGTTAATTGTAAAATATGCAATTGGAGCAGCAATTATAAATGAAATAATAATCAGGTTCAGGTATTCCCGGGATATCAAACCAATAACGCTGTTTGAAGAAGCTCCCATAGCTTTGCGAATACCAATTTCCTTGGATCGCTGTTCAGCTGTAAATGTAGCAAGCCCAAGTAATCCCAATGACGCAATAATTATTGCCAGAATGGTAAAAACAATAAAGATTTTACATAGCTGTTGTTCTTTACGGAACTTTGCACTAAAGTCATCCGTTATGTAAGAGAAATCAAATGGACCTTTACCGGGGAATGATTTCCAACTCGATTGAGCTAAATTAATTTTTCTGTTGATATCACCAGGTGTGAGCCTAACAAGAATATTGTTCCCTTCAGTTCCAGGGAAAATTATCAGAGAGGTTATTTCTTCCTCCAGTGATTGAAAATTATAATCCTTAACAACTCCAATTACCTCCCTTTCATCTGCATTATTTTCTTTCCAGAAGGTCTGAATCTTCTGACCAACAGGATTTTCCCATCCAAAAAGACGAGCTGCAGCTTCATTGATAACAACTCCTTTGGAATCAGAAGGAAATTCTTTTGAGAAAAATCTTCCACCAACCATTGAAGTTTTCAATGTTTTTATCAGATCCTCATCGGCAAAGCAATAATTACTTCCTCGTTCCTTGTTGTCTAATCCAACCGGCCTGAAAAGATCAGAATAATTAACATTTGGAGGAACCAGGTTGCAGATACTCGCATTTACTACCTCGGGGATCTTAAGTAATTCCTCTTTAAAAGCATTTTTGTAAGAGCCTAACGATTCTGCATTTTTTATTACTATTAGATTATTTTTTTCAAACCCTAAATCTTTTGTTTGAATGTACTGCAACTGTTTATAGATGAGCAAAGTACAAATTATGAGTCCAATAGACATGGTAAATTGAAAAATCACAAGGATACGTCTGATCCCTTTGCTTTTCATTCCGGTTTTTAACCTTCCTCTCAGAACTTCAACAGGCTTAAAGGATGTCAGATAAAATGCCGGATAACTGCCAGCCAGTATACCAATAATAACTACCATTAAAATAATGAAACTCAAATAATAAAAGTTATATAAAGATTTAATAGTAAGTAACTTGCCAGAAAGAACATTAAACTGAGGAAGAATAAATGCTAAGATAATCTGAGCGATAATCAGTGAGATCAATGTATACATTACTGACTCCATCAGAAATTGAGTACGAAGCCTGCTTACTGATCCTCCAAGTGATTTTCTTACTCCAACTTCTTTTGCCCTTCCTGAAAATTTTGCTGTTGACAGATTCATAAAATTAATACATGCAATAACAATAATGAAAATTACAATTCCTACAAGTAAATAGATTGTATCCATAATACCACCAGGCTCCAGTTGAAGATCAGGCTCCGGAGTAAAATGGATATCCAGCAATGGTTGAAGGTAAAAACCATAAGCTCCTCCCTGCTTTAAGAATTCTTCCAATGTTATCCCCAGATATTGCTGTGCCTGAGGACCAATGTTCTTTATTACCAGGTCCGGAATTTTTGATTCAACATATTTCCAATCAGCATTTTCATGAAGTTTAATGTAGGTAAGCAGTGAATTGCCTAACCAGCTTGAATTCTTGCTATAATCCCATGATCCCATTGAAAGGATCATACTAAAGTGGAAATGAGAATTCAGAGGAGGATCTTTAACAATACCCGTCACAGTACAGGTCCATTTTTCTGTTCCAAATTCCAGGGTTTTACCAATAGGTTTGCTGTCACCAGGTCCGGAATACCCAAATATTTTATTTGCTGCGGTTTCTGTTAATACAATGCTGTAAGGTTTATTTAAAACTGATTTAGGATCACCAAGAATAAGGTTAAAACTAAAGAAATCGAAAAAGTTTGAATCAGCCAGTAGTACAGTTTTTTCTGTATATGAATCTTCCACATTTACAATAGAGATATCCTTCCATGGTGCTATCCGGCACGCATTATCAATCTCAGGAATTTCTTCAGTGAATCCTGCTGCCAGAGGTGCCGATGAATATGCAGTTTTGAATTCCTGACCAGACATGCGTCCCATAAGATTAACTCTGTAGATCAAACTGGCATCTTTGTGAAACTTGTCGAAACTGAATTCATCAACAACATAAAGTATAATTAGAAAACTTGTAATTAATCCAATTGTCAGACCTGTAATATTGATGAATGCATAGAATTTCTGCCTTCCGATGTTTCTAATAGCAATTTTCAGATAGTTGAATAACATGATTTTTAGTTAATGTATTATTAAATTTCAACTAATTCTCTTACATTTTTCATTATAAAGACATAATTTTCTATAATTTGATGCACATTGAATAGTGCTCTTTTAACTACTCCCCATTCTTAGACCACGGGTTTGGAAATATAAGTTTTTCTTCTGTTCTATAAATATTTGTAGTTATTGCATGAAGATGATCAACAACCATAGTACAAAGTTTACAAACAAGCTATGCATCAGTAAGACAAATAAAACTAGGTGTACGAATATTAAAAGACATAAAAAGAGGCTTTCTCCTCTCTTAAATAATCTTGTGACCTCTTCCCAATAATCCTATCCGTATAATATCAGCGTTAGATAGAAGTATATTAAAATTTAAAAATCTCACTTAACTGGTTGCAACTTTTGTCCGTTCGGGGTACCACGATTAATTTTTAAAGCCTTGTAATTATGTATATTACAAGGCTTTTGCTTTGATGAAATAACAATATAGTAACAAATGAATACAAATATTCTTAGAAATCCAACTTCCTATTTGCCTTTATTAAGCCAATATTGACATTCTGATAAACTAATTTTATCGAGTTATTTCTTGTGTTGCAAATGCGCATCGTAAATTCTTTTAAAGGATCAAAACTGATTTAAAAATTTAAAGATTCCAGTGTACTCAAGTAAGAAATTAATTTGTCCATGATAATAAATAACCCAAGAGAATAGATAAGGTCTTAATTTCAAGGAAACGTTCTACCTATTGTTAATCTCGGTTATCGGTTTCAAAAACCGGGAGGAGATTATGTTTTTCGCACAGGGACTGGATTCCCGGAGTTACTTTATCTGAGTTTAGGTTTTTGCTTTTAGTTCAGGCATTCTCGCCAAAAGTTTTCCAATAATTGTCTCTTCACTTACTTTTTAATAATCTTCTCACAAAAAATATGTTACATGGATGGTTGTTAAATGTTGGCTATTCACCATAAAGACAAATTTGGCAATTCTTATCCCAATTCTCCAAGCATATCATTCTGTATGTAATATATGCTCATTATTAGTATCAGGGATACATTATCTATACCATTTGATACTCAGGTATAAATTCAATATTCTCTACTACCCCTGATACAGTATTGGCCTGATAGTCAATACATTCATATAGCACATAAGTTTCTAGTTACAATATATCTTAACCTTATATAGCTAATTATTGATTTTGCAACTCTACTATACGGGAAGTTGGGAGGAGTAAAAAATAATTGCTTTAAATATAGCTTTGGGTTAATTTTGACAGAAATATAAGGTAAACAAGTGTTATAAGACCGGGGATAATATACTATTAGGTGTTATGCAATGAATAATTTGCTTCCTCCAGTCAAATAAGAACTTAATACCACTACAATATTATGAATAAATGAAAAGGCTGAAAATCTGTATAATAGATCTTATTCATAACAGTCCTTCACAATCTTTATACAGGCATGTTATGTTTTCCAATTATATCAGTATCATGCCTCAGATAATCGCAGTATGGTGCAGGGAAGAAGGTCATGAGGTACACTATCATATCTTTACCGGATCACAGAAGTTGAGTTATCTATTATCGGATCGGGCTGACCTAGTTTTTATCAGTTCATTCACCTATACAGCACAGCTTGCCTATGCCCTTGGCAATTATTACCGATCCCAGGGAATTGCAACAGTTCTTGGAGGCCCTCATGCCAGATGTTACCCGGAAGATGCCTGTCTTTATTTCGATTATGTGCTGGGATTGACTGACAAAGGATTGATAAAGGATCTATTACATTATTTTGAATTGAATACGCATCGGGGAACATATCTTAGCACTTCTTCCCAACCCTTATCAATACCAGGTGTTCGTGAAAGATGGGAATTTATCGAAAAAATACACCAACAGTTTAGTATTGTTAAAGTAGTACCAATGATCGGAAGTTTTGGTTGTCCATACCAATGTGATTTTTGCATTGATTCCGAAATCCCTTATCAAACGCTGGACATGGACATAATCAAAGCAGACCTCCAATTTCTTATTAAAAAAATGAGACATCCCAGGGTAAGTTGGTATGATCCTAATTTTGGGATTAACTTCAATTTATTTATGGAAACCATCGAATCGGCAATTCCTCCACGAAGCATTGATTTTATTGCAGAATGTAGTTTATCAGTTTTAAGTGAACCTAATGTTAAAAGACTGCATAGGAATGGATTTAAAATGATTATGCCGGGTATTGAATCATGGTTTGAATATGGGAAAAAATCAAGAACAGGATCTCGCATTGGAATGGATAAGGTAAAGGAGGTATCTGACCAGGTGAATATGATACAGCAATATATTCCACAGGTACAAACCAATTTCATGTTTGGCCTTGATAGCGATGTTGGTCAAGATCCATTTACGCTTACCAAACGTTTCATTGACCTTACACCTGCTGCTTATCCTTCATACGCGTTGTTATCAGTATATGGGAAAGGGGCTAAGGGGAATTTAAAATATGAAATGGGAAACAGAATTATTCCTTTTCCTTTTCACATGATGAGGTCGGTGCATATTCTGAATATTATACCTAAGCATTATACCTGGGAAGAATTGAACATTCATTTTATTGATTTATTGAAATATAGCTTTTCTACCAAAGCTATGTACCGTCGCTTCAATGCCAATCATATGACTGCCCCAAAATGGATTACTCTTCTCCTATCATTAACCATAGGAGGTTCAAGTAAAATAAGATGGTTATCGGCCATGCTTAAGAATCTTCACAGAGAACCGGATTTTCAGTCTTTTGTAAAAAAGGAAACCAGTAGTGTACCGGTATTCATGATTGAGGATGTTAAAAAAGATCTTGGCCCGTTGTGGCATTGGCTTCCCAACAAGAGATTATCTTATGATCCAAACATAATCTCGAATTCAACATAAACCGCAGGTTCAAACAATATAGTGGTGTACTATTTCCTTGTCACAGTTTTTGCATATCCCAACCCCAATTCCCCAACCATCATCAATTACTGTATTATACAGTATATCAATAATATACACCGCTCACGACATGCCGTTTAAAGCCATTTTTAGCCTGTTTAAGACACTATTTCCCCTTCAGCAGCATCTACCATTGCCGAAACACAACAATGTCGTAAAACGCTTTAAAACAGCTAAATATGATACCTGAGTCATTTGCATATTGTTATAACTATTTATATATCAATATATTAATAATGTATGTATGTATGCTATCTGGGAAGTTGGGGAGCTAAAAATAAAATTGCTTTCAGTAAGACAAAGGTTTAATTTTGTTAGGGATACAGGCACAACATTGAAGAATGAGTAATATCATATTTGCAATATGGCAAGCATAATACCAGGCTACGAATATGACATCTTCATCAGCTATCGCCAGAAAGACAACAAACATGCTGGTTGGGTTACTGAGTTTGTTGATAATCTGAAGGGAGAACTTGAGGCAACATTCAAAGAAGATATAAGTGTCTATTTTGACATTAATCCTCATGATGGACTGTTAGAGACACATGATGTTGATGCCTCATTGAAAGATAAACTGAAATATTTAATCTTTATTCCGATCATATCACGTACCTATTGTGATCCAAAATCCTTTGCCTGGGAACACGAGTTAAAGGCATTTGTAAAACAGGCTTCTAATGATCAGTTTGGACTTAAAATAATACTCCCA
>Ga0307377_10000134_pt1 | contig 101939 bp, 93 predicted proteins | sample TR3MG_FD_202535 | JGI IMG/M metagenome (GOLD analysis project Ga0307377, IMG submission 202535) | Soil microbial communities from Risofladan, Vaasa, Finland - TR-3 | ecosystem: Environmental > Terrestrial > Soil > Coastal area > Acid sulfate soil | place: Finland: Risofladan, Vaasa | collected...
AGACCGCGATGATCGATGGCTGTCGAGAACACCTGCAATGGTCGCGGGTTTGACCGATCATGTTTGGTCTTTGCGTGAATGGCTGAGTTATCCGGCCGTTCAATTAACATAAGACACAAGGAAAAAACATGGAAAGCTGTGAAACTGGCTTGTAGGGGGTAGTAATTATGGCTGGAATGTTCTATTCACTGCAGGAAGCTGCTGCGAAGCTCAAGATAAAACAGGAACAGGTAGAGGAACTTGTCAAGGAGGGCAGGCTGCGTGAGTTTCGCGACGGCGCGAACGTACTGTTTAAGGTTGAGGAGGTGGACGCGTTGATGTCCGACACGCGTATTCAGGCATTCAAGAAAGCTCCGGCCGAGCCGGTGGAACAAGCAGAGGCCGGTGAGATTTCTCTGGCGTCGGAAGCGGGTGCGGAGAAAGGCGAGCACGAGGAGCTGATGGAGGCCGATACCGTCGCAGGCGGTCTGGGGATTAATATCCTGGGGGAGACAGACAGCGAACTCGAACCGACAGATGATACGACGGGAGAGACCAAAGGGGGGACAGACCAGGCTGCGTTGGAGGAAATTGAGGAGGACGTAAATCTGGATACTTTTGGGAGCGGCTCGGGCCTGCTGGACCTTTCGCTGCAGGCCGATGACACCAGCCTTGGGAGTATTCTTGACGAGATTTATACGGCCGAGGGCGAGCAGGAGACTCGTGAGGGTTCGGCGTTGGAGGTGGTCGCTGATACGGGGCCGCCGGCGGTGCTGCCGGAGGAGGAGCTTGCCGTTGCCGAAGCGGTTCCGGAGATGGCGGAGATGCCGGCAATGGCGGGGGCGTATGCCGAGCCGGGGCCTGATAAGCTGAGCAACGCGTTCGGGATTATGCTGTTTTTGCCTTTGTTGGTCCTTTTTTACACGGCGATAGTGGCTGTTACGGGTTTCAACGATGTGATGCCAGCGATTCTGGGGAAAGTGCAGGCTATAAACGGGCCGTACAATGTTCATATAATCTGGTATGTGATGCTTGGTTTTGCGGTGGTGGCGGCGGCGATAGTTGGAGCGGGTTTTATGACCGGCGGCGGGGGGGCCAAGGCGGTCAAGAAGGAAAAAGTAAAGAAGCCCAAAAAGGCGAAAAAAGCAAAGGCCAAATCGGCGCCGGCTGATGAGGAGGAAGGCGTGTAGGAATTTTTGGATTCGACGGTCAGAGCGGCCCTTTTCGAGAAGAAGAGGGCCGTTTTGCTGCGCAGGGCGGACGAGCGGGGGGTTGAAGGGTTTTTGAGCGGAATGCTGTCTGTGAGTACTTGCGGCGCCTGAAATTGGGTTTGATCCGGCTTCGCCAGCCCGGCTTCGTATGGGACTTCGCCGTGGCAAGCAGGCTACGCCGCGATAAATTGGGTTTGATCCGGCTTCGCCAACCCGGCTTCGTATGGGACTTGGCCGTGGCAAGCAGGCTACGCCGCGATAAATTGGGTTTGTTTGGGTTTGCTTTTCAGGGGTCTGAAGGCCTCGTATATTTTCATAAGCCTCTTTGCCAACTAAGGTTGCGTTCATTTGGGCCTCCTGGAAATTGGGTTTGTTTTGCATAAAAGGGCGAATTTGTAGAGGATTCTCGACAAGTGTAGAGGGCAACTTCGTCGCTCGTCGCCCGTCGCTCGTAATAGCGTATAGCATCTTGTATAGCGTATAGCGTACTGCGTATATCGTATTTCGTATTTCGTATTGCGTGATGGGTATTGCGTATCTCGTATTGCGTATCTCGTATTTGGTTGGGGGAATGGGTAAGTTGGTTGGCGGGGCAGAGGTTTGCCGGGGTTGACGGGTTGTGTGAGACAGGGGCGGTCCCGGTGAGATAGGCATGCGCCATCTCACGGGATAAATTTTGGGCTTGGGTGGCCATTGCAAGATGCTCAGTTTTCAGGGGTCAGGGGGCAGTTTTCAGCATTTAGTATTGAGTATTTAGCATTTTAGTTTGGTGGGTATTATACAACAGTAAAAGTTAGATGTCAAGCAAATTTCTCTGTTAGCGATTTGTTGCTCGTGGTAGATCAGTTAATGAGTGAATGGGTGGATGAGAGGATAAGTGGTGAATTGGTAAGGATTAAGGATTGAGAGCGGGGTGCGGCTTGGGGGGATTTGCCTTGCAAAATGGGCGATTTGGTGGTAAGAATGGGGGCAGAAATGGGAGAAATGGGCCACTGTCTTTAGTTTTTCTGTAGTGTCTTCACTTTCTTTGGGGGAGTATTTGATTCTAATTAGCACTCATTACTGGAAGAAATATATGATGGACGGTGAACCGGCCGTTCTTCGTTAGATGCTCTGTCTCCTTGATTTGTCGACAGTTAGGGCGAATTGATGACTTTCTTAGTTCGGGCTTATGGTTAATGCACAGTTTTTCTTTTCGCTTTTCGAGTGCAGCATTAACAGACGCAATAGCTTTGACGGTATCGCCGTCCATAACGTAACCCAGCATGCCGCCATTCTCGCCGCCGGAGTAGTGGCCGCTAACATATCGCATGACGCCTTCCTCGATATATTCGCCTGCCAGTGAGGACCATTTGCCTCTCTTATCCCTCTTGTTCAACAGTTTGCATTCACAGGCCAAATATTGATCTTCATCATTATTGAAAGGCGAAAAAACCAAGTCCGGTTTGCCAATCAATATACCCTCTGGCGAAAGGCATTCTGCTTGGGACCATATTTTGAACAGATGTATAGAACGGTCTTTATGATTTCTCAAATGACGACAGAACTTTCGGTTGATAGAGTCCTCGTCAATGGCTGATTCAGTCGGTAGCGCGAAAGTTTTCCACGACTCGACGATCAAAGCCAATATTATTGGCATCTGTTCCTTGACATGTGTACGCCAAAACCCAGGATTGCCTTCTATCGCCATTGAGGCCCCTCCCTCGTCTGCAAGACTGCTGAGGCAATCTCATCCGCATCATTAAGTGCAGTAGTGCGCATCCAACTGCGAAGCGTCATTGGCTTGAGGATATAGATATGGTCTTTGTCAAATATTTTTAGGTTGCGGCAATAAACAAAGCCCCCCCGACCGGCCGGGAGTAGTTCATCAATGCGGTTCAAGACTCGCCGCATATCTTCGGGGGCTGCTTTCTCATAAAACGGCTTCGGCTTATCCTTGGCACGAGAGATAACAACAACGGCCTGTGAATCCGCTTTAACTACATGGGCTTGGACTTTGCATCCTGTTCTGGCATGTATGTTGAGCATTTTGCAAAGGGTTTCTGTATAGGTCTGCTGCTGCTCAGGATTAACATGCGTGAGAGTTTTAACTTTCTTATTTGGATTGGCTCGGGGTGTAATACTGGGGATGATATAGTCAACTGTATCCTGTATTAATATTTGTTCATATTCATCTATGTCGTAATACTCGTAGACCAGAGGGCGGATCTTCTGCATGGCCGTTCTTAGCTTTTCGTCTCGCCCTATATGTTCTTTTTCGATAGCTGTCTTCAAAAGGCGCATCTGATGGGCTATCTGGTTTATTATCTCGGCTGAATGTCGTGGATCGGAAGTCGCTTCAGGAAGGGGAAAGGGCAAAAGCCCTACTTCTTCCAAGAAGACTTGGTCTCTTTCAATGCCAAAACTGGCTGAAATATGAAAGAAGTAGTAGTCGGCAAGGTCCGTATTTAACACGGCAGCCAGAAACATCAATAGATTTGTATCCTTGGGGCTGCCACAAATAGACTGGATTGCATGACGAAAAACCACGGGAAAATCGCAGAATGCCTTTCGAGAAACGCTGTGGTTAATGAGGACCATCGGAGGAGCAAAGAGGCGTTGATCCGGGCTGCGGTAGAGTTGCGTAAATCTTTTTTTGAATTTGTACTGCCCAAACTTGGGGCAATCCTGGCTTGTCAATATGAGATTGATATTCCTCTCTTCCGCATCAACATAGAGATGGTCTTCTGTCCACCAGATTGCTTTTGGTTCACCATACTGTTTTATTCTTGGTTGCGACCTGCCCTCAACTATTTCATAGTATTCGGGTAGATAGGGCTTAAATCCTTGCCCCTTAATGAATCTTTTCGGTCTGTTGGGCGTACCTGTGATCTCAATAAGGCGGGACATATCAGACAATCGTTGGAATAGCTTCAGATCGCGCCATGTGCCCCAGAATTCAGTTTTCCAGACGTGTGATCCCTGTTTTTTTTGAGCGTTTGCCAACAATTCTGAAAGGCGGATTGTCTTGACGTCGTCATGGTAAATGTATACAGGGCCGCCGCGCTGGCTGCGAATATCAACCTTGGGACTTTCGTATCTGATCTTGCTCTTAGTAACATCCGGTTTTGTCTTATTGAATCGAATAGCAACGCCGGGGTGGACTGCATCGGCAAATAAGACAAAACGCAAGTCCGAGAAGTTGATGACTCTTTCTACAGTAACATGGCGGAACCATTTGGCCTGAAATTTATCGGTTTTGTTGAACAATACAGCCGTCGGAAGCAGAAGGCAGGCTTTGCCTGAATCACTGAGGCGTTGCGGCGCTTTCCACATAAAGCCATGAGCGATCTGTTTCTGCGGACCTCTGATATCTTTGTCGAATTTTTGCCATTCGAGGAAGAACTTATCGTTGCATTTGCCCCTGCTTACCCACGGTGGGTTGCCAATCACACAGTCGAAGTCTGAGGAATGAAGTTGGAGGTCGGGATCGAAGAAGTTGCCGTGGAGAATTGTCCTTGGCTCGTCATGTGGCTGGTGTTCGTCTTTTGGTAATAATAGGGGCGGGAACTTCAGGCCTTGTTCTTTGAGGTTCTCGACGTCCCAAGGGTCCAATTGCTCGAGTACAGCCAGATATAAGCTAAAACAGGTAATATGACAGGCAGTCTTGTTGACATCAACTCCAAACAATTTGTTTTGAAGGATATCGAGCAATTGTTTAGCTGTGGTTTTTCGCTGGTGATTAGCATGCCTGGCCATCCATTGGTTAGCCATGCGATTGAAGAGGCTGACGAGAAAAACTCCGGAACCGCAGGCAGGGTCAAGGACTTTGGATTCGTATAGAGGTTGTTTATAATTCTCAAGCAATATATCCACGGTCAACTCTGCGAGGTGAGGGGGGGTATAATATGCGCCGGACGTTTGCTGGAGTTGCCCCTGTTCGCTGATGAATCCCTGGTAAATGGCGCTGATTGTTTCAATCGGGATTACGCTGAAATCATAGGCCCAGAAGCTGAGGGTATATTGGCCGGTCTTCAAGTCATCCCCATTTAGAAACGAGCCGATAATCCGCATATGGTCGTCAGTTACCTCTTTTTTCTCTTTATTGAGGTCTGTATCAAGAAGGCTGCCGTTAAAGGACTCCTTCAAGTGGTGAAACAGCCGGAACAGAGAATCCCTGGCCTGTGGTCGGGGCAAGTCATTTAAGATATCGACAAGGCGATTGTATTTGCCACCTATGCGCCCGAGAACAGTGTCATCTGGAAAATGTTTGCCCTTAATCATTTGGCGTTCTATGAGATAGCAGGTGAACAACAAGCGCATCAGGAAAAGATGCGCGAACTCTGGCGTAACCGGGTTGTTCGGGCAATTGATGAGATTTTTTGCCGTCTCGGTCAGATTCTCCAAGAGGCAGCGGTCCACGGCATGCTTTCTGTTAAAACTGTCGGGTTTGCGGAATATCTCGCCAGTCTCGATGGATGCGAGGACTTGGTCGAGTTCGAGAACGTCAGCCACTTTCGCAAAGACACCCACGAGACGCCCGTTGCCGTCAATATCTTCGGCTTTCTCAGTCGGCAGTGCCTGACCGGAATAGACCTTTACCTGGGTGTCAGAGATAATAACCAGCAAGGGTACGACATGCTGGTTCCACAGGTATGTCTGCCAGTGTCTTATGTTTTCAGCGTCTAAACATGTAACCCTCTTGAAATATGCAGTGGGCGCACGCTCAACATATAGTACGGCATCGAGCTTCAAATCGCGAAACGCCCTGCGAACTGTGTGAGAATGCGGCAATGGAGGATCAACAGTGGCTATCTGGTCAGGAGCGGTAAACAGGCCGCGACGGTAATAACCGGACTTGATTAAGCCTTCAATCCCTGGATTTTCCGTTTTAGCCATTTGGAAAGAATGCCAGACCGTACTGTCGATTTAAAATGCTCCAATACTATAGTATTCGGGCTTTGATTGGATTTCAATCAAATAAATTGTGCTTGGAGTTTCTGTGTGTGTTTTTGGCCGGACTGCGCAGTGTTGCCGGAGGCCGCGATGAGGAGGGAGGGAAAGAATAACCGCATGGGGTAAAGGCCGTCGTGCGATGAGGAGGCGGCGCGGGGAGGGGAGGGGTGCGTTATAGTCCTACCCCCAGCGGAGCTGGAGGCTAACCGAAGCGGAGGCGACGCTTTGCGTCGCGGTTTTTTTATGGGTGGGGAGGTGCGTTATAGTCTCACCCCCAGCGGAGCTGGAGGCTAACCGAGGCGGAGGCGACGCGGGGCGTGGCGGTTTTTTTATGGGGGGGGCGGGAAGGGAAGTGAAAAGTTAAAACGGAAAGGGCAAAACTAAAGCTCAAAATGCAAAGGTGGGGAATCCGCCTGAGGCGGACAAGAGTGTAAAGTGCAAAACTGAGGGATGCGCCAATTCGGCGGGGCACACGTCGGGCGGGTGAAAAGGGGGGAATTAATATTTGACAAGGTTATGGTCGGTCAATAGAATGGTGGTCGCTCATTATGGAAATATAGAAAGGATTGAGTAATGGCTGGTAATATAATTGAGCTGACTGACGCTACTTTTGATGAGGTTGTTCATAGCTCTGATGTGCCGGTTCTGGTGGATTTCTGGGCGCCGTGGTGCGGGCCCTGCCGGATGATGGCTCCTATTCTGGAAGAGGTCGCGACTGAGTATGCGAGCAAGGCCAAGGTGTGCAAGCTTAATACTGATGAGGCGCGTGACAGCGCTATGGAGTTCAGCATAAGCGCGATACCGACCATTATTTTGTTCAAAGACGGCCAGGTTCAAAAGAAATGGGTCGGCTTGACCGGCAAGAACGACATCTCGACGGCAATCAACGCGTTGCTCGGCTGAGAATCATCCTGCGTTTTTGTGTGGCGGCTGCATTGGCGTGCAGCTTTGCGGAGGAAGCATACCTTTGCGGGGGGCGGGGCAGAAGGTCAATACCAGATGGTGACTATGATATTGGGCTCGGTTTTTTTGCCCTGGACCTCGCCGGTTGCGGTATTAGTTCGCTTTATAATAATGCCCGGATTTTCCCTTAGCCAGCTGGTAATCTGCTTGTCGAGGAAATCCATAGCTCCGGGATGCAGTTTTGTATAGAAGGTTTTTACACCCGTAATTCGTTCGGGTGAGGAAATTACCTTCTGGGGCCTTCTCTTGGCGGCCTCCAGTGCCTGGCCGGTCGTCTCGAATTCCGATACCTCCGCGGCGCCGCCGCCAAGGTTCAGGGGTGCGTGAGAGACGCTGGTTTCGCCTGTGCTGTCGTCAAAGGGAATGGGCTTATCATCATTGCGGGTGATGGCGCTGGCATCACCGTAAATGATTAAGGGGTCAAGCTCTTCGCTGCCAAAATCTTTGGTATCGAAATCTCTACTGTCTATATCGTTCACAACGTTATCCTCCACCAAGGTTTAATTCTACAACGAGTTTACTGTCAAAGGGGTTTGGCGTCAAGAGAAAAATATCGGCAGAATTTTGCCGGGCACCTCGTCTGGTTTGTGTGCATATTTTAAGCCTTTTCAGCGGCAGCTTCAGCCTTTTTATTTTCAGCCTCCGGCTTGACTTTTTCAGGGTTTGTATCCGTTGTTTCTTTGGCCTCGACGCGGGCTTTTTCGGGGAGTGGTTTTGGCCTTTCGGTTTGGGCTTTTAGTTCGTCGGCCCTCATTTTAGCCTCTTCGGCTTCTTTTTTGGCTTTTTCGGCCTGTTCTTTGGCTTTTTCGGCTTCCTCCTGGGCTTTTCTGGCCTCGGACTGGGCCTGTGCGGCCCTGGTCTTTTCGCTAAGAACCTGCTCAGCCGTCTCGATAAGTTTTTCCTTTATCTGGTCCATTTCCTGTAGGGCCTCGACTTTTTCTATCTCGGCCTTTAGGCGTTCGAATTCGGCCCTTGCGGCCTGCTGTTCCATAAGGTTGGTGTAGGCGGCAGCTCCGAAGGGGTCGGTCAGTGTTTGCTGGAGGCCGGTTTGATATTCGGGCTTGGCGTGTTTTTGCTTCATTTTGTTTATCATCTTGCTGTATTCAACTCCTCCGGATGAAATGCTCGGAGTGAGAACGAAAATGACCTCGGTGGCCTTTTCCTCGTAATCCTTGCTGGAGAAGAGTATGCCCAATACCGGAAGGTCTTTCAGGAAAGGAACTCCGCGAATTACGCCTCGCTCCTCGCTTTTTCTCATACCGCCTATGACCAGGCTGTCGCCTGGTTTTATGCGGTTCTCGGCAACATCTATAGTGCGCTCCGTGATAATCGAGGTTTGAACAACACCTTCCGGTTTGGATTTTGAGCCGAGTTGTATTTTAGTTGTGAGGCCTATCGAGCCGTCGGCATACACGTAGGGCGTAACTTCGAGTGAATCTTCAACCCATTGATATTCGGTCAGATTGAATGGCTCATCAAAGCCCGGTTTTTCCACTATTTTTTGCAGCGGAACGTTGTCCCGCAATCGGATGGCACCTTTTTTGCCGTTTACGGTTTCGATAGTCGGATTCATAAGGATTTTGAGGTATCCTCTTGAGATGAGAAGGTCGACGACAGCCCTGAACTCATGACCGGGTATGCCCTGGTTTTTCCAATAGCCCAAGTCCAGCCCGAATGTGGCGCGTTTTGATTCCCGCAGGGAGGCGCCCGGGAAGGCGGGCAGGAGAACTTCCTGCAGCGAGCCGTCGGGGGCTTCAACGAGCTGGCTCTTGCCGCCGAGGGTTATTTTTTCGCCCAACAGGTTTTCGACTTTGATTGTGGTTTCCCAGTCCATGGTTACGTCGGCGAACCGTTCGACTATCAGGCAGTCAACATTTACCTGGATTGGAGGCACGTCGACCTTATTCAGGAACTCGAGGACCTTGTCAGCTTCCTGGTTGTTCGGGCAGTGAATAATCAGTTGGTTAGCTGCCGAATTAGGGCTTACCGTATATGTTGGCCTGGGATAGTCGTTAGCTTGAGGATTTTGAGGGGCCGCTGCGGCTTTGAAGAATTTAGAGAATTGGGCGTTGATCAGTTCGGCGAGCTTCTCGGCGGGGTGGTTCTTGCAGAAATAGAAGAGTTTGACTCCGTCGCTCACCTCAATCCTTTCTGCCGGCTGACGGTACAGTTCAGGAAGCGGGTTTCCGATGTTGGGATTTTCTTTAATCTGTCTTAGCTCGTTTAAGATTAACTGGGTTTGCAGTTCGGTTGGTTTTGCGGCAAAGAAATCCCCGCAGCCGGTCAGAAACGACAGCCCCACAATGACAACCGGCCACCTTAACAGGGATATACTGGTGAATTTGACGAGGCGGTCAAGCATTATGCAACAACACCCAAAACGAATAACATTGATTATACCGTTATATCGCATTTATGCAAGCGTTATCGTTAAAATTAGCTCAGGGTCGGTCAAAATATAATGACTGGAGATGCCTGCCGTGCTAATCTCTGGGGTTATGACGCAGCGAGGGAAAAAACTTGAAACTGTGGGTTTTGTTGCGCTGGGCTGCCCGAAGAACGCGGTCGACAGTGAGAAGATGTTAGGTGAAATCGCGCAGGCCGGTTATGTGATAACCGACGACGCAGAGCGAGCGGATGTCGTTGTGATAAACACGTGCGGGTTTATCGCGCCGGCCAAGGCTGAAGCCCTTGAAGCGATAAGACGCATGGTGGAATGCAAGCGGGCAGGCACGGTAAGGAGGGTCATTGTCGCGGGCTGTCTGCCGCAAAGATTAGGCCGGGAGCTTTTCGGCGAGGCCGAAGGCATCGATGCCATTGTCGGGCTGGCGCGGCGGGAAGAAATAGCACGGATAATCGGAAAGACTCTCGCGTCCAAGCGGCCGGCTGCGTATCTGGGGCGCGCAGAGCAAGCGGGCGAGGACCGTCTTGCCCAGCGGCCGGAAGAATGTCTGGATGTTCCTGATGATAGAGTCCGATTGCGCATCTCCCCTGCGCACTGGGCGTATCTGCGAATCAGCGAGGGGTGCAATCACCGCTGCTCTTTTTGTACGATACCGGCAATCAGAGGCCGATTTCGGAGCAAACCGCGGGAACTTGTTTTGGCTGAAGCGGCCGAATTGGTGTCAGCCGGGGCAGTTGAATTGAACATAATTGCGCAGGACACGACGTACTATGGGCGGGACCTGAGAATCAAGCACGCATTGGCGGTGCTTTTGGGTGAGCTTGAGAGGATTGAGGGGCTCAAGTGGATACGATTGATGTATTCGTACCCGGCCGAGATAGACGGGCGGCTTATCGATACCATCGCGGGCAGCAAAAAAATCGTGCACTATATTGATGTGCCCGTCCAGCATATCAGTACTGAAATCCTCAAATCCATGCGCCGGCCCGACACGAAAGAGCAGATATACGGTCTTATTGAAAAGCTGCGTTCGGTGATTAGCGATATTGCGCTACGAACGACGCTGATAGCCGGGTTTCCGGGCGAGACAGACGGGCAGTTCGAGGAATTGCTGGAGTTTGTCAAGTGGGCTGAATTCGACGCACTGGGTTGTTTCAAATTCTATCCTGAATCCGGCACGGCGGCGGCGGAGATGCCGGGCCAAGTGCCGGAGCAGGTGAAAGAACGACGCGTAGAAGGGCTTATGCTGACTCAGCAGAAAATCGCCTTCGCCAAAAACGAGATGCGAATGGGTACGACAATGACCTGTCTGGTAGATTCCGTTGATGCTCAGGGTACCGGGAAGGGGCGGTTTTACGGGCAAGCGCCAGATATCGACAGTGTCTGTATTATAGAGAATTGTTCAGCGGCCCCCGGCCGATTTGTGGACACAAAAGTCATTGGCACAAAAGACTACGACTTGATTGTCAAGTAAATTTAGTGTTGAATTATGCTTCTGACCAATTAAACTTTGAATTATGCTCAGGCTTATTCCAAACATCTTGACTTTTGCCCGGCTTGTCTTGACCATCATTTTTCTTGTTATGGTTTTGTGCTCGCCGCAGCGCTACGCTCGGGGCGAACTGCCTTTTCCGGATTTGCTCGATATTGCCTTTATCCTTTTTGTCATTGCCGGCGTGACAGATATGATAGACGGAATAGTCGCTCGAAGGCTTAACGTTACCAGCAAGTTTGGCCGAATGGTGGACCCGTTGGTCGACAAGGTGCTCGTTTGTGGCACGTTTATTTGTTTTGCCATAATTGGTGAGCCCAAGCTTTTCGGTCTTGGGCCAGCCGCTCTGGCGCTCGTCCACTGGTCGGTGGCGGGCGTTCTCATCGCCAGGGAAGTGTATGTAACCACACTGCGTCATATTGCGGAGGCCCGGGGGGTCAACTTTGCCGCCACATTCTCAGGCAAAATCAAGATGTTCCTTCAGTCGTTTGCCATAGGGACGGTGATTATAAAGATGGCTCATGTTCAGACCGCGACCTGGGGATACTGGTTCACGACGGTGGTGTTTGCAGTTATGCTGACAGTTACTGTCATCTCAGGTGTGCGGGCCACCCAGCGAAGTTCGTGGAAACGGGCGGCGGCCACATCTTAACCGTTAACAAAGGCGCTGTCCCAGTCTTTCCAGACGGGTTCGAGGCCCTGGCGTTTTATCATGGCGGCCACCTGGGCGGGGGTGCGGCTGTCGTCGATTTCGAATTGCTTGGTTGAGTCGCTGCAGGCGGAATAGCCGCCCGGATTTGTCTTGCTGCCGGCGCTCATTTTGGTGATGCCGAGACTAATCAGGTGGTCGCGCAATTCGGCCCGCTCGCGAGTTGAAAGTACCAGCCCAGCATCGGCGAAGCACAGCCTAAGGGCCATTATCATCTGCGTGAGGTTCTTGTCGCTGAGCAAGTGCTTAAACTGCGAACGTTGGACTTCAAAGGCTGGGCGCAGTCTCGGAAAAGAAAACGATACGTGGGACTGCCAGTAGCGTTTGATTAAATAGTGGGCATGCTCGGCCAGCACCAGGGTTTCGGCGCGCCAGTCGGTCAGGCCCAAAAGAACGCCAAGCCCGACCTCGCGCATGCCGGCGGCAGCCATTCGGTCCGGCGACTGCAACCTGTTATCGTAGTCGGATTTCGGTCCGGCCCGGTGATTGTAGCGGTAAACTTCCCGGTCATACGTTTCCTGATACAGCGTTACACCCTCGATGCCCGCCTCGAAGAGCTTCGCATACTCGTTAGTGTTCATCGCATACACTTCTACGGCAATGAAGCTGAACTTTTCGCGGAGTTTACGGGCAAGTTCGGCAAAATAGTCGATGGTAATGAAGTCCCTGTCTTCGCTGCTGACAAGCAGAAGGTCAGTGAAGCCTTCGGAGGCGATGATATCGGCTTCTTCGAGGGCTTGCTCAATGGTCAATCTTGTTCGTTCAGATTTGCTTTCTTTGTTGAAGCCGCAGTATCGGCAGCTATTTACGCAGAAATTCGACAGGTACAGCGGGGCGTAGAGTCTGATTGTCCTGCCGAATCTTTGGATAGTGAGATGGTGCGCCAGTTGCGCCATTTGTTCGAGGTAATCTTGCGCAGCGGGCGAAACGAGCGTGATAAGCTTTTCGAAACTATAGGCGCCTGCCGGCTGAGACAAGGCCCTCTCGACATCGGTGCCTGTTATTCTCGCAAGGCGGCTGTTCCATGGCCGGCCGTCGCCGTCGAGGGCGTTCTCGCCGAGGATTGTTTTTATGTCGGGGCCAAGATGTTTTTGTGGCGCAATCATTCTGATTCGTCCCTTAGAAAGCCGGTCAGAGGACTGGAGGCACTGGCTTTTTTGGCGGCAGCGGCCGGTCCGCTTTCGTAGGCCAATCGTCCAGCCTCTACAGCCAGCTTGAACGCCACGGCCATCGCTGATGGGTCATTTGCCGTTGCGATAGCGGTATTGACCAGGACCGCATCGGCTCCGATTTCCATTGCCTCGGCCACGTGCGAGGGCAGTCCCAATCCCGCATCGACGACGACGGGGACATTTGCCTGCTCGATTATTATTTCGAGGGCGGCACGGGTCTTGAGGCCCTGATTGGAGCCGATAGGGCTTCCGAGCGGCATTACGGTAGCGGCGCCGGCATCTTCAAGCTTTTTGCTCAGGATGGGGTCGGCGTTGATGTAAGGCAGGACGACGAAATTGTCTTTTATGAGAATCTCGGCGGCCTTGAGCGTCTCGACGGGGTCGGGCAACAGGTAATAGGGGTCGGGTGTTACTTCGAGTTTTACCCAGTTGATTGCGGTGGCGGCCCGCGCCAGTTTTGCAAGGCGGACAGCTTCGTCGGCATCGCGGGCGCCGGAGGTGTTGGGAAGCAGAAGATATTTTTTCAGGTCGATTGCGCGGAGCATGTCGTCATTTTTGTTCTCGATATTCACCCGGCGAAGGGCGACGGTGACAATCTCTGTTCCCGATTTTTCGAGTGCGTCGGCCATAATCCGGCTGGAGGCGAACTTGCCCGTTCCAACGAGGAGCCGGGAGTTAAACTGTTTACCTGCAATTATCAGCTTATCCATTCAATCAGCCTCCGGGCACAAATCGCACCAGCTCGAGGTTCTGGCCCTTTTGGACCTGCGTATGGGCGAACTTTTCGCGTTCGATGATTTGGCCGTCAATCTCCGCGACGACCGTGGCCGCTTCGACGCCCAGGCGCTCGAGGATTCGAGCGAGCGTGGCCGGCAGTTGGCCGGCGGGAAATTCCTTCTCGACACCGTTTATTTTCAGCACGTCCATTTTTTGCCTCGTATGATTCACAATTCTATTTCGTCGATTATCACTTCCACAACGGCGTTGGCCTGATGACAGGCGGCGACGCCCACGCGCGGCGCCAGAAGGGTCGGCTCGGAATCGATGCCGGTCTGGCCGTCGCCGACCAGGATGTGCCGGGGGGAGATGCGCCGCGTTCGAATCGCGTTGCTTTTTCCGTAGCCGGCGAGGCCGCTGACCGAGACGATTATGGTCTTTCGCATTTTGGTCAGTACGGTCTCGACAAGCATTTGTTTTTCCTGTGCCTTGTCGAAACACTCGGCGATTACATCCGCTTCGGCGAAAATCACGGGCGCATTGTCGGCATTGAGTTTTTCGCGATGACCTGTTACTTTCACATCGGCGTTTATTCTCCGCAGATTCTCAATCGTGCAGTCGACTTTGCTCTTGCCTATCTGGTCGGTGAAGTACTGCTGTCTGGTGAGGTTGGCGGTCTCGACGCTGTCGAAGTCGGCGATTATCAGCCGGCCTACACCGGCCCTTGCCAGCGCGACCGCTACGGTCGAGCCTAAACCGCCCAGACCGGCTATGCCTACCGTTGCTTTCTTCAGTTTTTCATTGATGCCAGTCATCTTATCCAAAAAAAACGCACTCCCGCAAAAGGAGTGCTTCCAATACTTTTTTGCCTCCCTTCGCAGGTGTTACCCTGATCAGGTTCGTAGGGTCACCCCGATTGAATCGGGATTTCTCAGCCTCAGCGGGTTTTCACCCGGCTTTCAGCTCCCCTGGCGCATCATAATTTCGTATAGCTATTATAGTATAAGCCGGCACTCACCACAAGGTTCTTTATGTACGCGCCAATAAATACTTCCTTATGCCGGTTTCGCGGTATTAACAATACCAAGTCCTATGGCATCAACGCTGAGAGCACTCTTCGGCGTACCTTAACATCTTGTGAATAAAGGATTTGAGCATCTTCATCCGCGCTGTTAGTATCTGCTGCTCGACGGAGCGATATGCTTCAATAACTGCTCAAACGCTACAAAGAGCTTTCACGATCCGTGTTTGGATAGGCTGCGAGGCAAACTGAAAGATGGTTAGCATGACAGATTTGGGGCGGGCGGGATGTTGGGTGTAAAGAAAAGCCGCCGCGGGATTTGGAATTTCGCGGCGGCTGTTTCAATCTTCTTTGCCCCCATTATGTTCGGGGTGGCCTGGGGTTTAGATGACCACACCTGGCTCGTTCGGCTCGTTCGAGTCGGCAACAAAGAAGGCCGGATTCGGCTCATTCGGCTCGTTTGCGTCGACCGCAAAGAAGGCCGGATTTGGCTCATTCGGCTCGTTTGTGTCGGCGACAAAACTGACAGAAGCCGGCTGATTCGGTTCGTTCGGCTCGGCAACTAAACAAGCCACAGCCGTAGAAGCGACCAGCGCCACCACGCATGCGAGGGCCAACACCATTTTTCTGTACATGTTTATTCTCCTTTTTCAACTAATGTTTCCCTGCACAAAGACCACGCATCTTTCGCCGGGAAACGTATATAAAACCGGGAAACACAGAAACTTTACGAGGCAGGTTTTGCTATCGCAGGACACATTTGTTGAACGCACAATTCTGTGCACGTGTCACTGCAGATATAACAACATAATTCTACCAAATCCCCGGCAGCATGTCAATAGGCAAGGTGAAGAATTTTTGATAGCCAAAGAATTCAAAGTCGCAAGGATGCTCTAAAAGGTTTTTATCGTTGCGAGCGGTAGATATTTGCTGTGAGGGGGAGGGGCCTTCTGTGCGGCCAGTAAGTGCTTCGAATTCTTCGGAAGTGATTTTTGATACAAGCGGTTGCGGTGCTTCTTATCCGAGGACTACTACAGGTTGGGCTGCGGCAAGACTGAGTCAGGCAGTCGGAATGGGATAATCTTCACTTGACACGCGGTGATTAAGAGCTATCATAACGTTTGCACCAAAAACGCTCATTAAAGGATGTTTAACTTATGGCGAGTAAAGGATTTACGCATCTTCATCTGCACAGCCAGTATTCGCTGCTCGACGGAGCAATCAGCTTCGACAAATTATTCAAGCGCTGCAAAGAGCTGGATATGGGCGCGGTGGCGGTTACCGACCACGGCAATATGTTCGGCGCGGTGGAGTTCTATACCAAGGCACTTGATAAGGGTATAAAGCCCATAATAGGGATGGAAGCGTACATTGCACCGGGCAGCAGGTCCGACAGGACAAAAACCACTATCGCCGACGCCGCGTATCATTTGATACTGCTGGCGGAAAACAATACCGGCTACCAGAACCTCTTGAAGCTTGCAAGCGCGGGTTACACCGAAGGGTTTTACTACCGTCCGAGGATTGACAAGAATATTTTAGCGGAACTTAATGAGGGTTTGATAGTCACCTCAGCGTGTCTGAAAGGGGAGGTTGCAGTTTTGTTGGCGGGCGGGGACGAAAAGGGAGCGTCTGAAGCTGCGGAATGGTATTTGAAGGTATTCGGTCCCGACAGATTTTTCATTGAAATACAGGTCCATGAAAATGACGACCCAAAAATCAGCGAGGGGCTTATAAATATCGCCAAAAAACTCGGACTGGGTCTGGTCGCGACCAACGACGTGCACTTTCTGGCGGAAGACGACTACGAGGCGCATAATTGTTTGTGCTGTATCAGCACGGGCAAGAATTCGGACGACCCGACGCGGATGATTTATCCGAGAGATGTGTATCTGAAAAGCCCAGAGCAGATGCGGTCGCTTTTTCCCGATGCGGGCGAGGCGTGCGATAATACGCTGGCTATTGCCGAGCGGTGCAATGTGGGGCTTGACCTGAAGAGAAGGCATGCGCCGGTTTTTAAGCCTGATGACGGTTCGACGCCGGAGGAGCTTTTGACGAGATTGTGTTATGCGGGGGCCGAACAGCGATACGGCAAACTCAGCGAGGAAATAAAGGGCCGGCTGGACAGGGAGCTGGACGTAATCAAATCGAAGGGATTCGCGAGCTATTTTCTTATTGTGTGGGACTTTTGCAATTACGCGCACAAGAACAATATCCCGGTGGGGGCCAGAGGCAGCGCGGTGGGGACAGTCGCAGGGTACTGCCTCGGGTTGTGTAATGTTGACCCGATTCGGTACGATTTGCTTTTCGAGCGCTTTATGGACCCCGAGCGCAACGAAATGCCGGATATCGACATAGATATCTGTCAGCAGGGCCGGGCGAAAGTCATAGAATATGTTCGGCAGAAGTACGGCCAGGTTGCGCAAATCATAACCTTCGGAACGATGAAAGCGAGGGCGGTCATCCGCGACCTGTGCAGGGTGCTCGGGGTGCCGCTGGCCGAGGCGGACAGACTGGCGAAGCTTGTTCCTTTTTCGCTCGATATGACGCTGGATAAGGCCCTGGATACGGAGCCGCAGCTAAGAAAGGCCTATGAAGAAAGCGAGCAGACAAGAAGAGTAATCGACATCTGCAAGAAGCTGGAAGGTCTGGCGCGGCACGCATCGGTGCACGCGGCCGGGGTAGTGATTGCGGACGAGCCTTTGACCAATTTCATACCGCTGTATAAGGCGCCGGATTCGGAGGACATCATAACGCAGTTTGAAGGGCCGATGGTGGAGAGGGTCGGGCTGCTGAAGATGGACTTTCTGGGCCTCAAGACGCTGAGCGTTTTGGAGCGGGCGAGGCAACTGGTCAAAAGCATTCACGGCAAAGATATTGACCTGGAACGAATCGCTCCGGATGACCCCAAAGTTTTTGAGGTCTTCGCCAGTGGAGGGACGAAAGGGATATTCCAGTTCGAGTCTGGGGGGATGCAGGACTTGTTGATGAAGATGGGACCGGACCGCATCGAGGACCTTATTGCGGCCAACGCTCTGTACCGGCCGGGTCCGATGATTCTAATCCCGGACTACATCGACCGCAAGCACGGCGCCAAGTGGGACCTGCCGCACCCGATTATGAAGGAAGTCCTCGACGAGACGTACGGTATTATGGTCTATCAGGAGCAGGTGATGCGGATCTGCAACGGGCTGGGGGACATACCGCTGCGAGAGGCCTACACGCTGATAAAGGCAATAAGCAAAAAGAAGGCCAAGACCATCGCCAAGGAGCGTGAAAGATTCGTAGCGGGCTGCGTCGACAAAGGTCTGAGCAAGAACCAGGCGCAGCAGATATTCGAACTTATCGAGCGTTTTGCGGGGTACGGCTTCAATAAGAGTCACTCAACCCGTTATGCCGTAATCGCCTACCAGACGGCCTATATGAAGGCTTATTGGCCTGTCGAGTATATGGCGGCGCTTTTGACTTATGAAATGGACAATACCGACAAGGTTGTTGAATACATAGCCGAATGCAAGAGAATGGATATCGAGGTTCTGGCCCCGGACATAAACGAAAGCGGAGTTGATTTTACGCCTCTTTACAGAGAAGAGGACGGCGGGCGGGGCAGGAAGGGGGTAATCCGTTTCGGTCTGGCGGCGGTTAAGGGTGTAGGAGAAAAGGCCGTGGAGCAGATTATCTCGGCTCGTGAGAAGACAGGTCGCTTCCAGAGTTTATTCCACTTCTGCGAGAGTGTCGATTTGAGGGCGGTCAACAAGCAGGTGCTTGAGGCGCTCATAAAGGCGGGGGCCTTTGACAGGCTTGGGGGGAATCGCGCTCAGATGACGGCGGGACTGGAGAAGTCGGTGCAGATTGGCGCAAGCCTTCAGGCCGACAAACAGAACGGTCAGATGAATTTCTTCGGTCAGATGGCCAAGGAGCAAGGGTATTGCGAGGACGCACAGCGGCTGCCCAATGTTCCGCCGTGGCCGGAGCCGCAGATGCTGGCTTTCGAAAAGCAGGTGCTGGGCTTCTATGTGACCAGTAATCCCCTGAGTCATTACGCTGAGACCGTAAGTCTGTTTTCCACTGCCAACAGCGGGCAACTGGGCGATTACGGGCAGGACCGGCAAATTGTCATTGGGGGGATGGTGACAAAGGTGAGATTCAATTTGACGAAGACAGGCCGGAACGCTGGCGCAAAGATGGCCGTCTTTACGCTCGAAGACCTGCAGGGACAGGTCGAAGTGGTGATGTTTCCGGATGTGCTTAAGAGTTTCGGTCACCTATTAGTGCCCGACACGGTTGTTTTCGTGAAGGGCAAGCTCGATTACAGAAGGGAAAAACCGAACGTTCTGGCTGCAGAGCTGGTGGCAATCGACCAGGTCAGCGAGAAGCTGGCCGGGAAGGTCAAGATCAGGCTTGAAGCCAGAGATGTTACAACGCAAAAGGTGGCGACGATAAAGAGCATCTGCCAGACGCACAAAGGCAAAAGCCTTCTTTACGTGGCAATAAGAACCGAGCGGGGCAGCGTCTACGCAACGGCGGACAGAAGCTTATGCGTTAACCCAGACCTCGAATTCTGCAGGAAGATGAGGCAAGTGGTCGGCGACGAGAATTTTCAGCTCACAAGATAAATCTCTTCAGATTAAAATGGATGCAATACCTTCGGACTCTACTGTTGAAGCCGCCAGAAAGCAGTTTGAGATCCTGCGAAGGTTAGACAGCCAAACTCGGGCAAAAAATGGCATTGGAATTGAGCGATAACCTCAGAAGCATTGTCGAAGCCGGGGTGAGACTTCGGCATCCCGATTACGACGAGCAGAAAATCAAACGTGAGGCGGTACGCCTAATGTCAGGCGACCAATTATTCCGGCAGGTTTTCTGTGACGGCCAAAGACGTAGTCATCGGTGAGGAGGAAGTCGAATTTGCATAACACCAACTTGAAAAGCAAGTTTTCCGGCAAGTTCATCGTCCTTGATGGGCCAGACGGCTCGGGCAAGACAGTCCAATTGGGACTACTGGCGACATACCTGAGGAACCACGGTGTTGAAATAGTAGAGACTGCCGACCCAGGAGGCACCAAAATTGGCAACCAGATTAGCCGGCTTCTCAAATATGACGCGCAGGGTCTCATGGATGTTCATACGGAGCTGATGCTGTTTATGGCGTCCCGAGCGCAGCTTGTGGCGGAAATAATTAAACCCGCTTTAGAAACGGGCAAGACCGTTTTGTGTGACAGATTTATATCGTCGACATGCGCTTATCAAGGCAGCAGCGGGTATCCTGTCGAGAAAATAATTGAACTTGGGAAATACGCAGTGGGAGATGTCTGGCCTGACTTGACAATCATAATTGACATACCCGTAGAGGAGGGACTTAAACGTGCGGGACGGAAGCCATACCAAAAAACCAAAGTGAACCATGAGGATGCTGACCAAGGGTACCTGTTTGCAAATGCGGTTGTTGATCGATTTGATTCCAGGCCGTTGGAGTACCATAGAAAAGTCAGGAGGGAGTTCCTCAGATTGCCGGAGTACTATCCAAGAATTGTAAAAGTCCTGGATGGCGGCCAGGGTGATATCAATGCGGTACATGAGAAGATAAAACGGGTTATAGAGGAGACAGAATTTTAGCAGATGTCACTGAAAGAGGTTTTTTGCCAGGACAGAGGGATTTCAATTTTGCAGCGTGCGTTTGCCGCGGATAAGTGTGCGCACGCGTACATCTTCGCAGGCCCGGAGGGTGTGGGTAAATTCAGGACCGCGCGTGAATGGGCGAAAATGCTGCTCTGCAAAGGGCGGGTCATAGAAGATGGTTTTACCGACAGTTGCGGCTCGTGCGAATCGTGCCGATTGTTCGAGGCCGGTTCGCATCCTGATTTTCATCATGTTTATAAGGAACTGCTCGAATTCACCAAAGACGGCAAGGGCAAGACTACGCCGGTTGAATTGCCGATAGATGTCATACGGGAGTTCTTAATTGACAAGGCATCGAACAGGCCGATTTTGTCTCGGCGGAGAGTATTTGTGGTCAGCGAAGCCGAGAAGTCCAACGACTCCTCGCAAAACGCGCTATTGAAGGTTTTGGAAGAGCCGGCCGAATACTGCTGCATCATTTTGTTGTGCACGCGGCTTGAAGAACTGCTGGCGACCACCAAATCAAGATGTCAGATAGTTCGGTTCGGCCCGGTCGCCGAAGAGAGGATTGTTGAAAGGCTGACGGAAATGGGTGTTGCGGGCGTTCAGGCCCGATATTTTGCGCGCTTGGCGCAGGGTAGTCTGGGTCAGGCTTGCCAATGGGCCTGGCTTGAACTTGCCGGTGCGGATGTTTATGCAACCAAGAGAAAGTTGCTCGTATCTCTGTCAAGCTGTGAATATGCCGAGGCTTTGAATTTGGCCGAATGGGTCCTGGGCGAAAGTAAAAGGATTGCCGGCAAGTGGGTGGAACTTGATAAAGCGACGAGCAAGGCCGATATTAATCGCCGGACTCAAAAGACGCTCGTGCAAATAATCATATCAGCCTTGCACGATGCAATGAGTCTAAGGCTCGGGCAGACGGGGGAAATCGCCAATTTTGAGCAAACGGAGCAGATAGAGAGGCTCACCGGCCGTTTCGGGGCCGAGCAGTCGGCGGAAGAAATCGCCCACTGTTACAGGGCGCTGCGTCAGATTGAATCAAATGTGAACGAGAGACTTGTCTTTGAGCAGCTATTGTTAGAGACGGCCGTTTCTGATATAATAAAGATTTAGGGATGATGATAGCAACACGTGTGTTGACAGGTACTTTGGAATGGCAACAGATTCAGTAATAAGGCCCAAGCAGGCAAGAAATAGGAAATGCATGCTGGTTCGGTATGGTCGTATGGATACACTTGGGTGGTTCGAGCACAACGAAGCCCAAATACCCAAAGTGCCCTGCCGGGTAGTGGTAAAGACCGAAAGGGGCCTGGAGCTGGGTGGACTTGTAGGGCAGCTTTGTCCGTACCGGGCGGGACAATTCAGATTGAGCCAGGAGCAGGTGCAGGAGTATTTCGAGGGCGGCGAGATTGAGTGCTCGCCGGGTTTGGTAGGCAGGTTTGTGCGATATGCGACCGCTGAGGATATAAGCGAGGAAAGGCACCTGAAGAAGATTTCGGAAGAGGAGATGGAATATTGCAGGCGTGTTGTCAGGGAGATGAGCCTGCCGATGAAAATAGTTGACGCGGAGCATGTATTTGGCGGGGAGCGGCTGATTTTCTACTTTATGGCCGACGGCCGGGTGGATTTCCGCCAGCTTGTTAAAAAGCTTGCGCAGGAGTACCAGACAAGAATAGAAATGCGGCAAATCGGCTCACGCGATGAAGCGAAGCTTCTGGCCGACTATGAAACATGCGGGCAGGAGTGCTGCTGCAAAAGGTTTCTGAAGGCGTTGAAGCCGGTTAACATGCGCATGGCGAAGATGCAGAAGGCGACGCTGGACCCCGCCAAGATATCCGGTTATTGCGGCAGACTCAAATGCTGCCTGAGATATGAAGACGAGACTTATACCGAGCTTAAGCAGCGACTGCCGAAAAAGAACACTGAAGTAAAGACGAAACACGGGCACGGCAAAGTTATAGACAGCCAGATATTGACGCAGCTTGTCCTGGTGGAACATGATGACGGAACGAAGGTGGCGGTTCCGGTTGAGGAGATAGAGATAATCTCCCAATCCGTCACGGAGGACAAAAGGCAGGGCAGCACTGCGGATAACGGCAACCAGGGCAGCAACAAGCAGGAATCGCAGTAATCATTCGAGGGAGAAGTATGCCTCGCAAAATTGCGGTGACATCGGCCTTACCCTATGCGAATGGTCCTATACACATAGGGCATCTTGTGGAGTATCTGCAGACGGATATATGGGTGCGGTTCCAGAAGATCTGCGGCAATGAGTGTCTTTATTTCTGCGCCGATGATGCGCACGGCACGCCGGTAATGATAAGCGCGCGGGCCGCCGGGATAAACCCGGAGAAACTGATTGAGCGGATGCACAAGGAGCACAAGGCGGACTTTGACGGTTTTTATGTCGAATTTGATAACTATTACACAACACATTCCGAGGAAAACAGGCAGTTCAGCGAGTATATTTTTGATTCGCTGAACCGGGCGGGCTCGATCGTGAAACGAAGTGTGGAGCAGACGTACTGCGAGAAGTGCGGGATGTGGCTGCCGGACAGATACATACGAGGTACATGCCCGCGCTGCAAGGCAGAGGACCAGTACGGTGATTCGTGTGAGGTTTGCAGCGGGACGCATCGGCCGACGGAACTGATTAATCCCAAATGCGCCACATGCGGGACGCAGCCTGTCCGCAGGGAGAGCGAGCATTATTTTTTCAAACTTGCCGATTACGCACAAAGATTAAAAGACCTTATCGGTGGAGGATATACCCAGGAATCGGTTGCCAACAAGCTTGATGAATGGTTTGAGTCGGGTCTCAAAGATTGGGACATATCCCGTGACGGGCCGTATTTCGGCTTCAGGATACCGGGAGAGGAGGACAAATACTTCTATGTCTGGCTTGACGCCCCCATCGGCTATATGGCCTCGGCAAAAAACTACTGCAGCAGGAACGGGCTGGACTTCGACAGGCTCTGGAACGGCGGCGAATACGAGCTTTATCACTTCATAGGCAAAGATATTATGTATTTTCACGCTTTGTTTTGGCCTGCGATGCTGCTGGGGGCCGGTTTCAGAACGGCGAACAAACTTTTCGTCCACGGGTTCTTGACAGTCAACGGCGAAAAGATGAGCAAGTCGCGCGGGACTTTTATCAGGGCAGGCACTTATCTAAAGTTCCTCGACCCTGAATACCTGCGGTATTACTACGCGAGCAAACTGAGCGCAGGTATTGACGATATTGATTTGAGCACGGATGATTTCATAAACAAGATTAATGCGGATTTGGTCGGCAAGTTTGCGAACCTGGCTTCCCGCTCCGGGCCGATGGTTACGAGTAAACTGAACTCGCAGCTCGGTCAATTGGACCAGCAGGGCGGCGAGTTAGTCAACAAGCTCGCTGCGGCCAAGGGGCAAATCGTCCGGGATTACGAGAACCTGAATTATGCCGCGGCGGTCCGAACGATTGCGGGTCTGGCCGATGAGGCCAATCGATATGTCGAGCAGAACCAGCCCTGGGCGACGGTAAAGAGCGATCTGGAGAAGACGCGCACAACCTTAACGGCAGTGATAAACGCGGTTAGAATCCTGACGGTCTACCTAAAACCGATTTTGCCCAAATATGCCCAGAACATTGAAAAGTTTCTTAACATTGGTGAGCTGAAAATCAGCGACCTCGAAACGGTACTGCAAAACCACAGGATAAACGAGTTTGAACGATTGGTTGAAAGAATTGACAGAGGACAGGTGAATGCGATGATGGAAGAAAGCAAGGGAGCGCAAGCCAACGAGGCGGCGCCGGCGGGTCCCGGCGAGCCGATCAAACCCGAATGCACAATTGAAGATTTTGCCAAGATTGACCTGCGAACAGCCAAAGTTGTAAAGGCCGAAGCGGTGGCGGGGGCGGACAGGTTGTTGCGTTTGCAGTTGGATGTCGGCGGCGTGCAAAAGACTTGTATGGCGGGCATAGCCCAGGCATACAAGGCTGAGGAGCTTGTCGGCAAAATCGTAGTTTATCTGGCGAACCTGAAGCCGAGACAGATGAAGTTCGGTCTTTCCGAAGGCATGATTCTGGCCGTTGGAAGCGGGGGAAGAGACATCTTTATGCTCACGGCCGACAGCGGGGCCAGGCCCGGCCAGAAAGTGCTTTAGCATTGGGTATGAAAGAGAAACTCGAGACAATTGCCAGAGAGGACGGCCGGTTCAGCAGCAATGCGGTGAAGTTTGTTTACGAGGGACTGGGGTACACTGCCAAGAAACTGGTCCCAGCGGCCGGCCACGTCACGGGCCAAATTCTTTGTGAGGGTCTGAAGAAGTCAGCGGTTGAAAGATGGGGCAGATTGGCACAGTTGGTCCTGCATACCTGGGGCGTAAGAACAACCCGCGATTTTGGAGAAATCGTCTGGCTGCTGATTGAGCATAAATGTCTGAGCGCTCAGCCGACCGATTCGATAGAGGATTTCAACGAGGTGTACGATTTCAAGACTGTCTTCAAGGACCGGTTCGAGTTTTGAGGTTTTGAGCTTGAGTTTTTCCTGCCCCCCGCCGGCAAAACGCAGGGCATTTTATGACTGCGTCAGGGCAGACCAAGACTTTTACTGTTTGAACACATTTTCCATAACTTCAAGAGCGAATCGAGGCTGCGCGGCGGAGGCCTGTACCTATTTCCGTGCCGACCTCCACTGCTTCGGGGACCTCCGGCATGGGCGCTGCGGCTTCTCAAATTAGACTCAAAAGTACGAACAAACCGAAACCGGCGATTACTATGCCCGCAATTTTGTTTAGCCACGACAATTTGCCGTAGCCCAGTCTTTGAAGGAACGTAGCGGCAACGCTGCTCAGGATGAGCCACCAGATCTCCGAACCAACGAATACGCCTGCGACTAATAAGCCGGCCGAGGCATAGTGCCCGTTTGCCTGCACCAGGCCAAAGCCTGCGAACATTGCCGCGAAGGCAATGAACGTCCCTGGATTTGCCAGTGTGAGAAGGAATGTTGATATGTAATTGTTGGTATAGCTGGCGCCGTTTCCTGAGGCTGCTCGCTGCACCGGCCTGGAAAGAAAAATTCTCCCACCCATGTAGCAGAGCAAGATGCCGCCGCCGACGCGAAGCCATAGCTGTTCTTTAACCAGAAAGTTTGAGACGAACGTCAGGCCAAAAGCTGCGATTAAGCCATAGAGGGCATCCGCAGTAGCCGCTCCGAGCCCGGAAACCATCCCGTGAATCTTGCCTTCATTCAAGGTTCGCTGTATGCACAGCACGGCGATAGGTCCCAGAGGCGTCGCGACTAAAAAACCAACAACAATGCCTTTGAAGAAAATACTGCTATCCATAAATAGTTGTTCTCACACCCCGGACGTTACGACCATTCATATAACACCTGGCTAATCCAACCAGCAAGCATGAGCGAGTCAGCGGTTATTCTTATATCAACTGTTTGGCCATTCTATAATAATCCAGTCTTTTATCATTCTCAAGTGGTATGAAGTTTTTCCATAGAGTCTGAGCGGCCGGCCAAACAAACTATAGGTTGAATTCCATGCACACCATTTCGGGGACAGGAGTTTCATGATATGGACTGATTTCTTTGAATCCGAAAGACGCGTATAGACCAGTCGCCGCTTTCAATAGCCGATTGGTTTCCAAACGCATCGAACGGTACCGAAGGTCGCGGGCGTGGTCAATAACCGCCTGAGCAAGGGCCTTGCCGATTCCCAAACTGCGAAACTGATGTCTGACAAATAACCTCCTCATCTCGCACACGCCGTCGCTTAGCTTCCTCAGGGCCACACATCCGGCCACGCGGCCTTGGTACTCCGCAACAAGCAGACAACCGTCAGGGGCGGTGTATTGTCCGGGCAGGCCGTTGACTTCCTCTTCAAATCTTTGCCGGAACCGGTCGGCCCAGTCGGGGTCCACGCAATCACCAAACCGGCTTTTCAAGAAATCGGCGTATTCGTAGAAAAGCGACTTGGCAGCCTCAAGGTCTTTGTCTGTTTTAGCCGGAAGAATTCTTAACATCGTCGCCACTCCGATTCATTCCAGCTTAAGCTCCATGAAAACCGTACCTTCTATCGGGTTATATCGATACGGACTAATCTCCTTAAATCCCAATGACGCATATAGTCCTCTGGCCGTCTCCATCGACGGCACTGTATCCAGCCGCATTCGAGAGTACCGAATTCTTCGCGCCTCCTCAATAATTGCTTCCGCCAGCGCCCGGCCGATTTTCAGTCCCCGAAACCGCGGCTTAACATAGAGTCTTTTCATTTCACATACGCCGTCGCTCAGCTTCCTCAGAGCCACACATCCTGCGATCTCGCCACCGTATTTCGCAAGCAGCAGGCAGCCCTCCGGCGGCGCGTAATCGCCAGGCAGACCGGCCAACTCTTGCTCAAAGTTCTGGAAGCAAAGGTCGAAACCCAGGGAATCGGCATATTCCTGAAAAAGGTTCGTGACCGTCTCAATATCCTTTCCAGTTTCCACGTTCAGGATTCTCAGCATGTTTGCCTTGTCTGAAATGTCAAGTTCACGTGAAATATATTTCTGGGTCCAGGGGCAGACGTTAATGCAGATTCCGCAAATAGTCGACGGTATTCCTATCCTCTTCGAGAGCCTCCCGGCCGTATCACAGCAGGCAAAGGCATCATATATTGTCTGTCTTTCTGCCCCTGCCTCCCAGTTTCTTCCCAAGATCGCTTTTCCAGGACAGCATTCAACACACTTTTTGCAATCGCCACAGTGCGAAGTGTTTACGGGATTTGCCACTTCAAACTCAGCGTCGGTAAGCACTGTAGCCAGCCGAACAGCGGCACCATATTTTTCGGTTATCAACAATGCCGACTTACCTATCCATCCGAGGCCTGCACGGGTGGCCACAGTCTTGTGTGGAAGCGGTGTAGTTAAAGTTCTATAGTCCAAATCTTTTCCTTCGACAGTCGGCTTTATAGCTAGAGCTACGTTTCCACGCCTTTTTAAGTAATCAGCGGCACTTCTAGTTAAATTAGTCAATAGTTTATTGACCTTTTTGTACTCATGATAATAACGCATGGTGGGGCCTTTCTGTATCTCATTAACTGTCGATACATCAAGGGCGACGGCCATGGAAATCGCAAATTTCATTGAGCACCTCAGGTCGGCGGGCAGCCCCCTTACGTCCGCAAAACCAACCAGCGAAGCGCCTTCTTTGATAAGCTTAGCTCTTATTTGTGTATTCAAAGATGCCATGCAAAAAAATTTCAAGACTGCTGGCGAGGCTTCCCTCAGCACGGATTCATATATTGATAACGCCTCTCAAATAAACTACGGCGTGACCGGCAATGCGGACCCGCTCCCCCAGCGCCTCGCAGAAGACTTCTCCGCCGCGCCGGGACAATTGAAGCGCGTGCAGTTGTTTTTTTCGCAGGCGTTTGCTCCAGAAGGGAATCAACTCGCAATGAGAAGAGCCGGTAACCGGGTCTTCATCAATCCCGCCCCGCGGCGCAAAAAATCTGGAAACAAAATCGCTCTTCCGTCCCGGTGCCGTTACGCAAACAGCAAGTCGATCAAGATTATTCAATTGGTCGAAATTCGGCTTGAGTAACTGGATGTTTTCTTCCGATTCATAAACCGCGAGGTAGTCCCTTTCCGAGCACCATACCTCTTTAGGCTCATGTCTCAGCGCTTTGAGCAGCTGCTCCGGCGTAGATGTTCTTCTCACTTCCCACGCCGGAAAATCCATAAGCAGAAGCTCTCCGTCTCTCTCGACGGTAAGCGCCCCACCTTTGGTTGTGAATTCCACGCTGGCGGCGGATTCGTCGAGATAATTCAAAATCACAAAGGCACTGGCAAGCGTTGCGTGCCCGCACAAATCGACTTCAATCTTCGGCGTAAACCATCTTAGCTCGTATGTACCGCCCTTTCGAACAAGAAACGCGGTCTCGGACAGGTTGTTTTCAGCCGCAATCGCCTGCATCTGCTCATCGGCAAGCCAATCCTCCAGCGGACACACCCCCGCCGGATTCCCGCCAAAGCGTGATGTGGTAAACGCATTCACCTGATAATAGGGTATTTCCATTATGCTGCCACCTTCCTATCAGCTTTACAGTCTTGATTTGACCATGATGTACTCGGCGATGCCCTGCTTAAAAAGGTCCTCTACAAGTCCGACTTGCCTATATCCAATTTTCTCGTACAGCTTCTTCGCCCGGCTATTGAAGTCACTGACCGTCAGAAACAGTCTTCGCGAATCCTTGAAAACGGCCTCTTCAGCAAAAGATAACAGCTTCTTTCCGATTCCCTGCCCGCGAGACTCCTGCCTTACCGCTATCTGCCGCACGTAAGGAAACTTGTAGAACATCTTCGAGGGGGCAAACCAGATATACCCAACGCATTCAAAATGGTCGTTTAGTGCCACATATATCTCTTGTTTTTCTATACCCTCCTTTAACAGCGCTTCCGCACTTTCTCTGGTTGGATAATAGACTCTCGCCAATTCTGAATCAACCAGCGCTTCCACACAGTCTTCCAGGTACCCTTCATTGCCTTCAACGATAGATATCTCCATGAATTCTGCTCCGACAAAACGCCGACAGCTGTCGACAAATCCCCCTTGCTGTCAGCAGAAACTCAGACATCCTCCACCAGAACTACCTTCACCGCCTCTGTAACAGCCGTGCCCTTGTGCTTATGCTCTTCACCTGCCGGTATGAATACCCCGTCACCCAGGCCGAATACAACGACTTTCCCATCAAAGTTCACTTCCAATCGCCCTTGCAGGACGTATCCGATATGGCCTTTCTTACACCAGTCGGGCTCAACAAAGTCCCTGGTGAACTCTACCAACCGCAGCTTTCTACCACCCTGCTCATACGTCTTGGATCGCACCCCGGCCATAGGCTGCTCCCACATGATCGATTTAAAGTCTACTTTGTATCGCGTCATCCTGCATTTCTCCTAAGCACTTGAATATTGACGGAAGAAATCCTTTGTCTGTGTTATCGGGTCCAGCTATGGCTAATATTTGGTTTTTCCATTGGGCAGGTAGAGTGCGTGTCAATCAGGACAGAAATTTCAAAATGATGTTTTTGTAATCCCTAATGGCCTTTTCCACATCGGCAATATCAATGTATTCATCCGGCTTATGACAAACCTCCGGCTTTCCCGGCCCAAAGACGACCACCGGCGCTTCCAAGGAGGCAAAATGAGGTCCATCGGTGGTAAAACCGACGGCCTTTGTTTCGCTTATGCCAACGGCAGAGCAGAAATCCTTAATGAAGCCACAGTCCGGGTCGGTCTCCAGACCCCCTACCTGGCGGATTATGGAGATATCTGCTTCAAACTCAGGATTTTTCTGCTTTAATCCCGCGCACACTTTTCGCAAGTCATCGATGATGGCCTGATGATTCTGGCGGGGCAGTGTACGGATGTCTATGCCGATGCTGCACCGGTCCGGGACGACGTTGATTGCATCGCCGCCGGTAATTGTATTGACGCTCATAGAACAGCCGCCGAGCAACGGATGGGGCTCGAATGGAATTCTATAATGTTCCAACTCGTCCAGAAAAGCCATCATTGAAGTTATTGCGTTTATGCCCAGTTCCGGCGCCGAGCCGTGAGCGGTTTTGCCTTTGGTTGCGGCTTGAAGCCATAACATCCCGCGGTGCGCGGTGACGACTGCGAAGTCGGTCGGTTCGGGAAGAACGACTCCGGCGAGGTCGGGCAAGCGGCTTGCGAAGCTGTTGACGAATCTTATTGCGCCGCAGCTATCGGTCTCTTCGCCTGCAGCGGCAAAAAGGATAATATCACCTTCCAGTTTGACGCCCGAATCGACGAGCTGCCGGATTGCGGTAACCAAGGCGGCAATTCCGCCTTTCATATCGGCCGAGCCTCTGCCATAGATTCTGCCGTGGCTTTCGACGGCGGCAAAGGCCGGATGAATCCAGCCCGCCTCGCCCGGCGGGACAACATCGAGATGACAGGCGAACAAAAGCGGTCTTCTGCGACCGGTCGATGTTACGTGTGCGGTAAGATTTGCCCGGTTTAGGTCCCAGGTGTCTATCCGGGCATCTATCCCGGATGCGGTGAGTTGCCTGCAGATGACGTTTGCCGCGGCCAATTCACCCTGCTGGGGGGTGCTCTCGGCGCGGATGAGTTCTTGGAGTAAGCTTTTCATAGCACAGCAATTATACAAGCATCCCGCTCATAAGCGGAAAAATAGGAAAATTTTTTTGTTGCAGGCAAGGCCGGGGATTAACATAATAGGGATTTTGAAAATTTTATAGCGGCGTGAAGGAGTGTAAATGGGACCTGTATTAAATGGGTTGATGAAACTTCAGAGTGTCGAAAATCGCCTGCGAGCCGTCAAGGCAAAACTTGCAAGATGTAGAAGAAACGTCATTATCCAGGAAAGTCAAGTCAGAAACCTGCAAAGTACCATCGAAACCAAAAAGGAAGAGATTCAGTTAACCAAGGTGCAGTCCGACCGTCTGGAGCTGGAGCTCAAGAGCAGAGATGAGACGATTGCCAAATTAAGGGCCTCGCTTAACGCCGCAAAAACAAACAAAGAATATGCGGCAGTGCTTACTCAGCTTAACACCACCAAAGCCGACAATTCCAAAATCGAGAATCAGATACTGGAGCTTATGAAGTATATCGAAGCCGACGAAGGCGAGTGTAAAGAAATACAGAGGCAGATGGATGAGCAAAAACAGAGGCTTGAGCAAACGCGAAAGGAAAATGAGTTGTTGGCGGCCAAATATGAGGCGGAGATAGAGAAAATCCAGGAGGAATGGAATCAGGTCGCCGAGACCATACGAGCCGAAGCACTGCAGATATTCAAGCGCGTTGCGGAAACATACGACGGGGAAGCACTGGCGGTAATCGACCAGCAGGAGGGCAAGACGGAAACATACACGTGCGGCGGTTGCTTTATGGGCCTTACTGCCGAGACCGTCAATTTGCTGCTGACGAAGGATGAAATAATCCGATGCCCCAACTGTACACGGATACTTGTGCTGAGCGGCTCGGAGGACAGCTAGAAGCAGAGAGCGACGGAGGCAAAGACGCAAGAAAAGATTGTCTTTTGGGTTTTGAGTTCACTTTTAAGCAATAATTTTCTGATTTCAAGGGGCAGACAGATTGCCGGACGAAGTGACCATTTACGTAGATGGCGGCAGCAGAGGCAACCCTGGCCCGGCGGCCGCCGCTTTTATCCTGACCGACCCGGCCGGTAATGAGCTTGATTCGAAGGCCTTTTTTCTCGGCCAGCAGACCAATAACGTCGCCGAGTATACCGCCATCCAGAAGGCTCTCGGAACTGCAATGCAAATCGGCGTCAGGCGCCTGACCGTTTTTAGTGACAGTGAGCTGCTCGTAAAGCAGGTCAACGGTCAGTACAAGGTAAAAAGCGAGCAGATCAGACCACTGTTCCGGCAAACGGTCAATCTGCTCAACCAGTTCGAGGACTGGAAGGTTCAATTCATTCCGAGAGAGCGGAACGACAAGGCGGACCAGCTCGTGAACCGTGCGTTAGACCTCGAACAGGATGTTGAGAGGAGGGCTCAGGAGGTGTCTCGGGCGGCTGTGGCGGATAAGAAACCTATTCGACTTGGCGTATTGATCAGCGGCGGGGGCACGACCCTGATGAACATTCTTGAGTATATTAAGCAAGGCCGGTTGAACGCCGAGGTTGCCGTTGTAATAAGCTCACGTTCAACGGCGTCGGGGGTCGAAAAAGCGGAGGCAGCCGGACTCAACGTCAAGATTGTCCGGAAAAAGGATTTTCCCGATATCGAGGAGTTCAGTAACCACATTGAGGAAGAACTCGTTTCCGCGAACGTTGACCTGGTTATCCAGGGGGGTTGGCTGTGCCTTTGGAAGATACCCGCCCGATACGAGAACCGGGTGATGAATATACACCCGGCCTTGCTGCCGAGCTTTGGGGGGCAGGGGATGTGGGGTCATCACGTGCATGAGGCGGTTATTGCAGCCGGATGTAAGGTGAGCGGCTGCACGGTGCATTTTTGCACAAACGAATATGATAAGGGACCCATAATTGTCCAGCGATGCTGTGAAGTGAAAGGCGAAGACACGCCTGAGACGCTCGCGGCCAGGGTGTTTGAACAGGAGTGTATTGCGTATCCGGAGGCCATAAGGCTGTTCGAGGAAGGTAAAATAGTTGTTCGTAACGGCAGGGCGGAAGTAAGGTCGTAGGTCGTAACCTTTGGGGGGGGTGCAGGTTAGGTGCTATGAATCGGCGACAGAAGGCAATTCTGACAGAATTATTAGCGGTTTTGGCCGTTACAGCGGTTGCGGTTGTGGCGATGATTAACTTCAAAGATTGGGTAAACCGCTCAGAGGCGACAGGAGCGATGAAAGCTCTCGGCGAAAAAGTCCTCGAATATCGAAGGAAAAACGGTTCAGTGCCGCCCGAAGCCTGGGTCGACGGGCAACAAGAGAATCTGCCTGGGTATGTTCGGCTCGGCAACTTGAAGTATAGAGGCCTTTGGATCGATTCTGAATCAACCGCGGATGCGATTTTGGCTTACACTGAGAAGAATTATCACTCGCGGTTGGCAGGCAAGGGGTATGTAGTGCTGCGGCTGGACGGTCGCGTTGAGTGGCTCGGCAAACAAGAGTTTGAAAAACTTCTGGCTGAGCAGCAGAGCCCGGAAGAAAAGACGATGGTGCAAAAACGGTAAGGGTTCACATTTGGCCAGAAGTTAATTTGCCCGAGGTGAAAAAACGGCTTTTGGGAGGGGAGAGACACAGAGGAAACGTTTGGCTATTGCCTGACCGGTCAGAAATGACAAAAACAAAGCTCCGCTGGGAGCGGAGCTTTCTGAGCCTGGATTTGGGCTGTCTACCTGCTTAGGTTTGCTGTTCCTTTGACTGTACAACGGGTTCGGCCTTTTCGGTCGGTTTTTCAGCTTTGAAGCCCTCAAGTTTCATATGTTCTTCGTCCTGCACGTCAATCTTTATGAGGTTTTTGCCTTTGAACTCACCGCGGAGCATGGTTTCCGAAAGCGGGTCTTCAATATAGTGCTCGATGGCCCTTCTTAAAGGCCTTGCCCCGAATTCGGGATTGTAGCCCTTGTCGATGAGGAATTCTTTGGCCTGTTCGGTCAGCTCAAGTTTGAAGCCGTGCTCGGTAAGTCGCTTGAATACTTTTGCAAGTTCGTAGTCAACGATGGTTCGCAGGTCTTCTCGTGTCAGTGCTTTGAAGACAATCGTATCGTCAACACGGTTGAGAAACTCCGGTCTGAAATGGCGCTCGACCTCCTTATGCAGCATGTCTTTCATTTTCTCGTAATTTGCCTCGGGCGTTTTCTTGCCGAAGCCAAAACCGCTGCTGTTCTTTATCAGTTCGGCGCCGATATTGCTGGTCATGATGAGGATGACGTTTTTGAAGTCGACGTGCCGGCCGAAGCTGTCGGTCAGGCGTCCCTCGTCCATAATCTGCAGCAGCATATTGTAAACATCCGGATGTGCCTTTTCTATTTCATCCAGCAGCAGCACGGCATACGGCCGCCGCCTGATTCTTTCGGTCAGTTGTCCGCCTTCCTCGTATCCGACGTATCCTGGCGGCGCCCCGACCAATCGGCTGACGTTGTGCTTTTCCATGAATTCGCTCATATCAATCTGTACAAGTGCATTCTGATCTCCGAACATAAACTCCGCCAGCGCTCTTGCCAGCAGGCTCTTTCCGACGCCGCTGGGCCCCAGCAGGATGAAGCAGCCCACAGGCCGATTCGGGTCCTTCAGGCCGCTTCTGCTTCGTCTTACGGCCTTGGAGACGGCATTGATGGCCTCATCCTGCGAGACGACCCGTTTATGCAGTTCCGCTTCGAGTTCAAGCAGCCGCTGGGCCTCTTTCTTCTCGAGCCTTGTCAATGGCACGCCGGTCATTTTGCTGACGACCTCAGCGATGACTTCGGCGTCCACGACTCCGGTGGCCTCTTTATTCTCCTCGTACCATTTTCTCTGCATCTCGTTTTTCTCATCGAGCAGCTGTTGGGCCTCATCTCTCAGCGTCGCGGCCCGCTCATAGTCGGCGTTTCTGACCGCCTCGTCCTTATCTCTTTGCAGTTGTGCGATTTTCTCTTCGGTCTCCGTCAAATCCGGAGGCGGCGTCAAGTTCTTTAGCCGTACCCTTGCCCCTGATTCGTCCACCACATCAATGGCCTTATCGGGCAGGCATCTTCCTGTGATGTATCTTGTTGACAGTTCCACCGCCTGATACAGCGCCTCATCGGTAAAGCGGACCCTGTGATGCGCCTCGTACCTATCCTGAAGGCCGCGGAGTATCTCGAGGGTTTCGTCCTTTGATGGCGGCTCAACAATTATTGTCTGGAATCGTCTTTCGAGCGCGCCGTCTTTTTCGATATGTTTTCTGTACTCGTCTAATGTGGTTGCGCCGATGCATTGCACTTCTCCCCTGGCGAGAGCGGGCTTGAGCACATTTGAAGCATCGATAGCGCCCTCAGCGCCGCCGGCCCCCACAAGCGTGTGTAGCTCGTCGACAAACAAGACGACATTCTTGGCCCTCCTAACCTCGTTAATTACCGCCTTTATTCTCTCCTCGAATTGTCCGCGATATTTTGTCCCGGCGACCATCATTGCCAAATCGAGGACCACGATGCGTTTATCTTTGAGAAGTTCGGGCACCTGCTTATTGACAATCTGCTGACTAAGCCCCTCGACGATGGCGGTCTTTCCGACCCCGGCTTCTCCGAGGAGAACGGGGTTGTTTTTTGTTCTTCTGCATAATATCTGTATGAGTCGTTCAATCTCATTTTTTCTGCCGATTACGGGGTCGAGCTCGCCGTCGTCGGCCAATTGGGTAAGGTCTCTGCCGAAGCTATCCAATGCCGGGGTCTTGCTCTTTGTTTTCTGCCCTATTGCGGGGCCCATTTTCATTCCGAGAGCGGAGGGTTCGCCCTCAACGCCGGCGCCAAGGAGGTTCAGAACCTCCTGACGTACGTCTTCGAGTTTCAAGCCCAGATTCATAAGCACCTGGGCCGCTATACCTTCGCTTTCCCGCAGCAGGCCCAAGAGGATGTGTTCCGTACCGACGTAATTATGGTTGAGGGACCTTGCCTCTTCGATGGCGTATTCAATGACCTTCTTGGCTCGCGGGGTTTGGGGGAGTTTGCCCATCGTGACCATGTCGGGCCCGCTCTTGACGAGTTTTTCAACTTCAAGCCTGAGCTTTTTTATGTCGACATCAAGATTTTTAAGGACCGTCGCACCTACACCGCTGCCCTCCTTGACCAGCCCCAACAAGATGTGTTCGGTACCTATATACTCGTGGTTAAAGCGCTGCGCCTCCTGGTTCGCAAGCGCCATAACCTTTCGTGCCCGGTCTGTAAACCGCTCAAACATTTTCTACCTCGCATAATTACACTTCAAGAAGAACCTGAGCTTGCCCATGTTGATCCTCACTGTTTGTCTTTTTCCCGCAAAAACCCCACCTTGACAGGATCATCGCGCATCGGTTCATATTATATTGCCCCCGCCCAGATTGTCAATGCGCTCTGCACCAAATTCTCTTTCAGGCATACGGACTCACTTATCTATATGCGTTAAATTGACCCAGGTTCGCTTACCGGACCAACGTTTTTTCATCAACCCAAATTTTATCGACAAAAACGGGGGCCAGCTTTCCGATTGGCTGGATAAATTCCACCGGCAGCGCGCTCAAAAAACCATCAAGGAAGACGTACGGGATTTGACGATATCTGAGTAGAAAGTCGTGGTTTACCGCTTTTTATTGGTCTCAAGGCGGAAGATCCTCGGAGGTTTACTTGACATTTATTGGTAAATCTGGTAAAAATTAGGTAGTGCTGGAGCGGAGGTTGGGGGGGTTCCCCAACGTCCGCAGTTTTTTTGATGTATTTTAGGTCGAGTAATAAATTGTTAAAGGACTGGTCATGAAATCAGACGGCTTATTTTGTCGAAGTTTTGTTGTTTTGGTTGGGCTGGGGCTGTTTGGCATGACGGCGGTTTCGTCGGGAGGGGGTCAGGCGATAGTCTGTTTCCCGCTGGACACAGACCCGGGCTGGAGTACGGAGGGACAGTGGGCCTTTGGCGTGCCTACGGGCGGGGGGGGCCTTTGCAAGGATCCTACTTCGGGCCATACGGGGAGCAATGTTTACGGCTATAACCTTGAAGGGGGCTATACGGACTCCATGCCGGAGTACCATCTGACCAGTACGGCGTTTGACTGCTCCGGCTACAGGAACGTGACTCTGAGCTTCTGGCGCCGGATGGGTATTGACTCTTCATCACGTGACCATGCCAAGGTTGAGGTGAGCAACGACGGCACCAACTGGACCACCGTCTGGGAGCATACCAGCGGGGCTTTCTGTGATGTTAGCTGGCTGGAGTGTGTATACGACATCTCTGCCGTAGCTGATGACCGGTCAAGCGTGTACATTCGCTGGACAATGGGTCCGACAGACGCTTACGTTACGTTTCCGGGATGGAATATTGATGATATCTGTTTGTTCGGGGAAGTTTTGGACCTTAGAATTTCACCTGCAGAGGGGTTCACCTCTTCCGGCTATACAGGTGGACCGTTTAGTCCCTCGCGTGTGACTTATACTCTGACCAATATCAGCGCATCGCCCATTAGCTGGAGGGTTCATACGACGCAGCCCTGGCTTGACGTAACTCCCGATATGGGCGAGCTTGGGCCTGGTGATTCGAACACTGTGGATGTCTTTGTCACAGCCGAGGCTAACAACTTGCCACTCGGCGACTATAACGACGCGGTAGAATTCGAGGGTGTCGAGAGCGGCGTTGTCGAGACTCGCAACGTGATGCTGGAAGTGCGGAGGTATCCGCCTGAGATAGAGGTGAGCGATTCGATTGAGCCTGTAAGCGACCTGAATATGCCTTTCGGAGACTTGTTTGTAGGGCTGTCGCGGACGGAGAGGATTACTATCACTAATTCCAGCGACCGTACCGGCCTGCTGGTAACCGAGGTTTCTCTGCGTGGCAGGTCGGTAGTTACAACGGAAACGGCCGAGCTGTCTATTAGGACGCTGGCCGTGACCAGCGGCTCTGAGGACTCTGTGTCTTACGTCCCAGCGGCGGCGGCAACTATCGAACGACCGGCCTCAAAGCTGGTGGTGGGTTCCGGCTACCGGGCACTGACCACGAGTTTGGATGTGTTGCTGCTTGCCAGTGGCGATGAGCCCGTCATCCTGCGAACGGGGCTGAAGGCGTTTCCGGACATTAACTCGGTTGATTATTTTAACTGTGCCTTTTTTGTCCCGACGCTGGATGAATTGGTTCTTTACGATGTTGTCGTGGTAATGAGCAACTACTCTTTTTCCGATCCTTTTGAGATTGGGGACATTCTGGCCGATTATGTTGACGGGGGAGGTAAAGTCGTGCAGGCGGTGGCGAGCTTTTCTGTGGGCGGCGGGTGGGAACTTCAAGGGCGGTTCGTAACACAGGAAGGTTATGAGCCTTTTGCCCATGGCGAGCCGGAGTTTTTCTCCCACACGCTGGGCGATTTCAATCCGGATCACCCTATTATGGCTGGTATTAGCGAGCTGACCGACTGGCTGCCCACGGCGGCAGGCTTGAAGCCTGGCGCCGATTGGGTTGCTGATTGGAGTAATGGCACGCCGCTGGCGGCAACGCAAGGCGAGCATGTAGTGGGCATCAACATGTTTGTATTCGACAACGGCAGCTTTTCGGGCGACGTAGTGCTGTTATTTCACAATGCTATGGTTTGGCTTATTGAAGGGTCAGCCGAGGGTTTCGAACTGACCGGGCTTGGCGAGCTGCCGGTGCTGATACCGCCGCTGGGTCATATGGATGTAAATGTGGTTTTCGAGCCGAAGCGGATTAGGAACTGTTCCGGAGTCATCATCATTGAAAGTGATGACTTGGATGAACCGCGGGTTGAGGTGCGGTTGAGCGGCGCCGGGGTGCCGGATTACCTTCAGATAGTTCCCGACCAGGGGTCTGAGTTCGCGGGACATCCCGGCGGGCCTTTTGTGCCGACCAAGGTGAGCTGCACGCTGACTAACAACAGTCCGGCGGAGCAGATTGATTGGTTTGTTACCAAGAGTGAGCCGTGGCTTGAGGTAATTCCCGGCGGCGGGACACTCGCTGCTGGTAAATCGACAACAGTTTTAGTCAACCTTAACTCTGTTGCCTTGACGCTGCCTGTTGGCGACTATAACGATATGTTGGTCTTTACGGATGTAACGACGGGAGTTAACCAGTCGCGTGCAATAACTTTAAGGGTCTTTACCGCTCCGAAGATATGGGTTGATCCCGTAGAGGGAGGGCTGAGTGTATCTCTTCGGCAAGGCGATATAGCTACTGAATTTGTCACCATTGGGAACACGGGGGACGCCGACCTTCAGTACCGGCTTGCGGGTCGTCAGACCCTGTTTGTGCCGCCGCCGGACCAGTGGCCTGCTGCGGCTTCAGCGGCAGGCGCTGAAGAAATCGGGGTCTCCGCCGTGTCAGGGCAGGATTCTATGGTGTCAGTTCAAGGACATTTTGAGTCCGGGCAGTTGCTCGTACGTTTTGCTCCAAGGTCGAAGGGACGGTGGCCGGATACTGCCGAGAAGAATGCCATTCTTGCCAAGGTCAGAGGCGGCAGCGTCTTGCGGGAGTATAGAATCGTGCGCGGATTGTGTTCAGTTAAGCTTCCTGCGGGTGTTTTACCGGAGCAGGCTTTAGCTGCTCTCAACGGCGCTGAGGGTATTTTATATGCCGAGCCAAACTATCAATTGAAGTTAGTCTCTGACTGCCAGAATATACCGAATGACTCTCGTTTTAGTCGGCTTTGGGGCATGCACAACACCGGCCAGAGCGGAGGGACACCCGACGCCGACATTGACGCACCTGAGGCGTGGTGCATCCACACGGAGGCTAATGATGTGGTTGTCGGCGTTGTCGACACCGGTATTGACTACAATCATCCGGACCTTGCGGCGAACATGTGGGTCAATGAAGCGGAGTTCAACGGGGAGGCCGGGGTTGACGATGACGGAAACGGCTATGTAGATGACATTTATGGCTATGATTTCGTCAACAATGACGGCGATCCAATGGACGACCACTACCATGGCACGCACGTTGCCGGGACGATTGGTGCAGTGGGCAACAACGGCAAAGGTGTGGCGGGTGTGTGCTGGCGTGTACAGCTAATGGGATTGAAGTTTCTTGATTCGCAGGGTACAGGGTGGACGGATGATGCTGTTTCGTGCATCGAATACAGCATTCTGATGGGCGCGAATTTGACGAGTAACTCGTGGGGCGGCGGAGGATACAGTCGGGCGCTTAAAGATGCGATAGATGCCGCCGGAGCAGCAGGGCAGCTTTTTGTTGCGGCGGCCGGTAATGACGCTCTTGATTCCGACACTTATCCACATTACCCATCCAGCTATGAATCTGAGAACATTATTTCCGTATTGTCCACAGATAAGAACGATCAGAAGTCTGGATTCTCCAATTATGGGTTTGTCTCCGTTGACCTTGGTGCGCCGGGCAGCGACATACTCAGTTGTGTGCCCGAGGGCGGATATCAATCGTTGAGCGGTACATCAATGGCGACGCCCCATGTCGCCGGCGCTTGTGCACTTGTCTGGTCGGCTTCTCGATTGCTGTCCCATCTGGACGTAAAAGACATTATTATGAATACAGTCGACCGTACCCCTGCCCTCGAAGGGCAGTGTGTTTCCGAGGGACGGCTCAATGTTTACAAAGCTCTTGTTGCGGTGCCCAAGTGGTTTGACTTTGTCCCCTCTGCCGGCACGGTTGCTGCCGGTCAAGCAAGTGATGTCAATGTGGTTTTCGATGCCGGAGGGCTTGAAGTTGGAGATTATTACGGCGAGCTTTTAATATCGTCAAACGACGCTTATACGCCTTTGTTATCCGTGCCTTTGAAAATGACGGTGGAGCGGGATGTTTTAACCGTGTTGCCGGACTACATTTTCGAGTCAACCGGTCTGATGGGAGGCCCATTCGTGCCGCAATCTATGACTTATACACTGACCAGCGACGGCAACGAACCGTTTGACTGGACGGCGGTCAGCTCAGAGCCCTGGCTTGATATAGAGCCCAACAGCGGCACGCTGAATCCGGGTGGTTCTGAGACGGTGATAGTCGCCATTAATGCCGAGGCGGAGGGTTTTGATCCGAACACTTACGGTGCCACCGTTACGTTCATACACATTGCAAGGCAGGTCGAACATGTTCGCTTTGTTGAGCTGGTGGTGACGCCGCTCGACTATTTTACCGAATGGTTTGATTCTCAAGATAATGATTTGGCGAACGACGTGCTGACGTTTACTCCGGACGGATCGGGCAATTTCTACAGGCTTTGCGTCAAGCCGGCTGACGCGTTTGCGACCGACCCCAACGGCGGCGTTACAGTTTCGCTGAAAGATGATGACTACAAGGAAATAGTCCTTGGCCCGGAGGCAAGCGTCTGCTTCTACGGACAGGACTATAACTCTTTCTACATTGGCAGCAATGGTTACATAACCTTTGAAACAGGCGATACGCAGTATGCGGAGAGTCTGGAAAATCACTTCCTATTCAAGCGCATAAGCGCCCTGTTTGATGACCTGAGTCCGAATGCTGCCGGCGCCAGGGTCTCGTGGAAACAGCTCGGCGACAGGGTTGCTGTGACCTTTGAGAACGTACCTGAGTATGGTGTGCAGAGTACCAATAACTTTCAAGTGGAAATGTTCTCTGACGGTGTGTTGAGGATTACGTATCTAAATGTCGCCGCCTTTGACGGGCTTGTCGGCCTTTCTGGAGGTAACGGCGTACCTGCCTACTTTATAGAAACGAATCTGTCGGAGCACAACTTCTGGTATGATCTGGATGACGACTGCGATGTCGACTTTCTCGACTTCAACATGCTCGGCTCTTACTGGGGCTCTTTGGATTGCAGCGGGCAGAACAACTGGTGCGAGGGAGCTGATTTTGAGCCCGACGGCGATGTGGACTGGAATGACCTTGCCGAGCTTGCCGGCGAGTGGCTGCAGGGTACATCTCCTTGAGTTGCTCCGAGCCCGACGTTGCGTCAAAAGGCTTCAAGCTACGCGCCGGGTTCTCCATCGGATGTGAACGAAACATACAAGATTTGCCACGAGGTTGATGGGGTCGAGCAATGCGATGTCTGCGGCGAGTGGATTCACATGGGTGGTTGCGCAATTGTCAACCCACGAATCGGCTTGCGATATCCAGAGCCGAACGGTCCTCTGGAAGGACTGTTCTTGCCGGAGTTGGCTCTGCACTATATGGAGCACGGCTCGCTCGATTGTCTTGGCAGCGTTCATAGCGGCAGAGTCGATTTGCATCGTTTAACCCGAGTTTTGGAACTTTGCTTGCCATATGATCCCAACGGCCATTAGTTGCCATTGGATTATCCAGACCCCCGTGATCCAAGCATGACCCTGGCGCCGGACACGAACGACCTCGACGGCGACCTGATGGCCGATACAGAGGAATTGGCGGCGCGGTTCAACCTCTACGACCCCGACCAGAACCTGACCTTTGACGGGATGGAGTTCGCCAAACAGTGTGCGGCAGTCATCGAGGGCCTACCGGAGGAGGGAGTTAACCCGATTCCCGAGGGTCAGGTCTATAAGCAGTGTTGGTTCCAGCGTGGTCTTGAGCTTTGCGATGTTTGCAGGCAGCCGGTCAACATGGGCTTTTGGCGTATCATAAACCCAAAGCTTGGTCTTTCGCCGTGTGGGCCGAAATGGGAATGTCTTTCCACCATTGGCGGCGCTTAAGGAGGACCAGTTTGCCTTGTCCTCGGGATGTATTACTGACTCTGCTTGCCGATGAAGTATTCGCCGCACCAATGGTCGTTTGCCACAACGGGCCAATAGACGTGGTACTGCTTGTCGGCGGGTCGAGGTGCGTACCTGTGGCAAAAACCGTAAGTTGCTTCATGTTCCGCTCTGGTCTTTTTTTCCGGTTCAAAGTAATAGCAAGTGTCGCATCTGCGTTTGCCTTGTGGGTCCGTCATGTTTATTGCCCCTTAACAACCGTGATATACAGGCATTGTCCCGTGAACCACTGATATTGATACTTCCTCCAACTTTTCATTTCGTTGTTTAAGAATCATAAGCGGACGTGAGTGGCCAGGCAACTATAAAACCTGTGGGCTCAAAAATCGATATCTGCGGGATGCCGCTCCGGCCGGCCTCTTTCTTAGATTTCGACTTTGGACTTCCGGTTATCGGTGTACCTCGGCAGTTCTTACCTGCACGTCAGGTTCATAGCATCAAAATGGCTTCTATGTTGGAATTACTGCGGTTTTTGGGGGCTAAGAGTCATGAATCGGGTACCGGCGACGCGCGGGGGCACAATCTGTATTTCTCGGCGGGTGAAGGGCGTCTCGCCGAGGCCGAAACAGGGTCATCAGGGCTGTGCCGAGCGTGAAAAGCACTGTGGTGGCGGGTTCGGGGGTTGTGATGATAATCTCGAAGCTGTCGAGGGTGCCAGTGTCCAGGTCAAACATATCCCAAATCTGGAGGCGCCAGGCGCCGTAGGAGTCCCGGCCGTCGTAAAGTCCGAGTGATTGGCCCCGGGGTCTGAATCGGCCTGTAAAAGGAGGGTCGGCCTCGGTAATCGAGAGTGGTGCTTCGTCGTCAAAGACGGTGTGTGTGTAATTCGGGTATGCGTCAAAGTCCTTATTGGGATCAAACGCGTTCAGGAGAACCCTGCTGCCGTGCGGGCTTTGCAGGAAGAGCTGCAAATCGAAGACGTTGGTGTGCGTAATATTTATTTGGACATCGAGGTCCGAGATAATGAAATCGTCAGGAATATCTATGATAGCTTCGGTCATTGCGATGCCGTTGCCGGGCACGTCAGTGATAGGTAGATTGAATGTGCCGCCATAAACGTGAACCAAGTCGGCATAAACGGGGCAGCAAGGCACCGCGCTTGCCAGCACGAAGGCACTTGCAACAATCCGTTTTAGTGCGTTACGAGCGTCCATTCTCATTTACTGGCAAGGAGTTAATGTTTGGGAATTTCGCCCATTTAGCGGAGAGTATATGATTGGAGGATAGGGGTGACGAATAAAAAAAACAAATTTTTTTGCGGGAATGGCTTTTTTCGCGGGGTATTGGCGGATTCAGCCGGTTTTACTTTACTTCAAGGACGGAATTGTAGTCGCCGAAGGGGTTTAGTTCCGTCGACTCGTTGTACGGGTCCTGCTGCCATTGTCCATCCACGACCAAACGGTATCGGTATCTGCCAGCAGGCAGTTTGAGCATGGTCTGCCAAACGCCGGAGTCGCTTACTTTTTGCATAGGTGTTTCCGTGGGCTGCCAGTTGTTGAAATCGCCGGCAATCTGAACACTGTCGGCCCGCGGATAGAGGGTAACGAAAACAATGGCATCGCTGACCTGACTAACGCCGTAATAGTCTGAAAGCTTGGCCTCGGTGGTGATTTGCTGCGGTTTCCCGGTGGTTTCCATTCCGGCAGGCGAGGCGGAGGCGATTTCTTCGGTTTGGGCAGCCGTAAAACTGGGTAGCTTGATTTGCTGGGCTTGCGCAGTTTGGGCAGGCACGTTTACAGCCTGGAGGAGTTCGTCAGCGGTGGCGCTGATGGCTTCGAGCTGGCCGGCGAGTGAGTTGACAAACTCGTGCCGTTGGAGCTTTGCCTGTGAACCTATGAGCTCTTCGGCCAGGCAGCGAAAGTCTCTGTGTCCCTTACTTGCGGGGTCATATTCGCAGATGGGCTGGCCGAGACTGGCTGCTTCCTTAATCTTGGTGTTGAAGTTGACAATAGTTTTGAACATTTTGTCTGCGAAGTGCTTTCGCAATTCGGCGAGGATTTCGCGGGCCATCTTAGTTCGTATGTCGTACATGCTTGCCAGGACCCTGACATTTACCTGATGGTTGCAGCGTTCACAGAGGATGCTTAGGGTTTCGAGCTGTTTGCTCAGGCCGTGGAGGGCGAAATAACCGGTTTCGACGGGAACAACAACGTCGGAGGCTGCCCTGAGCGCGCTGAAGGTCAGCAGGCCGACAGCGGGCGGGCAATCAATTACCGCGTAGTCGTATTCGTTTTTGACTTCGGCGAGGACATCTTTCAAGCAGCATTCGCGGTCGGCAATACCGGCCATTTGCTGCTCGAAGGCGGACAGGTCTATACTGGCGGGGGCCAACTGCAATCTGTCGTTAATCTGCCACATTATTTCGGTGAGCTTAATCGGCTCGTTTCTGCTTTTGCTTATAAGCACGTCATAGATGCTCTGTTCGATCTGCTCCTCCGGCACGGCCAAGCCGACCGCACAATGGGACTGCGGGTCCATATCCACCAGAAGGGTTTTCTGGCCCGTTTCGGCGAGCGCACTTGCGAGATTTATCGATACGGTGGTCTTGCCACAGCCGCCTTTTTGATTTACAACCGCTATAGTTCTCATAAGTTTTCTCCGGTCCTTAATATGCCGACCATATTACGAAAAACGCCGTTTTCAATGTTAAAAACAAGCTGAATTACCCTCTTATTCTATTCGGCAAACAAGTGTAGAAAACTTTATGTTTTTATGGGACGGGCCGATAAAAAAGGCCGATAGCAGTACGATAGGGGAGATAAGAGCCATTGCAGGGGAAGGGGCGGCGCAATAAAAAAACAATATTGCATAAGTGTTAGGGGGCACTGCTTCGCCCACATTCAGGGCAAAAACGAGGCGTTCGTTAGACGAAGTTGGAAGTATCCTCGAGCAGCTTCCTTACGAAATCAAGGAACTGGGCTGCGTATGTGCCATTAGTGATTCGGTGGTCGACCGAAAGGGTCAGGCTCATCAACTTTCGGACTGCAATGCCTGGGGTTACAGAACCGAAGCTGCCGCTATCGTCGGGTACGCAGGTGTCGGTTATTTTACCTACTCCGAGGATGCTGCACTGGCCCGGGACGACAATAGGGATGAAAGAGTCTATGCCGAAGGCGCCGAGGTTGCTGACGGTTATACAGCCTCCGTCAAGGTCATCAGGGGTCAATTTGGCGTTGCGGGCTTTTTCAATCAGGGCGGCACTTTCGCGAGCTATCTGCCTGATGTCCTTGCTGCTGACATTGCGGATAATCGGTGCGACCAGACCGTCCGGCACGGCGATGGCCAGCCCGACGTCGATGCTTTCGGCCAGTTTGATAGTGTCACCGTCCAACTGGCCGGTCATGATGGGAAACTTTTCGAGGCCGATTGCGACGGAGCGCATAAGAAAATCATTGTAGGAGATTTTCACGTCGCCGGTTTTGTTCAGTTTGGTTCGCAGCTCGACCAGGTCGGTAACGTCGGCTTTTACATTGAGATAGAAACAGGGGATATCGCGTTTTGACTGCAGCATTTTTTGCGCGGTTATTTTCTGGAGTCTGTTGAGCGGTATGGTTTGGCCGAGTTTTATTTCTGACGAGGCTGCTGCGGGCGCGGCGGTTTTGGCCGCAGAGGGCGTGGTCGCTGGCGCGGCCCGGTCAGCCGAAGCTTTTAGAGCGGCGGCAGCAGTTGCGCCCTTCAAGGAATCAACAGGCGTTTTCGGTGCTTGTTCATCGCGGGCACCCAAAATCAGGACGGGCTCACCCACCAGCAATGTCTGGCCCACTTCGGCAATGAGCTGCTTTACAAAGCCGTCGGCGGGCGATTCGACCTCGAGGGTGGCCTTGTCGGTCTCGACCTCAAAAATGACGTCGCCTTTTTTGACCTCGTCGCCGACGCTGACTAAATAGTTGACAATAGTGCCTTCTTCCATTGTTTGGCCAAGCTGCGGCAGTTTTACTTCTGTTGCCAATTTTCGACTCCTCGCTTACCAGTTCTGTCCATTCTTACAAAAAACGTTCAGCAAATTGTCAACGAATGTAGCACATACAAATGCGGAAAACAATCAAAAACAGCCAATCGCAGCCCCTCTGTACTGCAGCACCTTTTTTGGCGGTGAGTGCATTTGCCCACAGGTTACGGACACAATAAGGTATGGTTTCGGCTGCCGGCGATTATGACCGGATAAAAAAGTGTGCCGCCCGACTGTGACAAGCGGACGGCACGCCTGATGAGCATAGATTCAGCAGACTGTTTGTTCCTATTGTTCTTTGATTTTCACCTTGACTGTTTTTGCCTTCTCGGCTTTAGGCAGGGTTATGGTGAGCACGCCGTCCTTGCATGCGGCATCTACTTTTGTGGTGTCAACATCGTTGGGCAGGCTCAAGTCACGTCTGAAGCTGCCGTAAGACCTTTCCATGTGGTAGTAGCCCTTTTCCTTTTTTTCTTCTTCCTGTTTTTTCTCGCCGGTGATGGTCAGGGTGCTGCCGTGGACCGAGATGTTGATGTCGTCGGCCTTGCAGCCGGGCACTTCGGCCTTTACAACGATGGCGTCCTCATTGTCGGCGACATCGATTGCGGGCCACAGTCTGTGTTCGTAAGTCGGCCAGCCGCCGAAGAAGGAATTAAAAAGGTCATCCATTTCGTGGTGCAGTCTTGCCAAATCGCTTCCTTGCCTTTTGTGTAAAGGTACCAGTGTCATAATAGTCACCTCCATTCACAATAAAGGTTGCCAATTAAATTTTTTCTGACTTTTCAAACCCCACGTAATCCCTTGAGCAAGATGCGTGCCAGCGGAGGGAGGCGTCAAAAAAGCCGAAAATCGGCAGATAAGGCCCTTTCGAAGGCTGTCCTGGGGCGATAAGGGCTGCCAATTTGGCACCGTATTATCAGACTTCAACAGCGGGTACTTGCGGGCTGAGGTTAAACCTCGCAGAGCCATTACCCGAGCTTACGGCGCATGTTAGCTGCCCGTTTTCTTTCGTCCTCTATTTTGCTATAGCCGCATTTGGGGCAGCGGTCTTCGAAATCGCCGCGTTTCCAGCTTGCTTCGAAGACGAGGCCGCACTTTTCACATTTTATAGCTCGATAAACGCTCAACTCTCCGCACCTCGTACAGATCAAGGCCGGCACGGTCATCATGGTGGCAGTAGTATTCTTTTCCAGGTATTCGTAGTACTCTTTCTTTGTAATCTCGTATTCGGCCCGGCATTTTGGGTTACGGCACTTAACCCAGGTCATCTCATGGGCGAAGTGTTCCGGTATACCGGTGTTTTGCATCTGCTGCACCATCATCTGGAAGAGGGCCATAATCTCAGTCAAATGCTCTTTGGGCAGGGCAATATCGACGGTCATGCTGCCGCCGCCGACGTACCCTGCCAAAGCAAGATTGCTTTTGGTGGGGATATCCATCTGCGGCATTGGCACGGGCATTATCGCTCCCATCATCCCGAATAAACGCGGAAAGTTGTATGTCACCACGAAGTCGGCTTTGTCGGCTTCCGGCAGCAGGGCCATGGCGGCTTCGAACTCTGAGGGGACCTGCTTGGTGCCGCCGGCCTTTACCTGGTCAATCAGCTTGCGTATGACCAAATCCACATTGCCTCCGACGGCGCAAACCCATAGATTGTCAACCGTGCCCCATCGGTAATCAAACCCGCCACCGTATATCATGTTCATCACCAGCCCTTCCGGAGAATTCGGGTCGGCAGGCTCCATTGTCAGTCTGGCTGAATCTATGGAAACGCCCTTGTAGGTATCGACGCCGCGCTTGAGGGTAAAGGCGGTTTTGAAACCCAACTCTTTATAGAAATCGGCGATGCCGCCGGTGTTAAACAGCTCAGCACCTTCTTGAATGAGGTTCGTAAGTTTGTCTTTGTCCATAATTTCACTGACGTACTTTCCCGCAAAGGGCGGCTTGCTCTTGGGGTCGATGGAAAAAGACATGGCGTCAGTGCCGCTGAAAACATCCGCGAAATCAGAAGCAAGACTTTTTATCCTGGCCATAGTTTCGGGGCTCCTGCCTCCGCAGAGTATTGTTGCAAAGAAGCTTGTAATTCTTGCGTTGAGTTTTCCGGTTATTCCACCAGAAGCATTCATTACTGCTCCATCTTCGAGGTAGCCGAGCAGCTTATTGTCTTGTTTTACTGGGGCATCGGCAGTAAACATGTCGGCCATCTCGGTCCCGGGCATGGCCGAAATTGTCTCGGTGATATTCAAAACCTCCGGTTTTGGGCTGACGCTTATACTCAACGACTGTGTTTCCTTCATCAACTTCTCAAGGATCTCAGTGTACATACCTATTATCACCGATGGGTCCGCCATTGGTCCTTGCCCGCTCGCCTTGATGGTTTCTATCATAGCTTTCATCTGCTCCATCTTGGCGAGCAACAAGGGACCGAAAGCATCGGAGAGCTGGCAGACATTCCCGTAGAGCCAGATTGGCTGTTCGGTGGCTCGTTTGGCTTCGGTTTCGGCCAGAGCGCTCGACAGTCCGTTGCTTGGGGCCGGATCTGATTTAGCCAGCGCGGCGACAGCGTCGTAGTCACTTTCTGAGCCGATAAGCGCGAAATTGCCGAGCTGGGCCGCAAGCATCGCGGGCGTGCCCTCGGCGGTGATTTTCGAAATGCCTTGCGCATCAGGCTCGGCGCAGTTGGGATTGCCGGCGATAAACCGCTCGTAATCAGTAACCGGGAGAAGTGCGGCAATGAAGATACCGGGGATTGCACCTGTTTGGGCGGACTGGCCGCCGGCGGTAGTACCGAAAACAGCGAAAGCGCGGCCCGTGTTCACGCCATTTAGCTGCGGGCTTCCGAGCAGTTTTGCGAGCTGCGTTCTGGCCAGCATCGAGACACCCATCGGCAAAGGTGAGACGCCGGCCAAAAACTGGTCTATCTGACTGAGGGTATAGTCAAAATTATTAACTCGTAAGCAGAATAGACTTTCGGCGGGAATAATCTGGAGCAGCTGGTCACGGGCATCGCCGGCAGTTTCTTTCAAGAGTCCTGAGGTTTGCCTGGAACGATTTTCGTAGGCCGGTTTCGGGCCTTGTCCGTCTTTGTTTCGCATGGCATTCAGCAGGTTTCGGCCGGATAGTGTGTCTTCGGTTTGTCCCGGTAGTGCGGCGGCGAACAGAACCAATAAGCCGGCCGCGACGACATTTCTTGAATATCTTGACTGAATCATTTTCCGTACCTCCAGAGATTAATGTGGGGAAATTCGTTCACTATAAGGTTTCCACCGAGTCCTATAATAAACACAAAGCTTCTATTAGGCAAGAGGATCGCAGAAAATTGTCCGCTGGAGAAGGCCCAAAATTAACAATAAAGGGCGCTTTCTGCGTTCTTGTCGGGGATTATGGCTGCCGACTGGGCATTTTTCGGCGGGCAGAGATCCTGTTGTCGTCACCGGCGAAATGTCGTACACTAAGCGCTCTGTTTGTTGTTGTGTGTACAAAAAAGGAAATGGAAAATGGCAGAAAACAAAGAAAATCTCAAACTGGATGCTCTGCGTGCTGAGATTCGTGAGCCCTTAAAGGCATTTGCCGGGAAAGTCGTAGCGGAGCTGGGCGACAACCTGCAGAGCATCACGGTTGTCGGCAGCGGTTTGACGGAGGACTACAGGAGCGGCCAAAGTGATATCAATACGGTTCTTGTGCTCGGCAAGCTGAGGCTGGATTCGCTGAAGGTCCTTGCCGGTATGGCAAAGTCGATGAGTAAAAAGAAGATATCCGCGCCGCTGCTTATGACCGAAGACTATATTGGGCGCTCGTGCGACGTCTTTGGGATTGAATTTTTGGACTTTCAGTTGACGCACGAGACGATTTTCGGGGGAGACCCTTTTGCGGGCCTGACGTTTGCCAAGACTGATGTTCGCCTTCAGTGCGAGCGGGAGCTTAAAGCGACGCTTATCCGCTTGAGGCAGGGATATGTCGCCTCGGGGACCAACCGGAAGCTGGTGCGTGACATTCTTGCTTCGGCGGCGGGGTCGCTGATTCCGCTGCTGCGGGCGATGCTGTGGCTGAAGGACATTGGTCGAGCGGGTCCGGCTGAGCAGGTATTTGGAAAAGCGGCAGCGGAGTTTTCAATTAACGTTGATGCCCTGTTGGCCGCACGAGGATGGCGGCATGCGAAGGTGCGTGTGCAGGAGGATGAAATTGCGTGGGCCTTTGAATCGATTTATCAGGCGGTTGAGGGTTTGGCACTTGCAGTGGATGCATTTGAGGTCTGATTATGCGAAGATTCTTTTTTGCGCCCGCAGCGACACTATTGCTAATGATGGCTGGGACGGTCGGCTACGGCAAGGCGGATTTGCCGATGCCGCGGCACTATGTTGAAGACTATGCCAATGTCATAAACGATTCCGATGAGCGTTCTTTGAACGGGGTTCTGCAGGAGCTGGAGCAAAAGACGGGTGCGCAATACATTGTGTTGACGGTTCAGACAACCGGGGGCGCGCCGATAGAGCAGTTTGCAATTGAATTGGCTGAAAAATGGAGGCTCGGCCAAAAGGGCAAAGACAATGGAATGCTTTTTGTCATTGCGGTTGCGGACAGGAGATATCGGTTCGAGGTCGGCTATGGATTGGAGGGTTTCGTGACGGACCAATACTGCGGCCGGGCGGGCAGGGAGGTTTTGGCACCGTATCTTAAGCAAGGCAATTACAGCAGGGGAATCTATGAGGCCAATTTGCAGATTGTTCAGAAGATAGCAGAGGAAGCAGGCGTCAATTTGAGCGGTATGCCGACGCTTGCTCCAGTACCGGTTGGAAGAGTAAGCAGGAAGGGTCTTCCCTGTTGCAGCATCCTGCCAATTTTGTTTTTCATACTGCTCGTTTTCGGCGGTATTGGTCGGGGGATGGGGTGGTGGTTTTTTCTGCCGTTTATGTTCGGCGGGTTCGGCGGCCGCGGCGGCTATGGCGGTTATGGCAGGAGCGGCTCATACGGTGGAGGCAGCTTTGGGGGCGGGTTCGGCGGATTCGGCGGCGGCATGGGCGGGGGTTTCGGGGGCGGCGGCGCCAGCGGAAGCTGGTAGGGTAAAAAAATAGTTGCGGGAATTGGAATGACCGTGAGTCTATGGAGGTATCACAAAATGAGAAGTGGTGGTAAAGCGTGGGTAGTGTTGGTCCTGGCACTGGTCGTCTTGTTGCTTTTGGGGCTTGGGATATTTGGATGGTACAGGAGCGGCTACGACAGGGCGGTCAACCTTGAGCAGGGCGCGCAAAAGGCGTGGGCGGATATTGATGCCGCATTGCAGCGAAGGCTGGACCTGGTTCCCAACCTTGTTGAGACCGTCAAGGGCTATGCGTCGCACGAGAAGGAGCTGTTTGAAAACATTGCCAAGTCGCGTGAGAAGTATTTTGAGGCCGATACGCGGGCGGGCAAGATAGAGGCATCAAATGAACTGAGCGGGTTTTTGTCGCGGCTGTTGATGCTGCAGGAGAACTATCCGCAACTCAAAGCCAGCGAAAACTTCCGAGACCTTCAGGTGGCTTTAGAAGGTACGGAGAACCGGATAGCGGTGGCCCGCACGCGGTATAACGAAGCGGCCAGGCTGCTGAACTCGTATTCGCGGCAGTTCTTCGGGTCGTTTTTCTGCAGGCGGGCAAAGGTGGAGCCGGTTGAGTATTTTGAGGCCGGCGAGCAGGCAAAAAAGGAAGCGCCGAAAGTAGCATTTTAGACATTGTTGGCCTGTTGCAAACGCGAGTTCTGAGCCTGGAAGTCAGGATGCGAGGGCTTATCGGGCCTTAAAATGGGTGACAAATTTGTCCGTACCGGCTGGCTGGTTTTATCTGAGGGGTATCAGGGCGTAAGAGCACGACCAATCTGCCCAGAAATTTGTTGCAAGAACGGCTGTATTTGTGTTAAAATTAAGGGTGATTGAGGTTTGGAGACAGGGTGAAGTGTCATGCATGCGTTCATCTGCTGTGGCGGTCCATCGCGTATTACGCATATGCTAATCCTGCCTCGAGGGTGATCGCCTGACATAATTCCTGGAGAGAGCTGAAAATGAAAAGGACAATGGTTCTAACTGTTATTTTATTCCTGGCCGCAGGGGAAGGGGCAACAGGCGGCATACGTAAAGGGCCTTATCTGATTTACCCAGGCAACAACACCGAGATGATGGTGCTGTGGCAGTTGGATGGTACGCAGAGCTGTACTTTGGAGTGGGGGCTGGATACGTCCTGTTCGGACGGAAGCACCGTCACGAGCGAGTACAGCATCGACCACCAGCATAAATATGTTATTAGCGGTCTTATGCCGGGCAATAAGTATTGCTACCGCATTACGGCGGACCCAAATCTGCGTACCGGCTCGTTCCGGGCGGCGCCGCCTTCAGACGCGGCGGAAGCCAAGTTTTTCGGCTATGGGGATACGCGCACCAATTTTTTTGACCACGATATGGTTGACGGTGCGATGGCTGCTGTTTTCCTGGAGGACCCGAATTATCAAACGTTTTCGTTGCTTTCGGGTGATTGGGTGTCGAAGGGCGAACTTGAGTCGAGCTGGACCAATGAGTTCTTCAATCCTGCGGCCCTGAATACACGCGAGCTGCTGGCCAACCTGCCAATCAACGGGTGCATTGGCAACCATGAATGGGATGAAGGCTCGTCTCCACCGACTTTTTTCAACAAGTACTGGCCGTATCCTTACGTTGGCGGGTATTACTGGTCTTTTGATTATGGTCCGGTACACGTTGTTACACTCGACCAATATGGCGCCAGTTACGCGCCCGGGTCTGCGCAGTATGAGTGGCTGGTAGATGACCTGAAATCGACTCGCAAAGAATGGAGGATTCTGCAATTCCATGAACCGGGCTATTCGGCGGGGCATCACGAGGATAACCAGGACGTTCAGAACTGGATTCAGCCGTTGTGTGAGCGATATGGGGTGGACATTGTTTTTGCGGGGCACAACCACTACTATGCCCGCTGTGATAAGAATGGGATTAAGCACATTACAGGCGGAGGGGGCGGGGCGCCGCTTAGCGACGGGAAAGCGGATTATTCGGAGTACGTTGAGGTCTATGCGAAAAGCTACCATTTCTGCAAGATTGACGTGAGGGGAAAGTTGCTGGATTTTCAAGCCGTCAAGCCCGATGGGACAATAATCGACGCGTTTAGTCTTAGCCACCCGACGATAGAGCTTGTGGGTCCGGCGGATGGCGCGACGGTGGATGCCAATGGGGCGGTTTTCAGTTGCCTTGCGGCGCCGGGTTCCGTCAGTTATCAGCTTCTTTTTGGTCCGGACGCGCAACATATTGATTATCTTGTGTCAGACACACCCGAGCCGCCGACGTGCATCGTAAGCGAGTTTCCTTCCGAGCAGACATGGTGGACTATCAGGGTGCGTAACGAATGTGGTCGTTACTTTTATGCCGAACCAAAGTGGATAAACGCTTTGAATGTAAAACCCATTTCAATTGAGAATCGGAACACGGGCAAAAGGTATAATTACATTCAGGATGCTATTGAAGAGGCCGCAGGCGGCGATGAGATAGTGGTGGGTCCAGCCATCTGGCAATATCTTGAGAACATTAATTTCAAGGGCAAGAGCCTGACGCTCAGGTCGACGGATCCTAACGACGGGGATGTTGTGGCCGCTACTATTATCAATGGGGGGCAGTTGAAGCCGGTAGTGACTTTTTCCGGCGGCGAGACAGCGGGCTGTCGATTGAACGGTTTTACCATTACGGGCGGCACTAAAGGTATTTCCTGCACCAATGCATACCCCATAATCAGCAACTGCAGGATTCTCAGGAACGCGGGCAATGGTATTGAGTCGGTGTTTTTGGTACCCCGGTTCTATGCTGCCACAATCACCAACTGCAGCATTGTCGGAAACGGGGGTAACGGCGTCCAGGCAAAGGGCAGAATGACTCCAATGCTGACTAACTGCCTTATTTCTGGAAATAGAGCGACCGGCGTTGAAGGCAAAGGGTTACAGGCAATCACTAACTGCACTATTGTCGGAAACGGTCTGGCCGGCATCTCGAACGATGACGCGATAGTCCACAACTGCATAATCTGGGGCAATGCGCCTCCACAGATTATTGACCTTTTTAGGATTACATTGGTCGGCTATAGCGATGTTCAGGGGGGGCGTGAAGGCGTTGGCAATATTGCTACGGACCCTTGTTTTGTTGAGGCGGGCTACTGGGACGTGAACGGGATTTGGGTTGAGGGCGACTATAATCTGCGGTCTGGTTCATTGTGCATTGATGCCGGCACAAACAGCAGCATTCCTTTTGACAAGGGCGATGTGGATAGCGACGGCAACACCACCGAGCTGGTTCCATGGGACCTCGCTGGTAATCTGCGTTTAATAGACGGGGACGATGATGCGAATTCGGTGGTGGATATGGGGGCCTACGAGTTCTGGCCGCCGGTAGAGGCGATGATGAAGTTCACGCCGCAGGCGCTGAATGTCTGCAGCAAAGGCAAGTGGGTGAAGGCGCATTTTGTTCTGCCGGAAGGTTATAGGATTGAGGACGTGGATAAAAACGTGCCGGCTGTGGTCGAGCCGTTGGGGATTGAATCCGGCTATATGAATGTTTTTGTCAATGATTGCGGGTTAGTTGTGGTAGAGGCGGCTTTTGCCCGTGCCGAGTTCTGTGGCGCTGGGATAGATGGCAACAGCGTTGATGTGGCCGTTACCGGCTTACTTACCAGCGGTCGGCGGTTCTGTGGGACAGACACAATTAAGGTCGTGGACAAGACTTTCGAGCAGCTTGCGGGTTTGGCATCGCATTGGCTTGTGCAGGCGTGCGACGAGCATGACTGGTGTGGCGGATTTGATATAGACCACGATTCTGTAGTTAATTTGGTGGATTTTGCGCTACTTGGCGGTTGCTGTGTTGAAATAGTCAAGAATTGAGCAGGTCAAAATGCGGGATTGAATTAAGGGCCGGTACCTTAAGAGGTTGGCTATTTAATCCTGCCGGCGGCTGTATCTTATAGCATAACCACTTGTACCAAAGTATTGTTAAAGTCCGCAGAAATAGCTTACAATGTATTCAGGCAAGACAGGGTGCTGGAGTTGTTGTTGGCCGTTCGTGCCGCAGATTGCGTGAAAGTCCGACCAGCACGCTGTGCGCGACACGTTAGCATATAGTGCGAGATGTGCGATGCAGAATGGGAGTTTTGAGATTCAATTCCAGGAGGGGGCACGTTTTGTCGATTGTGCTTTGCAGCGGCTTTTGTCGTTTCAGGAGATGAACGCCGAGTTGAAGGAAGCGCTCAAGTATACACTTGAATCGCCGGGCAAGCGGGTGCGTTCGGTGCTGGCTATATGGTGTTGCGAGGTTGTCAGCGGGGAGGTGAACCACAATGCCGAAATTGCCGCCGCGGCGATTGAGATGGTGCACACTTACTCGCTGGTACACGATGATTTGCCGGCGATGGACGACGATGACTTTCGGCGTGGGCAGCCGACCTGTCATAAGGCTTTTGATGAGGCGACAGCCATACTGGCCGGCGACGCGCTGTTGACGCTTGCGTTTGAGATTCTTGCCCGGGAGATTGATGAGCCGGCGGTGGCGGTGAGATTGATTGGCGAACTTGCCGAGGCGGCGGGGCCGAGCGGAATGATTGGCGGCCAGATGGCGGACCTGAAGGCCGAGAATGGCGAGGGCACCGAAGAGCTTCTCGAATACATTCACATCAACAAGACGGCCAAGATGTTTCGCTGTGCTGCGGCGATGGGGGCCATCTGCGGCGGGGCGAAGGAAAGCCAGTTCGACCAGCTATGCGAGTATGGTCTGAAGATAGGATTGGGTTTCCAGATAGCCGACGATATTCTTGACGTGTGTGCTTCGAGCGAGCAATTGGGCAAGACCGCGGGCAAGGATGCGAGGGCGGCCAAGTGCACTTATCCGGCCGTGGTAGGAATGGAGAAGTCGAGACGGTTGGCGGGAAAGCTCGCGGAGGAGGCGGTTGCGGCATTGGAAGCGTTCGGCCCAGACGCCGATATTCTGCGGCGACTGCCTATGGCACTGCTGGAAAGAACCAGATAGGGTGCTGCGTCGCGCAATTGCGGCTTCTGAGTTTAGCGTGAGCTTGTGAGTCTCTTAGGGCTTTTGGAAGACGTATGTGCTGCCGGCTCTGGAGACAATTACTATCGAGCCGATAGGCACATCACCGGCGGGGTTCACAAAATCGTCAGTCACATCGACGGCCTCCATCTCTGCGCCTATTTCCACGGGCACAGTGCCCGCAGGACCAACCGTGACCATTCGGACTTTGTAGACGTTGTACGAAACCAGGCTTTTGACCTTACAACTGAACGTCTGCACCCTGGCCCCGGGTGAGACCACGCCCTGCACTTCCTGCATTTGTTCGTCTTTCATTTTCTGTGTCCTAACTGCCTTATCAATATGGTTTTGAGAGCGGCTGGCGGATTGCGGTGTCGCCTCTTTTGCCTCGAATTGTACAAATCTTATCTCTTTTGTGGTCCGCCCTGTTGGTGCCGGAGTTTTAGAAACCGAACGGCCGGACTTTAGCCGTTCTATAATTAGAACGACTTGCGCATTTGATGCGAAAAAAAGCATTTCGGCGATGGCACTTTTTGAGATAAGTTGTTATGATAAAAGGAGTAAAATTTTTGTTGCAGATTTTGATTTTCCTCTCCGGCTACCTGCGCTTCTGATTGAAATTTGAGGGTTTCTTTGATAGAATTGGGGCTTTAATGAGTGAGGTTTTGAAGCAGATAAACAGTCCAGATGACCTGAAGAAACTGGGCGTGCCGGAACTGAAGGCGCTGGCCGATGAGATAAGGCAGTTGATTCTCGGCTCGGTCAGTCGAAGCGGTGGACATCTGGCCAGCAATCTCGGCGTGGTGGAGCTGACATTAGCGCTGCATTACGTCTTCGATTTCAAGAAAGATAAACTGCTGTGGGACGTTGGGCACCAGTGTTATGCGCATAAAATCGTCACCGGAAGAAAGGACAAGTTCGATTGTCTGCGCAAGGCCGGCGGAATAAGCGGGTTTCCAGACCCCGCCGAGAGCGTATATGACCAATTCGTGGTGGGGCATGCGGGGACGGCCATAGCCACGGCAATTGGAATGGCGGCAGGGCAAGTCCATCAGGGAAAGAATGACAAAATCGTGGTGCTGATAGGGGATGCCAGTATTGTGAACGGCGCTTCATTTGAAGCGCTGAATAATCTGGGGCTGGTCAAGAGACAATTACTGATTGTGCTTAACGACAACTCAATGGCGATCGATGCCACACAGGGGGCGGTTGCGAAATACTTTTCCAAGGTTCGGCTGAGCCAGACCTATGAGGATTTGCGCAAGACCACAAGCAATATCCTTGAACATATGCCGGTGATAGGCAAAGGCGTTGAGGAAGTAGTCGAGAAGATTAAGAAGAGCATTCGTATGGTTTTGCCTGCCAGTCAGATGTTCGAGAGTTTAAATATCCCCTATTTCGGACCGGTTGACGGGCACGATATCGGCTCACTCATACAACTGTTCAGAGCGTTGTTACACCTGAAGCACCCGGCGATTCTGCATGTTTATACAAAGAAAGGCAAGGGCTTTGTTCCGGCCGAGCGGGACGGGCGCAGGTTTCATTCGACGGGTCCGTTCCGAATGAATGGTGATTCCATAGGTGCAGGTTCGGGCCGGAGGACTTTTACCGGCGTGTTCGGCGGTTGTCTGGCGGAACTGGCCGAGAAGGACAAGCGGATTGTGGCTATAACCTCCGCGATGTGTGACGGTACCGGGCTTGGGGAGTTTCGCAAGAAATTCAGCAATAGGTTTTATGATGTGGGTATCGCGGAAAGCGCGGCGGTGGACATTGCAGCGGGGCTTGCCAGGAGCGGCTTGAGGCCGGTGATTTGCATTTACTCGACCTTTTTGCAGCGTAGCTTCGACCAGATATTTCAAGAGGTGGCGTTGCAGAATCTGCCGGTTGTTTTTTGTATCGACAGGGCCGGTGTGGTTGGCTCGGACGGGCCGACGCATCATGGGCTGATGGACATAGGGTTTCTGCGAATGATGCCGAACATGGTTCTGACGGCCCCCGCCGATGAGGTTGAGTTGAGATTGGCTCTGGAGTTTGCTTTGGGTGAAAACGGACCGGTTGCCATAAGGTATCCGAGGGATTTTGTCCCACAGGAGAGGTTTGTCAGAGCTGCCTGTGGCAAGCCATTTAAACTGGGGGAAAGTGTTTTTGTCAAGAGGAGGAAAGATTCGCCTATCGCCATTGTTAGTTATGGCAGCGTCTTGAAAGAAGCGTTGGAGGCAGCGAATCTGCTGGCCAAAGAAAAGATTGCGGTTGATGTGGTAAATGCGCGGTTCGCGGCCCCTGTCGACAAGAGAATTATTTCTCTGCTGGGGGAGGGCAAGTGCATGATAACGGTTGAGGACCACAGCCTTGCCTGCGGGTTCGGTGCGGCCGTTCTGGAGATGGCTTCTGCGACTTTGCAGGGGCCGATAGGAAAACCGATAGCCGTGCTTGGCGCTCCGAGAACGGCTATAAGGCCTGATTCGCGCGATGTTCAACTCATTGAGGCGGGCGTAAATGCCGATAGGATAGCTCAGAGGGCAAGAGAGATGCTGCGCCCGGCTTAGCGGCCCACGGGTTCGGCATAAGGAAGCAGATTAAGAAGCGGGGATATTTGAATGGCCAAGAAGGGATTACCTAAACTGGTGATTTTCGGCGATCCAACAAAGGGAGATGTTGGTGATGCGATTGAGGAGTTAGGAAAGTTCACAAAAGGCAAGGCCGAGATGATGGCCAGTTGCGGTATCGACGAGTGCACGGCGGACATGCTGAGGGACGCTGATTTTGCGGTAGTATTCGGGGGCGACGGGACAATAATTTCGGCGGCAAGGCAACTGAGTGAATGCAGTGTTCCGGTTATAGGCGTCAACCTGGGCAAATTGGGTTTTTTGGCCGAATTCAGTCTTGAGGAACTCAAAAAGTTCTTTGATAGCATAGCGGAAAGAAAGGCGGTTATTGAAAAGAGGATGATGCTCAAGTGCGGTGTTTTCTGCAGCGGTGCGGAGAAGTTCTGTTCGGCAGCCATTAACGATGTTTTCGTAAACTCCGGTCCACCTTTCAGGCTGATAGAGTTGAAGATATCGGTGGACGGTCAGGCGCTTGCCAGTTGTGTAAGCGACGGGCTGGTAATATGCACGCCGACAGGCTCAACGGCTTATAATTTGTCTGCGGGCGGGCCGATAGTCTCGGGCAAGATGCAGGCTATGGTTATTGCGCCGATTTGTCCGCATTCGTTGAGCTTCAGGCCTATCGTTATCAATGCCGACAGCAGAGTGGAAGTCCTTGGTTTGCGGGTGAATGAAGGCACGACCGTGTCAATTGACGGGCAAGACTCATGCAGGCTGTCGGTTGATGAGGTGGTACGAGTCGAGAGGCACAAGGGGGAATTTCTGGTGGTTAACAACCCGCTTCGGACCGAGTGGGATACGCTTGCGACAAAGTTGAGGTGGGCGGAAAGGCCAAAATATAAGAGCATATAAAGCGGCCGGATGTTGAATTGTGAACATACGAGCGGACAGGGGGTATAAATTAGTATGAAGGCCAGGATTTTAACAAACGCGGCAGTTATATTGATTACAGTCGGGTCTGGGATTGGGTGGGGGATTGAAAACCCTACAGGTATACCAACTGTTCCACAGACCAGTTTTCGCAGCGGGCTGGTGCGCAGCGGCAGCCCAATTGGTACGGACAGTCAGCGGGCAATCAGCATTGATATCAGCAGCGGCCGGTACTTTCTTGGTATTGGGCCGGGCGGGGCTGTTTCAGATTTTGGAGGTGGGGGCGGTCCCTTGATGTTCGATTCTTTCCTGAGGAGTCCAGCCGGGTCGGGGGGTTTTTTATACTCTACCGGTGGTCTTACACCGTATTATTCGCAGAGGGAGGCGGTAAGCGTTACAGGGCCCGGCGGGACGGGTTTTATCAGACAACTGGGTGCGGAGGTTGGCGATCGTTTTGTGTATGTATATTCCGAACCCACTGTGCCGAACAATCAGGCTGTGACAGCCCAGGGACCGGCGCTGGTACAAGAGCTGGAATCTTACAGCAGGACGGGGGTGGTGGCGATTCCCCGGCAGGAGGTGGAGAGAAGGATATTGACGGAGGTTGCATCGCCGGAGGTGCTGGTCGAAGGGAGGCAGTCGGCCGGTGCTTGGCAGCAGGCCCAGGCACTAAGGGGGCTTGCTCAGGGCGAGGTTACCGTAAGTGAGGTTCGGGAGCGGTCTGTCTTTTCAGACAGGCAGATGCCGCAATATGAGTCTGAACGGCTCGGGCAGGAATTAATGCGGGCGCCGCTGCAAGCGGAGCGCCAGCGGGAAGTGGCCGGGCTGTATGAGAGCTTGCTGCGGGGGCAGGAGGATAGAGAGACGGGCGAGGGGCGGTTCCTGCAGGAGCAGGTCGGGCAGGATCAGTCTTCTTTGCTTCGGAGCAGGGAGAGCGCGAAGACAGATGCGCTGCGACGGGGGGAGTCGGCCGGTCGAAAAGGCAGCGATACGGGAATGGCGGTTGAATTGCAGGAGCTGCTGGAGTCGGCGGCTGTGGGGCCGTCAGGGGATGGGTCTATAACTGGCGCGGCGGGTACGGACAAGACAAGTGTGCGAAAGCGGGAGGCACTCGGCGGTATTCCAGAGGCAGCAAGTAGGGTTGGGGGTCTCACCGGCTATGAAGAGGCAAAGGAAAAACCTGACAGGGCTGTTTCGCAGCCAGCCGGGACTTATCAAAGGGGTGTGGCTGATTCGTATGGCGTGAATCGTGAGACGTCCATCGTTGACCGGACTTTTCGCGGCGAGGCGGGGACAGTCAGCCTCGAACAACGTGCAAGAGCCATTTTGGGGCCGTACCAGACGGTTGCTTCCTTTACAGAGGCGAAGTTCAATCAGCATGTTAAGGCGGCGGAGGAGTATCTGAGGCGGGGCATGTACTATCGGGCTGCTGACGCATACAAAATGGCGCTGGTTTATAAACCCGGGGATGTGCTTGCATATGGCGGCAGGAGTCACGCGTTGTTTGCCGCGGGGGAATACGTGAGCAGCGCATTTTTCCTTTCCGAGGCCTTGGAGGCTTTTGCTGAGTATGGACAGAAATTGCGAGGCGAGAAGAAGGAGCTGGGAGCTGGGGAGGCCAATATCTTCGAGCTTTTGGCCGGGAGTTTTGCGCTTATCGGTCGGGACAAGCTGGAGAGCCGGGCGGCTGATGTCGAGCAGTGGTATCAAAGCAGCGACGCGCCCGAATTGCAGTTTATATTGGCGTACGTTTATTATCAAATGGGCAGGGGCGAACGGGCCAAAGAAGCAATCAAGAAGGCTTCCGAGAAGATGGCGGAGGTACCGGCGATAATTATGCTCAAAAGCGCCATCGAGTCAGCTCCCAATCCCGACAACACCAGTCGGACGGACGCGCCATAGACTTCGGCCCGGCCATGGGTGCCGGGGCGGATCGGGTTAGCAATTCCTGTGTGCATACCATATCTTACTTTGCTTAAGTGCTCATACCAGCATAGGGCGTGCGTAGGACACCCCCTAGCCGCCAGCGTTTTTGTTCGAATCCATCTGGGGCAATTGGCTTACAGTGAGTACCGCCGTCAAGGTCCAGCGGAAGGCTGAGTGCGCTCTCTTTTGCGTCCAGTATTTCTCGAACTCAAGATATCTGTGATTTTATCTTTATCGTAGTATTCTTTGTTGGTTTTGAAGTCATAAGCCCACATATTTTTCTCATTGTTGTTATCCACATCATCCACTGTGAGGATAATCAGGCTTGAGTCATCTGACCAAACGATCTGTTCATTCCAGTCGGCAGTTAGGTCCGGAACAAAGTCTGGAGTCCAGTGCAGAGTCCTGGTCCTTAGTTTTTGTTTTATCTTAACCCCGAAGTTTAGGTCAGAGGCATTTCTTCGAATTAGAAGGGCAGTCTTACTGTAATCGGGCGATTTTATTCTCTTCGCCACGTCAGTTCGTATTGGCGCCATGGGGATGATCTCGTCCATAAGCGGTTCAAAAAGGCATTGCCAGAGGAAGTAGAGCAAAAGAAAAAGATATGTAGTGAAAAAGAAGACTTTCCTGGTTTTCTTATTCAGTATCTTCACTTAGCTGATATCGCAGTATTACGGTAGGGGGGCTATACAGAAACCAGCAAGCAGCGTGATCGGTATGCAAACAAGAAGCAGTCGGGGTTTCACAGTACTTACTCCCACAGTTCGACCCTGTAAAGCATGCCACCGCTCTGGAGTATATCGACTTTCCGGCCGGTAAAGGAGCGAAAATTGTTGTCATGCGAGAGTTTGAGGGTTTTGTTTGCGAACTCGCATTTGGCGGGCGCAAGGGGCGATTTCGACAAAAAGTGCGGGTAGCAGGAAGGGAAAATCGGAAAAATCAAAAAAATTTTTAGTGCTTTTGCGGCAACGGCTTACGGCAAAAACCGTCTGCTGAAAAAACGGTTTTTTCGACACAAAGGCGCAAGTTGCTCTAACAGCAGAAGGAGCGACAAGAGGACAGTTGGTCGCAGATGTAAATTGTGAAGTTTGAGATTCGAGTTTGTCCGCCGGAGGCTGGCGCTGGGCGGACGTATCGGGAAACATGATATGGGATTCGAGCTTAATATATTTGGAGACAAGCAGCTTGAGGCCGATTTTGTCGAGTGGCTTGTCGATGAACGATCGGTAGATATTCAGACGCACTTCACCAAGCTGTGGGAATACTACACAAACCCGATGTACGAAGCCTGCGGAACCGGTGTGTTCGACAGGAAGGTGAACGAATCGGGCAGATGCTATGTGCAGGCACAGGAGTACGGGCTGCCGGCGCGGATAACGGGACTGGTGCACGCTGCGAATACGGGGGTATTCGGGGCGAGGAGCGTGCGTGATGTGCAGCGTAAAGAGGTGGTAATCGAGAACGATATAGCATGGCGGATAAATGCGGCGGTTGATTTTTTGTTCGGGAAGCCGGTTGGTTTTGTTTCCAAGGCGCCGAATAGCCAAAAACGTGCAGAAATTGGGTCTATATTGAAGGCAGTGTTTGAGGCTAACTGAAATCCTGTTTTTTTGCAATTAAACGGCATTTTAGGCCCCTTTTCCGCTCTCATACGTCATTTCTACGTCAGTCAGCAGCCGGTCAATGGCATTTGCGGCCTTTTCCTTTTGCTCTTTCGTCGCCTGCGAGTAATACTTCATTGTGGTTGTCAGGTCTGAATGGCCTGCCAGAGTCCGTACGATTTCGGGGTTCGGGTTTTCGTTTGCCCAATTCGTTATGCAGGACTTACGCAACGTGTGAATAGTCAAAGTGCCGGTCGGGATAATGCCTGCCCGTCCTACATCCCTTTGGAATCTGCGTGGCGCGCTCGGGGCCATATCTTGGTTACGCCACGGGCGATTGTTTTCCCGGTCGCGCTTATATTTCACAAGCACCTGTCTGTACTGCCTCTCGTCGAGTAAAACATAAGGCGTTTCGTCGGTCTGTTCATTATAGAGTCGTAGGTCTATCAACAAATTCAGGCATTGCTCAGGTATAGGTATGGTTCTTGTTTCATAGTCCTTAACAAAAAAGGGTGGTCGCCCATCGGCGGCGGCCTGGTTCTGAATGGTAACTTCGCGTCCGTTAAAATCAATATCACCCCAAGTTAGTGAAAATAATTCGCCGAATCTCAATCCACAACAGTAAGCCAGACCATAGAAACATTTCCACCGCAAGCCTGCAAACCCAAGCAGCCTCTTGTACTCGCCCGGCGTGATGTAGTGCCATTTCGGGATAGTACACTTCGGCGGCCTGACGGCAGTAAAGGGGTTCTGCATAATTTTCTGCCACTCAACAGCGGTTTGGAAAAGCGTTTTGCAGTTTCGCAGAATAAGTTGCGCCGTCCAACGACAGAGGGGCTTGTCTTGGCCGTCTATTCGGGTTAATCCAGCGATAAACTCTGCGGCGGATTGCGGCGTGATATTTGATAAAAGACAATCCGGCCCAAAAAAAGAGAGCAACCTTTTGATGGTGTTTTCATACAGGCTGACCGTTCCGCTTCGCAAGTCCGCTTTTCGTACCCTAAGAAACGAATCGCAGAAATCGCTTAGGCTTGTTTTTCCGGCTGCGTCCCGTTGAGTGCCCTTACGAAAAGCCTCGCGTTGGTCGGCCTGAAACGCCTCGGCTTCCACCTTTAGCCTGAAAGACCGGCTGTATCGCCTCTGCCTTTCGGTGGCGGGGTTATACTCGCCGAACCACCGAACCGCCCACGGCTTATTTTTGTTTCGTGGGTCTCTGTAAACTCCAATTTTCTCAATCATAACCTTGCTCCTTTTCAAAAAGCATAACCAGGGCTGATGGCGTTCGCTAAGAACGCAGTCGTCCTTACGGATAGACTGGCCCTGGTTATGATTCTTGAGTTACAAAACAGGTTTGATTTAGCGATTCCATCATCTCTAATCATAGTCGTTTTTTCTTTCATGTCAAGATTTTTTTACTATTTTTTTGTCATTTCTTCCAAAAATTCATCCAGTGCTTTTCTCGTATAGAACAGCCTGTTGCTTATGAAGGTTCCGCGCAGTTTTTTTTGTTCTCTGTAATATCGCAGAGTCTTAAGCGGGTCTTTTAGGTCGAGTGTGTCGAGTCTTAAGTATCTAACCGCCTCGGCCTCGGTCAATAGCGCCGGGCAAGGTGCAAAACCACCGTTGCCATCGGGCAGCACCGCCGGAGCCGCTAACACAATGTTATTTTCAGTCGTAGTTGCCATTTTCTTAAAGTGGGGCTTTCCATTTCATCCTTCTTTTTGTTTCTCTCGTGTGGTTCGGTTTACCAGACACGAAGTACCTCACAGCATGCCTTACTCTTTCAGTATGCCTATTTGCTTTTTGACCGAACGCTTTATTCTCTGGATTCTGTTCGCAACGCCGTTTTATGTCTTGTAAAACACCTGGCAAAATCTCACCTAAACGCACCGGCTCACTCATAATCAATTTCCTTACTTACTTTGCACCCCCGCCGTCTCATTAAGGTCGCCAAACGCAACACGGTTATCAAGAAAAATGAGTTTCGCTATTCCTGTTGGCCCGCGCCGGTTTTTCGCAATTATCAGTTCAGCAGCGCCATCGCACTTTGCTTCTGGGTCTTCGCTTCGACGGTAATAATCCTCTCTGTGAAGCAACATTACGATATCAGCGTCTTGTTCTAAACTGCCGGATTCTCTCAGGTCGCTCATTCGCGGGCGGTGGCTTGTTCGGCCTTCGACCGCTCTGTTCAACTGAGAAGCGGCGATAATCGGGACGTGCTCCTGCATGGCCGCCAGTTTCAATTTGCGGCTGATGGCGGTAATTTCCTGATACCGGCTTTCGGCCTTATTGCCGGAACTCATCACTTGTAAATAGTCCACGAAAACCGCGTCAACCTTGCCAATTTTCTTTCGGGTCTTAATGTAAGCAAGCTGGGCTTCCGGTGTTGCTACGCCTTCGTAGATACGAAGGTCGAGGTTTTTCAGACCAAGGGCCGTTTGATATAGCTTGTCAAGTTCGGGCTGTGGCGCATTGCCGCTCTTTATAACTTCCATATCAACATCGGCCAAATTACAAAGTGCACGTTCTATCAAGGATTGATAAGACATCTCCAGCGTAAAGAACACTACGGATTTTCCGGCCTTTGCCATTCTCAGGGCAAACTCTAAAACCAAGCCGCTTTTGCCCATACTTGGCCGTCCGGCAACGAGGATAAGTTCGCCAGGTGCTACACCATGAATTATCCGGTCGATGTTTCTAAATCCTGTGGGTATAAGGTGACAGTTATCCTGCATGTCGGTCGCTACTTGCGTAGCTACTTCACAAATAGCAACGTCTTTTCGTTCTGGGCTCTCAATCGTTAGACCAAGTGCAATATCTTGTAACTTCTGCACCTGCTCGTCTATATTGGCTGTGCCATCGGGGACTTTCTTAATGTTTTCAATGGCATTTATCAATTGCCGGTATCGTTGCTTTTCCTTGACGATTTTGGCGTAATATACGGCGTTTGCGGCTGACGGTACGCTGTCCATAAGGCTTGCGATATACTGAACACCGCCGATGCACTCCAAGTCGTCGCCGAGTTCGTCCCGAAGCATTACAGCATCAATCGCCACGCCAGCCAAAAATAACCGCTGCAAGGCGATGTAGATTCGTTGATGTTCGGCTTTGAAAAACGCAGCCTCATCGGGCAGAATGGTTATCACCTCTCCACAACATTCCGGGCCGACTATCATAGAGCCGAGTACACCGGCTTCGGCTGCTATAGACCAGAGTTTATCCGCGTCCAGCATTTTGTTCCCTTTCAAGTTTGCGTTGTTCCTCTAAAATCTGAGCCGGTGTTTTGTCGCCTATCAGTGTAAGGGGTGCAGGGGCCGCATCTTTCGGTCCCATTTTCAATTCGAGCTTGTCGTAATGCTCGCGCAGTTTGACGGTGCTGAGAATATTGTTTTTCCAAAAGTCGTCCTCCTGACACCATCGAATAACCCTCTCGATACTTTCTGGCTTGCGGCCATCGAACCTAATCATCCTGTCCACGTGAACGGCCCATTTTTGCAGGATGGGTTTCTTGTAATCAGCCTTTCGTTTTTGAATTTCAGAAAGTAGAAGTGAGGCAAGTCTAAACTCGGTAGAGTTTGGACTATATTCTTTAGAAGAAGAAGATGAAGAAGAAGAGTTGCCCTTTGGTTGCCGTTTGGTTGGTACGGTGGTTGAACCACCCTTGCCTGCATCGCCGCCACTTAACTTCTTATGTTTTCGCCTCTTAGCAGATTTAAGCCCGCCTTGCCGACTTTTTTCTTTCCAAATCCTTTGCTTAGTCCGCTCTTTCATCAACCGCCGGTTGTACAATTTGGTTCCCTGTTTCTTGAAGCACTTCCGTATTTTTGGGCCGGAACCATTGAACCAATCTGCGCCCAATCTGGACAAGGCCGCTAATTGCTCATCATCATCAGGTAGGCCGCCATTCATCCAACAGATCGACAACAGGCGGATATACGCCCCTTCTTCAGCCGGTGTCATCAACATTATCCTCGGTGAGCTTAGCCAGTCGTTGGGATAAAACTGAAATGCCGGGGACGTAGCCATTATTTATTGGTCCTTTTAGTTGCCGTGGGGACCTTACACGCGCACGGGAGGAACTTGAAAGCTTCTCTTGACAGACACTCAGACTCAGTGTAAGGTTTGTGACGTAAGTTGTTGTACCAGACCGCGGTTGCCCAAGCGGCCTTTTTTCTTTCCGCTAACATTTTTCACCCCCTCTCATCGCTTCAAAGGTCTGCCGGTCGGGACAGCCCATATCTATCCAGCTTTCAATCGTCGAGTTTGCCCAGCGCACCGAACCGCCGATACGAATCGGAGGGGGCAGTTTCCCACAGCAGCTGAGGCGAAAAACTTGACGCTTAGATAAGCTTAGCAGACCGCCCAACTGTTTTGCTGTGAGTAATTGGATTTCAGATTGTGTGTGTTTTGTTTCCATAATTCAGCACCTTTCAATAAATTGTTGTTCTTCGCAACCAAAGGCACTGAAATAAACCTTCCAATCAACCTTCTAAGAAAAAAAAGCTTGCAACCATAGCCATAGCAGGGAGTTATAAAATTTGAAAAAATTGTTGCGAGGTTGATTTTAGAGTTGAAAAAAATATGAGAGAGGATGAGCGAAGGGTTCAAATATCTTCGTTTGAGATATTTGTTTGTCCCCGTCTGTCTTCCGGTAGTTTTTGAGCTTTGCTAAGATTTATCGAGCGTGAATTTCGGGCTTTCATTTTAGCTTCAGCTTTTTTAAGCAGATTTGAAACATTTTGAGGTGAACATCGCATCTCAATAGCGGCTTGTTGCTGAGTTTTTCTCTTAACGTTTATCAGGGTGAAAACTTCGGTTTCTTTTGGGGTTAAGTCTGACGATACTTTTATATTTCTTCTTTTGGTTTTCCTTTTTGTATAACCCAAAGCTTCAAGCTTTTCACCGCTGATTTTCCATTGCCTTAGCCGGTTAAGGTCAACTTCAATTCGGCCTATATCCGGATTTCGGGTACAGACAGAAACACCAGTTGCTACGCCGGTATTCGGATTGGTTCTTATGTTTGGCTCTATGAAACAATTTTCTTCACACTCATCGCATACCAGCCCCTTTGCATGTTCGATTTCTACTAATACCCCCGCCTCTACAAGCTCGTCAAGTTTTCCGGTCGGCCAGTCCTTAGTCTCATCGGCGGTTATTATTTCGGAGTCGGGAATTTGTAACCTATCTGCCAACTGCTGTAGGAATTTATCCACTTACAAGCCCCCACTTCTCGATATATTTTTTTGCTATCTGGTCAAGCGGGTCGTCCTTCAAAGTGCAGCGGTCGGGACTGGATATTTCAAAGGTTAAGGATTTTCCTTTTTTGCCGTCTCTTGCAGAAAATTTGATTTGTATCTTTGCTCTTGTAATAACAGCCTTATCGAGAGAGATATTGGATTTATTCAATGCCTTTTCAATCAGCGTATAAACCGGCTGTCCGTCTCCAGATGAGCTTGCCTCAAGTGTTATCCGCCTGTTGCCGATTCCTGGCAAATCCAGACGAAGCATTCTCAGTATAACTTTTTCTATACCGTCTGCCGGTTCTGTAACAAATTTCAGGGTCTTATCGTTAAGCTTTGATAAGTCGAAGTGTCTTTTGTCCAGCTTCGGCAAACCGTCAAGCCCTAAAATGGTCTTGCAGAATATCTCCTGTAATGCCTCGACAACCTTCTTTCCGCCTTTGGCACTTACTTCCAAAATACCACTTTCAGGCCGGTAAACAAAAATCACCTCAAAAGCAGGTTTTCTTAACTGGTGGTAAAATTTTCCCTCATCGTCAAAACCCAATTCCGTAGTGGCGTAATCTTCGGGATATACAAAATAACAGTGTCTTTCCGGCTGTTGTCTTAAGTAGTTGTCAACATGGCAGCGCTGCCCCCGTCCCTGCTTTTTGTAAAACTCGCTTACTCCATCGGCCAGATTTCGCTTGTCCTTCTCTTCTACAGCAGGGACTAATCCTGCTCCGACCTTCCGGCTGCTCCACGAGCCGAGGCTGTCCATATATGCCAAATCACAGGCAATCCCAAAAACAACGGGGTGATTCAGAAATACCCAGAAGGCTTTTTCATAGTGGTTTTTCATCGGCTCAAAAATCGGAAGTAAATCTATATTGTGAAAAACAGAACCAGCTTCCTCAATCAGAAGCAGAACCCCTTTTTCACAGGCCATTTCGTTTATCTGCCGAAGGTCTGCTTCTGTTTCATTCCTTTGTTTATCAGACAATTTATCCATCGCTGCAAAAATAGGCTCCATCTCAGTTTCACCCAGCTTGTCAAAGTCAATGTCTTTAAGCAGCCCTTTCCGTTGGAAGTATTCTTTAAGAATTGTGTTCGGCGTTTGCCTTAAAAATGTTTTCGGTGAATAGTTTCGGCTCATAATCTTGTTTTCTCCTCTTGTGAAAATCTCGTAGCGAGTATTTCTACAAAAATTTTTAGTTCATCAGCAGACATACTCTTGGCTTTAACAAGGGCTGCATTCTGAGCATTTTCGTTATTTGGCGCACCCTTCGCTATGACGTATGCCTTCCGCTTTGAAATGTTTCCTGTCAGTAATTCTATGCGAACATTCTCCGCGGCGTTGTTGCGAATGAAATCACCGTCTTTTCCGTCAAATACTCCCATTTAGTTTATCCACCTTACGTCTGGGCTGCACAACTATCGAGGCAAGCGGGAATTTCCTCTGGCGCGCGGACAACAGTATATGCCCAATTACCGAAACTTCGTTCGGCATTTACAGCGTTCACCCATCGTATAGCGGCCTGTGCCTTAACACTTTCAAGCGGGTCAAATCCCTTCGTTTCAAGAATCAAATATCGCTGCAAAGGCCCTCTCAATCGGATAATAAAATCGGGCGGATAATCGTGCAACTGGCCGTTATCCAAATACGGTATAGCAAGCCCCAAACCAGTATTCTTTACAAAAGCCTCAACCGCCCTGTGCCCGTCAATGTAATATGCTGCCGACTGTTCCCACTGTTTGGTATCAGCAACAACGTAGTTCAGGTGACTCAAACTTGGCGGCAGTTCCCCAAATTTTGCTTCAACAGACTGCCTCCAAGCGGATATTTCCGTGTAATTGGCACCCGTGACGCCATTTTGCTCGTCAACACCTATGAGCCAGAGAATTGGCTCGCCGCCCGCCGCATTGGCGTGTCCCGCTATCTGACGGGCTGCCTTCTTGTGGTCTTCCGGCCATACGGCCTTTAACTCAACCCGTGAGTCCTCGACGGGTTGACTTGATTCTACACGCTTTATTATGCTGAGTGCCCAGTACTCGATGTCATTCGGCCTCATAGAATATTCCTTTCACTTCCTCACTGCCAGCCGCCGCGTGCATCAGTTACCTCATCCAAATCGCAAAACAGTTTCATTCACTTTCCCCTTCTGGTTTTGCAACGGTCCAGATGTGCTTGAGCGGCAAGTCGGCTCGGACATCTTCATCAAGCCTGTCATAGTGGGCCAGCAACTGTTCAATCAAGTCCTTTTGGTCCCAAAGCCGCACCCTAAAGAATTGTATTGCTTCTTCTCTATCTACCGAAGCCTTGAACCCTCCCCACGACACCAATAGTCCCTGCTGGGCCTGAACGTTCTGCATCGTTCCGAGGAGTTGGTCAAGTGTAGGCCTGTCGAGTGGACTGTCCCCTGACTTGACTTGCACGCATATCCTGGGTTCGCCAAAGCCAAGCGTTCCCTGCCCGGCAAGAATATCAATGCCCTTATCAGGTCCCTCAGCGCTAATATATGTTGTATATCCTTGCGCTCGCAGTATCCCATCTACCAATCTGGCCAAGCCGTGACCCTTGAATTTTGTTATGATCAGCTTAGCGATTTGGTCTTGGGCTAACTGTTCAAGGTCAGCTACCTCCGGTTCTACTTCGTTCTCATCCCCCTTACCGGGAGGAAGCGGAGTTGGGGGCGGGCCACCCTTGCGTTTCCAGCCTGTCTTCGCCATCGCCCGCACCCTATTTTCGGCATCGTTTCGTTGGACTTGAGAGACTGTTCTGAACGCACCAAAGGAATAGAGCAAATCCTGGTCAAAATTCGAACGCGGGATGTCGGTTGCAATCCATTTTACATCTCGGTAGTGGTAGTATGGGTCTTCTGCTCGCGCATCAAATTTATACTCGCCTGTTATCTCCGCAATACATACCGCGCGCTTCAGCTTGCTCGGAACGATTACCCAATCTCCCCGGTCCATTTTCCGGTAAAACGCCCAAATCTGGCCTGAGTAATTGCTCAATGCGCCAACTGAGTAATCGTAAGTCTTCTTAAGTAGTTTGCGCAGTTCGGCCATCGTAGAAATTTGCCGCAGATCATAATTCAACTGTTTCCACGTTAAGTAGACGCGTTGCGTGGTCAAGAACTGCTGTTCATACTCACCGTGACTACCCGCCCGAATTACCCAAAGCGCCATTTCTGTCTCTCCACAAAAAGAATAGGACTATTTTATTGGCCAGCCGCCGTGGGCGGCGATTATGTCGTCATATTTCTGCCCGTTTCTCATTTGTGTTTATCACTCCAATTCCGGATTCGTTCGACGTTTTCTTTGCATAGAAATGGCCACTCCCCAACTGTTTCCTTAGTTGGTGCATATTGCATGAGACAATTACGCAATTCACAGGTAGTTCTGCTGTTCGGATTATTGCAATCATAGCAGTCATCTGCACCAAAAAGATGGAGTGCTTCGTGCCAGAGGATATATTTATTGTTTTGATTGTATACTGCGGAGATATATGGCTGTTGCGTATATCCCCATTTGGCCAACGGCTGGTTCTTTCGTATCGCCTCGGCTATATAAGAATTTGGGCGGCAATATACAAGTATCGGAGTACATTTATCCCTGCTCACTTTCTTGCTTATATCAAAGTAACAATTCGATAGTGGTTCTGCGGTATCTTTAGGGGGCTCACTCAGAACTTCGTCCGCTATCTTGGCAGATTGCTCATCGAGCAGTGTTGCTTTAAGATTGACCTTTGCTGGAGAGATTATTAGAAGATTGGTTAGTTCGGCGAAGCTTTCGGTTACGAATTGCCTGTCTTTCTCATTTCCATCTAAACAATACCAAAATACCTTCAACATATTCTAAATATCCTTCATTTTATTGGCCAGCCGCCTTGAGTAGCATCGCTGTCTTATTAATAATTAGTAATTCCAATCAGGGTGGCTAATCGGAAATCGGTTCAATTCCTCTTTATAGGGTCGCCACTGTGGAATAAATTCGTCCAAATAAGCTATAAAACGGTCACTGTGATGGCGTTCCAAGAGATGCAACATTTCGTGGACCAAAATATATTCTAAACAGTGCTTGGGTTTTTTGGCTAATTCCAGATTAAGCCAAATACGTTTGGCTTTAATATTACAAGTACCCCATCTTGTTTTCATTTGTTTGATGCCCCACTCTTTTACGCGAACGCCAATAATATTCTGCCATTTTTCAATTAGAGGAGGGATTTGTTCTTTGAGCCGTCCCCGATACCATTCTGTCATTACCTTTTGTCGTTGCCGTTGTGAGCTTCCTTCCCGAACATACAGATCAATATATGCCTTATTACGAAGTATGACTTTTGGTGGGGCTGCGTGTTCAATTATATTTAGAAGATATCGGTTTCCCTGGAAATAGTGGCTTTCCCTGTAAACATATTCTCGCCTTGATTGCCTCTGCTGATTTCTAAACTTTGTTTGTTGTTTTCTTATCCAGGCCAATTTCGATATGGCAAACAAACGAACGGATTCATCATCTACTTTTAGCGGCGTCGCAATTCGTACTCGTCCCGCCGGTGGATAAACAGCAAGATGAAGATTTTTGATGTCCTTTCTCACGACATCAACTAACATACTTCCAACTTGAATTTGATGCATCTCAGTATTCACTTTGGTTTTTTACCAATTCAAAAATTCTTTCTACTTCCGCTGTATCTTTTACATACTTTCGAATGGCACTTTTGACTTCGCGTTCCTTGATTTTGTTCCCGCGCCAGCCATCCTTCTTAGTAGAAATAATCTCTGCATCTAAAGCAGTCGCTATAGCCTCGTTTTTATTCAGATTGTCATACAACGCTCTTTTGGGACGGGAGTTCAAAGTTCTCGGATAGTCCGTTGAAATGTCAGGTCTTTTTATTTTATTAGTAAGCTCGACGATTTTCGCCAAATATTCCTCGTAGCTTCTGGCCTCTTGTTTGCGTTCCCTTATTAGCTGCTCCAATAGTTCCGACATCTTTTCATAATATTTTGGATTTGCTGGCTGTTCATCAATAATTACTTTACGCAAATTATTTTCGACAGTTTCAGCAACAGCTTTCTTATTTCTACTTATATTTGTTGGCAAATCGTTCAGTGCATCCGCTCCTCGTTTAACTATCAGGTCTATCAAAGTCATATCATCGAATGCGGATACTTTTTTGCTCTCTTCGGCGCTGATATAGGTATCTATTAAATGTCGCATAGCGGGCTCATACGCCTTCAAGTCAATATAATCTCCGCTTGCAAGTTTTATCTCTGCTCTGACGTTCTCAAAATATTTAACGTCGGCTTTTATCTGCTCGGTTTCTTTTAAAGCGTAGCCCGCCTCTACCATTTCATTGGCAAGGTTGGCATATGCTCTAACCAGGGCAGCCGTATGTTTATATAATGCGGCTCGCTTCTGTTCATGTTCGCTTAAATCGTCAGCGTCTTCTGTATTTCCGCAGAAATATCGAATATAGGCCAAAGTGTCCTTGGGATGTTCTACGGGTTCGCATAATGCTTTAATGACTTCAAGGGCATCGTCCAATTGTTCCTTACTTTTTTGAAGCCTGTCATTTAGCAGGCCGGTTACATCTTCCTTTTCATATTCATCAAATGCTTCTGAAGTATAATCCTTTATGGAATTTTCCAGACTCCTGAAAAGATCTTTGTAATCAATAATATAGCCATACCCTTTATCATCGCCGTCTAAGCGGTTTACACGGCAAATGGCTTGAAACAGGCCGTGGTCACGCATGCTCTTGTCTATGTAAAGATATGTGGCTGGAGGAGCATCAAAGCCGGTAAGCAATTTATCAACCACAATAAGCAGCTTCATTTGTGCCGGTTCTTCAACAAATTTCTTTTTTACTTCTTCTTCAAATAATTCAACGTCCTTCCCGTTTAGCATTTTCTGATATATTTCGTATTCCTTCAGTCTTTCCGTTGGAGCATCTTCGCCGGTGCTTTCACCCTTTATATCGCTGGTGCCCGGCACAAATGAAGTAACAACAGCGCACTTTGCCAAACCTGCCTTTTGAAACAATTCATAATATTTACACGCCTGATAAATGCTGCCGGATATTAACATGGCGTTGCCTCTGCCGTTTTGTAAACGGTCTTTGGTTTCCATGTCGAGCATAATATCAGCAACTATTTTTTCCAATCTCGATTGCGAGCTAAGGACACGCTTCATAGTGCCCCATCTTTTTTTAAGCTCAGTTTTGGCGGTATCAGTCAATCCTTTTGTTTTTGCCTCAAACCACTGGTCTATTTTGTCCTGCGAAGTGATATTCTGGTCAACGCTTCTGGCTTCGTATTGCAAATCAAGCACGACTTCATCCGTAACTGCTTCATCGAATTTATAGGTATGAATATATGGGCCAAATACCTCAATACTTCTGAGCTTGTCTGTTTTAAGCAAAGGTGTGCCGGTAAACCCGATAAACAAGGCATTGGGCAAAATATCTTTCATTGCTTTGTGCAGTTCGCCTGACTGAGTGCGATGGCATTCATCAACGAATACGTAGAGGTCGCCTTTTGCCCTGAAGTCCCTTGGCAAACTGCGCCTTATGTCTTCAATATACCCATCATAATCCGCTTCTTCTCTGTTACCGAATTTATGGATAAGTGAACAGAGCAACCACGGTTTCGTAGAATGCAGCTTCTCTATTAAATCATTACAGCTTTTGGTGCGGTAAATATCTTCGCTTACACCTTTGAATATCTTTTCTATTTGCTTGTCCAGCTCATCACGGTCGGTAATGATAAGGACCCGTGCATCTGACATACTCTCACGAATCCATTTGGTGAGCCAAACCATAATCAGGCTCTTGCCGCTGCCCTGAGTATGCCAGATGATACCGCCTTCCCGCTTGCGAACTCGCTGCTGCGCAGCTTTTACGCCAAAATATTGATTATGTCGGCATAGCTTTTTGATGCCACGGTCAAAAACGATAAAATCATGAATAAGCTCAATGAACCGTTCTTTGTCGCATAATTTGAGCAGGTGCTTATCCATCGGGCTTTCTACATCGGTATCTTCTTTCCAGGTGAGATAATACTTTTCAGGAGTTTCGATAGTGCCGTAACGCAAACCTTCGGTGTCATTACCGGCCATAACGAACTGGATGGTTGTAAAAAACTGTTTTATGAAAATCTCTTTCTGATTATCGAGGTTTTGACGTATGCCTTCTGAAACAGATATGGTGCTTCGTTTTAATTCCAGAACCCCCAGCGCAATACCGTTTACATACAGGACTATATCAGGGCGTTTATCATGTTGACCTCTAACGGTGACCTCTTCGGCTATGGCGAAATCATTTTTTAGGGGCTCTTTCCAGTCGATTAGCCATACGGTTTGCTTGTTATCCCCAACATCTTCTTTGACTTGGACACCATAGCGCAACAAGCTATAGACTTCCTTATTGATGTCATATAAGCTTTTATTTTGGTCGCCTGCGGCTTTGTTTAACTCATACAGGGCTTTATTGATGAGCGTGTCACTATACCTTTGTTTGTCTTTAAGGAAACTGCGCAGGTATTCTTCTTCAATATTGCTGTTGTTTTCGCGGTCGTGCCAGTCGCCCAGATAGGCATATTTCAATTGGTCTTGGAATAGTTTGACCACACGGTTTTGTGTTTCCTTTTCTCTTTGGCCTACCTTGTTCATATCAATCTCTTCTTACCTGTGAGTAATTCCTGCATCATACCTTCTTTTATCATTTTGTATTTTTCCAGTTTTGTCTCCAAGGCTGTTATTTCGGCGTCCATATCGCTGAGAACTTCTGCGATTGCAGTTTGTTCAGACTTGTCTTTCGGGATGTAAGCCTTATATTCTAAAATGTCGCCTTTGCCAATATTTCCCTGTGCCCCACCCTGAGCATTGACAATCATTTTATTTAAAAATTTCCTATCATTTAAAAGATAGAAAAAGAAGTCTATATCTATATCAATGGGAATCAATTTTCCTACTCGCTGATTGAGAAGTGTATTATTGGCATTCACTCTACATATTCTTCCAACATTACCGGTCATTGAAATGAGCAGGTCACCATAGTAGAGAATTTGATGTGCCTGAATATCCTTTGGTAACTCTGAAATCCTACTACATTCTAAAATATCCATGCGACCATCTTGGACATTGGCTATTGTTATGATTAAATATTCTCCATTGTCATTGTAAGTGTTGCTTTTGAACGCGTAGCCATTCTCTAATTCACAAACCTCCCCCAACTTCTTCGCCTCCCACTTGCCGCTAAATCCCGGCAGGCGTTTTTTGCCGGTGAGAAACTGCTGCATTGCCCCTTGTTTGATATTTCGCTTTTTGGCAATGAGTTTTTCTAAAGCAGTAATCAATTCATCAGCATCGCTTAGAACTTGGGCAATGGCGGTTTGTTCGGCTTTGGTGGGCGGGAGGGCAAGGTGAATTTTATGAACCGTTAGTAAACTCATCCCAGCCTTAGCCCCGGAGTCCGTTAAAGCGCGGAATAGCTTTTGCGGCTTTGCAGAAGCCAAAAAGTAACTGACAAACTTTGAATCAGTATTTGATGAATCAAATCGCACTAATGCGATATGCTGGTTAATATAGGCTGGTTTCGGAACGTCCTCGGAAACGTAGCCTATGATGCCAATATCGGCCGTAATCGAAATTAAGACATCATTATCTTGAAGCTGCGTTCTAATACTCTCACTTGTATCCTGTGGAAGGTTCACCAATCGCAAATCTTCTAGGTCCAGGTAGATTGATTCTCTGGACAGATTAGTGATGCGGATGAACGGTGCACCTCGCTCTGAATAGTATGCAGCCCAACCACGAGACCCGCTGGTGACGAAAGGCTCGAAATCGCCAATTCGCTTCACCACCCAATCCTCCGGAATCACCCCTACCTCGGTCTGTTTATAGCCGGGTTTCACTTCCATGAGAAACCCATCCTTTCCAAGTGGCGGTTCACTTTCGCATCCAACTCGGCCGTGCGGCTGAGCATCCGGGGCAGCGGTGTTTCATATCGCTGGGCTAATTCTTTTATTCGTTGTGTAAGGCGTTGGGAAATACGATTCATTTCAGTTTTGATATCCCGTTCAACAGCAGCCATCCATTTATCATCCACCACAAGTGTTTTTATCTCATTTTCTGTAAGCACTTTGTATCTTGCTATAACCTTTTTCTCCAAGTCAGATTGTGCTTCTTTAATCTTCTTTTTGGCTTCTGCTTCCCGCTCTATCAGCTTCTGATAATCCTGTAACACCTTCAGTTCATCATCGTAAGCATTATCGGCTTTTATTTCTTTGATTCGTCTTTGCACTTCGCCTTTGGCAATCTTGCCTTTATCATCTATGACCTCTGCAAGCAATCCTTCTTCGCCGCTGTGTTCTTCCACCATTTCTTCCTGTTGACGGACAATATCATCCCGCTGCGATTCGAGCTGCTCGATGCCTTTCCGTTCTGCGGCAAAGTAGCGATTTATGACAAGTTCAATAGGAATCAGCTTTCCTTCCAAACCCTCTAATCCCTCAATTTCCTTTTTCTTTTTGTCTTTGTATTCCCTTATTTTTCTTATGACAATATTCCCGGCCTTCCAGCCATCGACAGCCAATATATACATATCATCCTGCATTATCTCGTTCCAGTAAGTCATCAGATGTTGATACACATCGTATTTATCAATCAATTGTTCATCAGCGAAGCTTTTTAGTATGTCTTCGGAAATGGTTACAATAATTTGCTTGGGTTTAGCGCCCACGTGAACAGCTTTAAGCAATTTCGTGTTTTTCTTTTCCCATCCGGCAAAAACAGCATCCATTTTCTGAGAGAAGCTTACAAATTCGGGATGGGTAAAAATGGTTTGCTTAATTTCGTCCTGAGCTATCTTGAGCTTGCTGTAGCCCTTGCGTGAACCTGCAATAAACAGTTTACTCTTTAGTGATGGGTACACCTTCCAGTAATTCTCCAAGTTGTCAATGTCCCTATTGGGAATATCACCGAGCAAATGCGCCTCAATATCCTGAAGGTCTTCGGGTTCCTGGCTGTCAATATAACGTGGAATATTGAGGTTATATTCGTTTCGCTCAATTTCTTCCACTGGCACCATTCTTGAGTATTTTGGAATCTCAAGCTGCTTTGTAAATACATCCACGATTTTGTGAATGTCCTGCTCGCGCAGGCGGTTTTTGTTGCCGTCCTTTACAAATCCTTTACTTGCATCTATCATAAAAATGCCTTTACGGCCTTCGGCATTTTCCTTATCAATTACAACGATGCAGGCGGGAATACCGGTGCCGTAAAAGAGGTTGGCAGGCAGACCGATGATGCCCTTTATATATCCTCTGCGGATAATGTTTTTGCGTATTTCGGCTTCGGCATTGCCCCTGAAAAGCACGCCGTGCGGCAGAATAATCGCGCCCTTGCCCTTGCTTTTGAGCGAACGAACAAGATGGAGCAGGAAAGCATAATCACCGTTTTTTGCCGGTGGTATGCCATACCCTGTAAAACGTTCATAAACATCATTTGCAGGGTCAAAACCATTACGCCATGCCTTGTTGGAAAATGGAGGATTGGCTACGGCAAAATCAAAGGTTTTCAAGTGTCCGGTTCTTTCATCGGTAAACTGTGGAGAAGCCAATGTGTTACCTTGCTTAATTACAGAGGTAGGATTATCGTGCAGCCACATATTCATTACGGCTAAGGCGCGTGTGGGATTGTCCATTTCCTGCCCATAGATAGAAATCTTAACAGACACTTCATCGGCGGTTTTCAGCAACAGCGAACCTGAACCACATGTCGGGTCGTAAACGGTGGTGTCGGCTCTTTGGACCTTAGCGGTCCCGATTACTTTGGCCATGATGCGTGATACTTCAGCAGGAGTATAAAATTGCCCTTTGCTCTTGCCTGATTCGGTTGCAAAATGCCGCATAAGATATTCGTAGGCATCGCCAAGAATATCATCACCTTCGGCCCTGTTTCCGCTGAAATTTAGGTTTTCGTCTTCAAATATGACTATCAGGTTGGAAAGCCTGTCCACCATTTCCTTGCCCTTGCCTAATTTGTCCGAGTCGTTGAAATCTGCCACATCAATAACTCCTTTTAGGTCATTGGCTTCGGCCAGCTTTCCGATGATTTTATTGATTCCCTCTCCTATGTCAGCTTTGCCTTTTAATGCGGACATATCCTTGAAACTGCCGCCATTTGGAACTTCGATCGGTGCATTTTTAATTGCGTAGTATTTATCCGACACATATTTCATGAACAGCAACACCAATACGTAATCTTTGTATTGGGAAGCATCCATTCCTCCCCTTAATTCATCACAGCTTGCCCATATGGAGCTGTAAAGTTCGCTTTTCTTAATTGCCATCGATTTTTAGCCTTTATACGTATCTTTTTCAGTGATAGAAATTGTTTCATTTCCCATCATAATGCGGATTTGTGGAACCTGCTGCCATGATCCTTCAAGCTGTAACAGGGAACGAACTTCGAATACGCCGGTGGCAATATCCATTTTTTGGAGGTTTGGCGCAAGCTTCTGAAGGGCTTGAAGCACCGTGTTATCGCCGCGATTGTCTATTATTACCGGTATCTTGTCCGCCATGTCTGCCTTTCCGCAAAAGTATAACAAGAGACAATTCCGGCCAAATCATACCATCGCAGGCCAAGAATGCAAGCCAATTTTGGACGCCAAGAAGTGAAAACTTGAGCCTCTTTATGCCCAAAAGCCCCCCAAAAGCCCCGATTCCTGCCCAAAACGCCGCTTCATTACTCTGGTTTGGTCTGTTTTTTCCTTGCTTTTCAGCGGGGATAGTATATAATCCTCATAGTTTTTAGCGGATTGGGTTGAGGTGAGCCGTTCAACCACACCCCAATTCCGGGAGCTTTTGATGTAATATCGCCGCGTTCCGACTAATTCAGTAAGGAGCGAAAATATGAAAAGACGCCCCCATTTAATTCCTGCTCTGATTGCAGCTCTCATGTTAGTTGGTGCTTTGGAACGCTGGCCTTACGGTTACTATCAACTGCTCAGATTGGTAGTGTGTGGCGTCGGCGTGTTTGTAGCCTACATGGCATACAACTGGAAGAAACTGTGGGTAACTTGGGTGTTTGGCTTTGTGGCTTTATTGTTCAATCCACTGGTTCCGATTCATCTTTCGCGTGAGATATGGCAGCCGATAGATTTAATCTGCGCCATATCGTTTACTGTTGTTGCATTCGTTTTGAAAGAGCCGATGAAAGAAAGAAAGGAAGGACAATAGCTTGCGCCAGCCACACTTAGGTCGATGGTTGCGTTGGCAATTCTCGCTACTTCTATGTGTCTTTGTGTGTGCGCCAGCCGTGTTGCCTCTGGTAGTGTTGGCTCCACATTTGAGCGAAAAAAGGCAAGGATTGAAGTAAACAAGTGACCATATTTAAGGATGGCGGACAATGAATCCTGGTAATTTGGAACATATGCCTAACGGCAAGGTCAAGGTTAGCTTGGATGTTGGCCTTTACTCCCGTGATGCGATTCTCAGTACGGCGTACCGCTTCACACACAAGTGTTTTATCAACTTGCTGTCGTATGGAGTTGAAATAGCACACGTCGAATTCTCAAATAAGAATGACGACAAGTCCGACCTCACTGTTCTGGTTAACGAATTTTTGAACGAACTTATAGACCAACAACTCAGATTTCGCATCAACAGTGAAACAAAAGACATCCAGCGTGCAATTGTGAAGGAGGCATTTGCTCCACTTGAGAATATCCCTGGGTCCGATTAATAACACGTTACGTTCAAAGCAGTATGCCGAACCAAGAGAACTATAAACTGTTGCCCTTCAAGTTTCTCCGCCTCAAGAATAAAACAATAGTTACGAACATGGGCGGAGATTTTCTGCTTCTTCCCGATGACGTTTTCAGACGATTCGTAAACTATGAAATACAACAGTCTGAACGTGTATATTTAGACCTAAAAGCCAAACACTTTATCTACGACGAGTCTCCACATTTGCCCATCCAGTTGCTTGCCACGCAGTATCGCACGAAGAAGAGTTTCTTACGGAACTTCACATCGTTGCACATGATAGTGGTAACTTTGCGGTGTAATCAGAAGTGCCGATATTGCCAAGTATCCAGCGAGCACGCAGATGCAGAGCAGTTTGACATGACAAGTCAGACAGCAAAGAAATGTGTTGACTTGATATTCAAAACTCCCTCCCCATACGTAAAGATTGAATTTCAGGGCGGGGAGCCTCTTTTGAATTTTGAGGTCATAAAGTATATCGTTGAATATGCTGAGAGTGTAAATCGCCAATACAATAAAGACTTGGAGTTTGTTATCTGTACGAATTTGGTTTTGATTACAGACGACCAGTTAGTTTATTGCAAGGACCACGGAATTAACATTTCAACATCAATTGACGGTCCGCCCGATGTACACAACGGCAATCGACTCACCGAAGACGGCAGAGGTAGTTATGACAAGGTGCTAAAGGGCCTTGAAAAAGCTCGTAGAATACTGGACTTTAATAAAGTCGCTGCGCTTATGGCTACCACAAAAGCAAGCTTGGGTCGTTTCCCTGAGATTGTTGACCATTACATTCTCCTTGGTTTTCACCGTATATTCTTCAGGTCGCTTAATCCATATGGCAGGGCAAGAAAGCATCAGAAAATTCTTGGCTACAGCACGGACGATTTCTTGCAATCGTGCTGTGAAGGGTTGGAACACATAATCAAGCTCAACTTGGCAGGAACGCACTTTGTGGAAGAATACTCATGCTTACTATTAACACGGATGCTCACACCATTTACCACTGGCTATGTTGACCTGCAATCACCGACGGGGGCCGGTATCGGTGGCGTAATATATGATTATGATGGTCGAATTTATGTAGCCGATGAAGGTCGTATGTTAGCCAAGGAGGGTGATACGAAATTCTTGATGGGGCATGTTGACGGTCAGTTTGAGGCTATTTTTGGTGGTGCTACCGTACGAAGAACAATAGAGGTATCCTGCGTCGAGTGCTTGCCGCAGTGTATAGATTGCGCTTTCCAAATGTGGTGCGGAGCTGACCCGGTACGCAACTATGCCATTCAAGGTGACCTGGTTGGCCATCGACCGACTAACGAATTTTGTAGGAAAAACATGGGGATAGTAAAATATTGGCTGGAGAAGCTTGACAATGCTGACGACGCCCTTTGGGACGTTATTTGGTCTTGGGTCACGGCCGTGCCTATCAGTACTATTTGCTCGTTTGGAATGAAACATAGTATATGCGAAGCATAAAATGCCATACCATACGGTTGCCAGGCTCTATACTGGCTAAAGCAACCCGCATTCCGCAGAAGAAAAGACTTCGTGCCGATTACATATTACTAACGGACACAGGGGCAATTAGAGATTACAAGGGATATGCAGCTATTGTTGTCGAGGATGCCAAGGTAGACATTTGCAAGAGCCAACTAAAGAACGTACCTTTGATTGTGGTGACCGATGGCCTGTCCGACGTACATGAAAATGATATAGCGCAGGTAGATTCGGAGGGCAAAGTCCTTTCTATTCTATACGAAACTGAGTCGCCACACAATTCTTTGTTCTTAACAGAGCGCTGTAATTCCATGTGTATTATGTGTCCTCAGAGACCGAAGCCGGGCGCTAAGGATAGAATCGAGACCAACAGGCACTTAATTCGACTGATTGCCCAAAGCCCTGTCCAAGCCCCTGAGTACCTAACCCTAACGGGCGGCGAACCAACACTATTGGGCGATAGATTGATTGACTTGATAAAAGAATGTCTCCAGAAGCTTCCGCAAACAAAGCTTGTGCTTCTTACAAATGGCCGCAGGTTTAAAGATATTAGTTATGTCGACAAATTAGCCATGGTTGCCCAGGGGCGCTTAAGGATAGACATTCCCCTATATTACGATGTGGATACAGAACACGACAGGACCATGGGAGTGAAGGGAGCTTTTGTTGAAACGATTCAAGGGCTGCATAATCTGGCCCTATACGAATTGCCAATTGGAATTAGAATTGTTATTTTAGCATCGAATTACACCAGACTTCCAGAAATTGCTGATTATATCTATCGTAACCTGACCTTTGTTTCCCACGTGGCACTGATGGGTTTAGAAGTGCGTGATTTGGCCGAAGACAATCTTGAGCGCGTATGGGTTGACCCATATGATTATCAGAGTCACCTTTTGAAGGCTTGTAAGTACCTGTTTCGGCGAGCCATACCGGTTTCAATTTACAATCACCAATTGTGTGTTATCCCCAAAGACCTGTGGCCGCTTTCGAGAAAATCTATATCTGCTTGGAAAAATATCTATATCCCCATCTGTAAGGATTGCCAAGAAAGGCAAAGGTGCGGGGGGTTTTTTGCTTCGGCGACTCTAAACCACTCGGCGCATATATCTCCAATCAGTGTTTCACAGAACTTCGTCTGAAGAATAGCCTCAAAGCAGTAGAACTGTTTTTTTTGATTGAGAAAATATCGGCATAGTACAGTTTTTTTGCATCCCTAAGGCATTGTAAAAGCGTAGCTTAAGGTCTTGTGGCATCTCCCGACCAGAGAAATCCCGAAAAATTTGCTTGACAAAAAGGACCAAGAGCTGGTAAATTGCTAAAAAGTGGCTTGTTTGAACCGGCTTTCTGGTGAGAGGTCATATTATGAGGAAGCTAAGGTTTTCGTTCAGCAAATTTTTGCGGAAGCTGTTCTTTCGTAAGTTGTTCTACCTGGTAAGCTCTGCGGTGGTGAGCTTAACATTGCTGGGCAGTTCGGTGAAAGCTGCACCGGGTGGTAGTGCAGGAAGTGCTCAGAGTGAGTTGAAGCGACCGTCAAAGCGGTTAATTCTTAAGCAAGCCGCATCTTATCTTGGCAATCAGGAACTGGACCATTGTTGGCATTCATCGCACGTATCCCATGCATCCCATGCGTCCCACGCGTCCCACGCGTCGCATGCGTCCCACGCGTCCGGATTCTAAGATAAGTCCGGCTCCGAGGCTAAAGGGTCAGAACGGCTATCTGTTCACACGGTCTGGAAATCATCAGGAAGCTATATAAGGTGGTAGTACAATCGCTATTAAAGAAAGCGAGGTCGCTCCACGTGCTGTGGGTTTCCAATTCTAAGTAACGAAATAAAACAGAAGCCTTAGAGGGTACTCACCCTGTTCTCGTCGTAGAATTCTATTGATTTCCCCTATTGGTAGTACCCTCAATTACCACTACCTGCTTCGAGTCAGTCCGGTCGATGGCAACCATGACATAGTCTCGACACTCCCCGACTGCCAGTCAACTCCGCCTAAGGTCGTGCCCACCGGTTTTGCCTCGATTACTCCCGCTGCTTTGCGGTCTGTGGCTCTGGGCCTGTGGAGATTTTAGCCCCCCTGCCCCCTTATTGCGGGCTATGTGCTATCCTGACACCCCTAAAAAGGCTCAAATAGGTCACATGCGCCTACCTCAGCCTGCAAAATCAGCGAATTTTGCGTGAGCGGATATATGGAACCATCGCAAGCCACCCCCCCTGCTTCGGGAACGTGGGGGGGCCTTGTCAAAAAAACCCTTGAAAAAAAAGACGCTGCTGGGCCTGCGGTACACGCTTGGCGCACCCCAGAGATTTAATAGGCCCCCCACCGTTTGCCCCAGCACGCCCAAAAACGGCCAGCAAGGGGCGGTTTACGCAAAAAGTCCGCCCGGACCGTCTTGGACTACCCTTTTTTTTCAAAACCGGCCTCTAACAAGGGCTTTATTGCGGGCTGCGTGCATCGACAATCTCAAAATGGGGCCAGCTTGATATGTGGGGCCCCCTGTTTTTCCGAACTCAGGGGGGGCCTTCCCCCCTCCCCCCCCGCCCTTAGCGGTTATTGTGAATACTATGGCAAAAGGCTTCACAATACTAAGCCATTGCCAGCGCTTTCGGCGCTCTCCAACAACGCCAACTGCCCTTGTAACCACTTTTTACGCTCCTCTGGCTCTTGAGGTGGCTCAAAAGGCCTGACAACGTGCTCCTTACGCTCGGTGAAGATGTTTTTGTATTTGCCGAGAAGCTCAAGCGCCCGCAGCCTGTCCGAATTGTTGACCCGTGCATCGTCAGAGGCAAAAGCAATAGCCTTGAGGCCAGAGATAATCTCTTTGACCTCTACCTTGTTCTCAACGGTAATATCGGCACTCAGTCTGTCAATTTCCGCCCGAACCTCAACATTTTTCAACAGTCTTTGCCCTTGCGAGTACGCAGTCTTCGGGCTGTAGCCTGTTCTCTTTGCTGCCTTTGTTGCGTTCCAGTCTTTGATGTACTCTCGGCAAAACGCTTTCTGTTTGTTGTTCAGTCTTGTCATACGTGCTCCTAATCTGCTGTTTTGTGTTGGTTCTGTTCTACCGTCGAAATGTGAGCCTGCACCAAGGTTCTAATTGCCGCTTTGATATGCTCCGTTAGCTCCGAGCAAGCCTCGGTCATCGTTTCTGCCCTTCAAGCCTCTGTTCTATGGCCTCTATCCGTTCCAGTAATTCCCTGAGTTCTTTGTGCTTTAGAAAGTGCTCTATGATGTCTTTCGCCGTCAGCCGCTTCAGGCGGTCGTCTTTGTGGTCCAGCAACCCCACGAGTGTCTCAACTGCCTTCGTCAAACTCTGCGATAATACCCCGAAAGCCTCAGAGGTAACCTCGTCCCGCTGCCGGTCAAGCTCAGCCTTAAACTCCGGCATTTTCAGCCACTCGTAAAGCGTTGTCCTGTTGAGGTCGGCTTTCTTGCAGGCTTCGGTATACGTCGCGCTTGTAACTATCAGCGGAATAGCCTTAAGTTGCCTTTCGGTCAGTTTCTGTTCTTGGCCGTTTTGTTGTTTTTCGTTGGATTCTGTCATTTTTTCTTTGCCTTCGCTTTGTTCTGTTCTACAAGCTTTTGGATGGATTCGGGAACTATCTGCTCGCACACGTAAAGTTCGTAGTCAAGCTTTTCGTAGAACTCCTTTACCTCAGGGTCATTTCGGTCTTGCTTCAGTTGGGGGAGAAGGGCTTCTCCGTGCCTTATCTGGCGTTCCGTTGCTGCTATATCTTCCTCAGTAAAATCCTCAGGATGGGCCTTTTGGTAGTCCCACAATACGACATAGAAAGCGTAATTGCCTATTGGGTTCTTGTTCCAAAGAGTATGCTCTGCTACCGGAAGGACCTCAAAGACCTTCTTTTCGAGAGTATCCAGGCATCTCTTAATGCTGCTCACACTTGTCCCTCCGTACCGTTGCTATGTATCGAACCAAATCTTTCCTTTCGTGCTGCAACCTCATTCGAAGCCATAAGGATGCTTACCGTGTGGCCAGGGCCTTTTGGTTGCGTAAGGGTTAGCCACTCCTCCACCGGCGGCAACGCTTCTTGCTCTGGGTCTCCTTCGCGGAACAGGATTATCCTCGTTATAGTTCCTTGGCTTGGACCCATGCCCAGTTTCCGTTCAATTTTCTTGACCCGGCTTGTCAGGTAACTCATGGTCTTTACCGAATCCCGGCTTTGGGTTCACTCCTTACATCTTTGTAATGGAAATGCTTGCAGACAAAGACGCCTTGGCCGTCGTCTGGAGGTAGCTCGTCGTCGCCAAAATAGGCTATATGTACGGTCACGGGTTCGTGGCGTACCCTGAGCTTGCCCTCTATTCTCGCGACTCGCCTTTCTATGCTCTTCATAACGTTTATCCTCCCTTCTGCGTTGCCTTGAACGCTTCTGCCAGTGCTTTTATTGACTGCCTGATAATGCTCTGGCAGCTCTCACGTCACTCTTACGTCATTCTTGCTTTGGTTTGGCCTATGTTGAGACTTTGTCACCAGTGTGTTGTCATTTTGTAACCCCTCTTTAAGCAAAAATAACGCGGGTAAGAACCGTTCAGACAAACACTTATGACCGCTGCGGCAGTGTTTGAGGCGAACGGCGCTATTGGATTCTTTCAGGATATGGCAGTGCTCGGAAGTGTTTACGGTTTTGTCGACTGTTTTGTCAGGCCTGGCAATGAGATCTTAGAACGATGCATTTCCTCTTCCTCCCAAAGTCTTTCACTTGAAGACGTGCTGCAATTGGCGCAGACGGTCGGCCTTGAACTGATTGAAGCACCGAGGGCACTGCCTGTTCTGGAGGAGGACGACTACAAGAAAATCAAGTACTACGTGCAGCACTTTTACCAGAAGAAGAATGAGCTGGGCAGGAAAAGCTCGTTCTTATCAAGACTACTGTCGGGGTTTTCCCAGAGCGGGAGCCCACAGAACAGACAAAACAGCGATAGTCGGCGGGTGGTTGCGGTGACGGAGATTACCTCGGAGAGGGCGTGGCAGAGGTATGAGAACAAGGAACTGGCGGCCGAAGGTGAGGCGGCGTGGGGGTTTTTGCCTGTGGTACACATACAGAACATTGCTCAGCCGTGTTACTACGAGGGGATGAGCGATGTCGAGCCGCTGATACCGCTGCAGGACGAGCTGAATACCCGGCTGAGTGACAGAGCCAACAGGATAACTTTTCAGTCGTTCAAGATGTATCTGGGCAAGGGGATAGAGGGCTTTGAGGACAGGCCGGTCTCGCCGGGCAGGATGTGGTGCACGGACAATCCGGAGGCGACTATCGAGGAGTTTGGCGGGGATGCCGCGGTACCGAGCGAGGATATGCACATCGCGGAGATAAGAGAGGCGATGGACAAGACAAGTGGAGTGACGCCGCTTGTGGCGGGGGTTTTGAAGAGCAAGCTCGGCAACCTGACAAGCGCGGTGGCGCTGAGACTGACGCTGATGGGGATGCTGTCGAAGACGGAGCGCAAGAAGTTCACATACGGGGAAGGGCTGAAGAAAATCTGCGGGATGGTGCTGGATATTCTTGATAAGGCGAATATTTACAGAACGAGGGAGGCGGACCGTGAGGTGGATGTTATTTTCCCCAGTCCGCTGCCTGAGAACATGACGGAAAAGTTGAAAGAGGCTCAGATTAAGAAGGAGCTGGGCGTGTCAACTGAGCAAGTGCTCAGAGAATTGGGTTATGAGACCGCGGGAGACAGGTACGATTCCGGTCAGGAGGTTGTATGAGTCCGATTGAGATGCAGGAAGATATTTTGTCAGAGACAGAAGCGGGACACAGTGACGGTGAAAATCTGAAGCTTGTTCCGGTTGCCGAATCAATCCGCTATCGAAAGCGGGCACAGAGCGCTGAGAAGAAAGCCGAGTCGCTGGCTGAGCAATTGGCTGAGGCGAAGGCGAAGGTTTCCGAGATGGCAGAGCAATTGAGCAGTGTAGAAGCGGAACAGGAACTGACAAGGAAGCTGGCAGCGGCGGGGACTGTTGATGTGGAAGCGGCGGTCTTGATTGCGAAGGCCAGAATGAAAGGTCGGACGGAGGCGGATTTGGACGGCGTGATTGAGCAGTTGAGGAAAGAGAAGCAATATCTGTTCGCCAGTCAGCAAGCGGCCTCTAATGCGAAGAAGACTGCAGGTGTCAGGGACAGAATGCAAAACAGCCAGACAATCCTGGAGAGAGCGGCGAAGAAAGCGGCGATGACGGGCAGTCGAACAGATTTGCAGGAGTATCTTAAGCTGCGAAGAAACTTTTTTTGATGGTGAAAAACTGAAAGAAATGGCGACTAAATAAAGGAGAGCAATACATGGCATTTACGGGAAAAGCAACTTATTCAGCGGGTACGACTCTGCCGGAAGTGGCGGAAGACGTATCGGATTTGATAGGGATAATCTCACCATACGAAACGCCGCTGCTGGATGCGCTGGGGGACCCGATGAGAGAGGCGACCAGTACGCACCACGAGTGGCTGGAAGACGAACTTCTGCCGAACAAGGATGCTATCAACGACAGTACGTATACGGACCCGAGCGCCGATACGGACTTTGTGGTCGATAACGGCAGCAGATTTCGGATTGGCGACCAGATTCAGGTCGAGGGGTCGGAGGAATTGATGCTGGTTACAGGCATCAATAGTAATACTCTGACAGTGGTTCGCGGCTATGCGGGCACTACGCCGGAGAATCTTGCCGATAACAAGGTGATAAACATTCTTGGAAACGCGGCGCTTGAGGGCGCCGACAAACCCAGTGCGAGGTTTACGAATCGCACTCGGTGCGGCAACTACACGCAGATATTCACGGCCGCGGTGGAAGTGAGCGGGACTGATATGGCAGCCAGCCAACTGGGGCTTGCCGACGAGTTGGACTACCAGAAGCAGGAGCGGCTGCGAGAGCTGATTCGCGATTTGGAAAATACCGTGCTAAACGGCGGTAAGCCCACGAGCACTCCGGAAGGCAGCGGCACGGTGAGAAGGTCTATGAAAGGTATTGTCCAACACCTTTCAATGAACGTTTTCCACACGGGGGATACTGGGTTCCCGACGGGTACCGACCTTGACGAGGCCAAGGTTAATTATGTTCTCAGGCAGATTTGGGAGAACAGTAACGGCAACGTGGATTTGGTTATTGTCGGGGGGTTCCAGAAGCGAAAGATAAACAGCTTTTGCTCTGAGAGCCGGAGTTACGGAGCGACGGATACCACTTTCACCGACATGATTAGCATTTATGAAAGTGATTTTGGTATTTGCAGGATTGTTACTACGCGGTGGATGCCGCAGGACGCGGCATTGTTTTTGGATTCTTCACGTGTCAGCGTGCTGCCTCTGGCGGGGCGAAGCTTTCATTTTAAGCCGTTGGCCAGCGGCGGTGACTACGAATGCGGCGAGCTGATTGGTGAATATACGCTGGAACTCAAGAACGAGGCTGCCCACGGGCTTATCCGCGACCTTAGTACCAGCTAAGCAAGGGTAATGTTCAGGAAGCGAGATAATTCGTCGGTGCGGGGTTGCCCAAAGGGACGGCGCCCTTTGGGCACCCGAGCCCGCCGGTAAGGCGAGAAGGGGACGGAATAAAATGGTTATGTTTTCAGGCGATGCGGACATTCTGAAATACGAGCCAGCACTGTTCGGAGAGTTGCACCTGGCAGCACAGGTATTGGCGGTCGGAAGCGGCGGGATACTCAGCGGGACGACATTTACTGCAAGCGGGGCGGATTTCGTGAGCTCGCAGGTTTCGGCCGGTGGAGTTGTATATCTGCGGTCCGCGGATGGGGCGTTGGATGGCGCCTACGAAATAGTCTCGGTGGATTCTGCAACGGAGCTAACCGTTTCGGTAATCAGGTCGGACCCGGGTGATGAGGCGGTTCCGCCGCCTGCGGCGGAGGATATATCCTATCGGGTCAGCACGTTGGGGCCACAGGCGAGCGAAGTGGGTTTTCAGTTAACCGAGTATTTCGGCATTGCTCCGGGCAATCCGGCAAGTGACATGGATGTGGAGGACGTTTTGGATACGGGGGTTTTGAGGAGGGCCTCGGTTTTTGCGGTGATTTCGAGTGCTTACGCGACATTGGCGAGCAAGGCCGAGGACGAGAATTTCTGGAAGAAGAGCCTGCATTATCAGAGGCTTTTCGAAAAGGCGAGGGAGCGTTGTCGGCTCAGTATCGACCTGGGCAGCGATGGTGTAGCTGATGTCACCAAATCCGGCGCTTGCGCGAGGTTGGTGAGAGATTAGTTCGCGAAGGGAAAGAGGGATGAGCGTCACTTTAGACGGACAAAGGTTGTTTGAAGGCGACGAGTCAGAGATTGAGCCGGGCAGTTTCAGTCGGGATTCGGTGGAGAGAGCAGCGCCTGGACTGGATGGCGTGCTCAGTATCGACCTGGGCGGACGGTCCAGGAAGATAAGGCAGAGCGGGGTGCTACGGGCGACAAGCCGGTCTCAAATGAATGAGCGAATCAGTGCTATATCGGCCTATATGGACGGCGACACGCATGTCCTGGTGAGCGGGACCGGGCAAGAGTATGATAACCTTCGGATGGATGCTTTGAGGGTGACGAAGGAAAGAACGAGCGGCGGGAGCATAGCTGTTGACTATGAAATTGTGTATACGCAGTTAGCGGTTTAGCGACATGGGACTTATTAGCAGCGGCATAGACAGGATAAGGGCGTTTGAATTGCCTGCCGGTATTTGGGGTGACGGCACTAATATCGGCGCGCCGAGGACAGCTTTGGTGAGGTGGCATTCGTGCTGGAACGATAAGTTCTATCAGGTTTACGTCAACGGTCAGTATACGGGAGTGACGGTTGACACGCACCAGAGAGAAATGATTGTTCAAATACCCACCTCCTTTGAGACGGCGGTACGGATTGAGGTTTTTGCCGTTGAAGCTGGTGAGGCCGATGATGATTTTAGCGGCGAGATTGAGTTATCCGGCGATAAGACGGGCAGGGTCAGAATAACATTTTTACGCGGGCAGGATTTGCCGATAGATGCAGCCGTGGAAATCTACTCTGACAACGGCACCGGCGAAATAGATTACGGCAATGCTCTGACCGGCCAGCCGATAAGGGTCTGGCCAGCCTGGCAGGATAAGGCGGGGTTTGGAACGAGCGGGTTTGGGGCGTGTGATTTTGGTTATGACTCGGCGGCGGCGGTGGGGTATGGAAAGGGCAGCTTCGGGAGGGGGCAGTTCGGCATCGATGCTGATACGTTCGAGTGGGTTAGCCAGCCTTTGGGAGCAGGTGTTTACAAATTCGCCGTCAAGGTTACCGACGGAAGGGGCAATGAGAGTATCAGCGAGACCGGTGCAATCACGGTGACACCGTCAGCAAGACCGGCTGAGCGGGTGAGCGTTTCTTCATTCGACAAACAGACAAATCAATTGGTGTTGAGTGTTTCGTAAGGCACTAACAGGGAGGGCTTATGGCTGAGGTATATCCATCTGATAATGAGTTGTTGAATATACAGTGTGACGGTGAGACCGGCGTCGAGTATATACCGACCGGCACGGCACCTTATTATCTGCAATTCAGGAAGCTGCTGTATAGGCTGCTTCTTGCTGCGAGGCGCGCGAATGACTTAAGAGTCTATGACGAGGGCGGACTTGATATCGGTGTTAAGAGCGGCAAGTTCTGGCTGGGTACGGAGCCGGTCAGCTATAGCGGCTCTTCGAGCAATACTCTGGCGGATGGCAAGGCAAATATTTATATATATCTGGATTCGGCGGGTAATCTTGTTATCAACGAGTACAACAGTTTTCCGGATATGGCGACGACGCCTCATATTCGGCTGGCGGTAGTAACCACATCGGCCGGGGACATCACGTCGATAACTGACTGGCGGACGGGTCATAACTATGTGATGCCGTACGGCGCCGGCGGAGTTAAGAGGACGGTCGAGGAGCACATCAGTAATGATACACTGACCGCGGCAGAGTCCGGCAGCGTTCATACGAATCTTGGCGCTACCGGGACGGTCACGCTTACAATTCCTGCGTCGGCTCCTGCGGGTACGGAATTTAGTTTTGCAGTGCAGGCCGCGCAGGAGCTTCGCATTGATCCGGGTGCGGCGGCAATCAGAGACGACAGCGGGCAAACGGCAGATAAGTACAAGTCGGCAAACACCATCGGTGCGTCTCTGACACTTGTGGCCGATTCAAACGGCGACTGGGCAACGGTAGCCAAGAACGGGACATGGACGGAAGAAGCGTAGTACCTCTTTCAGTATGCCATGATGTTATTTGAAGCGGCTGTTTCTGAAGGCGACTTTGCAGTGTTATTCGCAAAAAAAGGGTTCAACATGTTGCTCTTATTGTGGACGAAAGATCGGAGGTGAGCTGACGTGGCAAGCGGAGATACATTATTGATATTTACTCCATTAAACAATGAGCCTCCTGCATCGGCTTACGCGACGCTTGATATACGAAACCAGCATTCGGTGCTGGATTTTGATGCGGCAAGCAACGAGTCTGCGGTGTTCAGCGGAGTGATGCCGCGCAGTTACGGCGGGGGCGGGATTACAGTTTACCTTCATTATGCAATGTCCAGCGCGACTTCCGGCACGATTGACTGGGACGCGGCATTTGAACGTGTCGGGGACCAACAGCAGGATATTGATAATGATGGTTTTGCTTCGGCGAAGAGTGCGGATGATACCACAGTCCCTTCACAGTGCGGGCTTGTGGATGTAGTGGCGATAACGTTCTCAGATGGGACGGAGATGGACAACATCCAGACGGGGGAGGGGTTCAGACTGAAGATAACCCGGGACGCGGTAAATGACGATGCTGCAGGCGACGCCGAACTGTTGTTTATGGAGCTGAAGGAAACATAATGGCACGGTCTTTTGTTGCAGACTTATGTCAATTCCTTATGCGGGACCAGGCTGCAGCCTCCGGCTATCCCTTTACGATGGCATGCTGGTTTTGCAGCGTTAATGATGAAATATGGCAGACACTAATGTGTCTTGGCAACAGCGCTGCGGGTACGAATTATGCTCAATTGGAGATTCGCGGAGACCTGGGTGAGCCGTTAATTAAGTGCCTGCGATTAATAGTCCGGGACTCGGGCGGGTACGTGTACGCCGATACTACTACAGGTTATTCCGCGAACATCTGGCATCATGCTTGCGGTATTTGCGTCTCATCCACGGAAAGGCATGTTTTCCTTGATGGCGGTTCGAAAGGGTCGAACACACAATCCAAGAATTTCCCTTCGGGCATCAACAGGACCGGTATCGGCGCACGCGTCCCGGGTGCTTCTCCGAGTGCGTTCTTTGACGGGAGAATCGCTGAAGCAGCAATCTGGGAGGCGGCTTTAAGTGAGTCGGAGGTTGCTGTTCTGGCACGGAACTTCTGTCCGTTGTTTGTTCGCCCCCAGAGTCTGATAGCGTACTGGCGGCTGTTTAATCCGGATGCCGGTGTAAATCCGGAAATGATGGGCGGTTTGTACCTGAGCGATTACAATTCACCGGGAATGGGCGACCATCCGCGAATTATTTATCCCGGCTTTCCAACTACTTTGGTGAGGGCAGCGGGAGGGATAAGTCCGCTTTTGCTTCGGGCCATTGAAAAGTACTGAGGGACAGTAAAATGCAAGGTATATTTTTGAGAAAATACGGTGCAGAGACAAAGATAGATTTTGACCTCTACGAAACGGACGCAAGCGACCTCAAAACCGACGCTGTTTACGCTTCGGGAGACACGAAAATAATGAAGGATGAAGGGGCCGAAGCCGATACCGTCAACGGTTTTGCAGACGAGGGCCACGGATATTCCATAACGTTGACCGCAGCCGAGATGCAGGCAGCTCGAGTAAAGGTTTATGTGGTGGACCAGACCAGCCCAAAAGTGTGGCTTGATACAACGCTTGTCGTTGAGACGTACGGCAATGCAAACGCTCAACATTCTTTCGATGTTGAGAAGGCGGTCAAGGTGCTTGTAAACAAGGCCGTCCAGACCAAGAGTACGGGGGTAATCAAGTATTACGATGACGATGGACAGACGGTCATCCTGACTCATACTCCCGAAGATAGCGACTTGAGTATTGCGAGAACGCCAAGCTGATGGAGACACAGTTTCGAAAAGATGCTTTATTTATCGGCATGACGGCCAATGCCTTCAAGCTGGGGACGGTTTTGACGGGGGGATGGTTCTGGCCGCGCGTCGGGGGCTGTTCCATGCTTTATCGGGGCGAGAGCATGGAGACGATTGATTTTGCAAATGTGCTGGCTGTGGCGGATTCCGACTCGGGGGAGATCTCGCCGCCCACATACCTACAGCATGAGGCCGGCTCAGTGTGTTTCTACGTAGTCCGTCGGGTTAATTGTTGTGGGGACATGGAGCGGACCTTATCTGCGGCAGTGAAGGTTTCGATAGATGCTGAGGGCGACTTGGCTGAGCCGCAACCAAACGGAATTCTTGACGTGAAGGCTGAACAAGTTGATGGTGATAGAATACGGCTCGTCTGGTTCTATTGCCCTCTCGGTCAGGAATCACCGGCGGCATGGTTTAGGATTTACGGGGATGGCGGCACGGGACAGATCGATTACGAAAGCGCAGTTGCCAGCGTTAGCTATGCCGGCCGAAAATATTACAGTTATGAGAGTGAATCGCTTAACCTAGGCCAATATCTGTTTTGTATAAAGGCGGAAGATGCTGCAGGCACGGAGGGTTGTTCGTCGGCGTGGTTACGGCTTCAGTTAAATAGTGGGGGCCCCGGTGCAATCGACATTTTGAGCATCGAGACTGTGTGATATCTTAGAGATTTGTTTATGTCCAACCGAATTGATTTTTTTCAGTCTGCTGAAACACGACTTTCACTGCCGGCGGCGACGGTCTCAATTTCAGTGGATGGTGTGTTGTGTCCTTATCTTGAGCTAAAGGAAATCGTGCGTGCAGGTTGGCCGGAATTTGGTTGGGCCAGGCTGGCTTATAATGCTGCGGCGTACACCGGTCCCAGATTAATGCGGTCGGAAGAGATTGAGGCTGAGCTTGCGATTGGTAAGTCCGTTCGTATTGAGCAGATTTACAATGGTTGTGCGCCAGGCGGAGGGGCTATTACTTTTGCTGTTTTTGCCGGCCAAGTGGAAGGTATTGAAACAAAATTGGGACCTGACGGCGAGAGTGTAGAGATAGTAGCAAGGGATTTCAGCGCGACGCAGAATCGAGTCGCTGTTTATGGTCAGCGGGTGGGCAATTCTGACGGTTCGAGCTTGTTCCTGGCCGGTCTCGGTACTGTTTTTAACGCGGAAGGCAAAGGCAATGCCAAGATCGAGCCGGTGGAGAACAACGGCGGCGTCTATACAGTATTCTGCGCCGAGCCGTTGCAGGGAAAGCCCTGGAGCTATGCGGAAGCGATTCGTTACCTGCTCTGTGAATACTCGCCGAGCGGTCAGTTGCAGATGCCGAGCCTGGCGCAATTGTTTGCGATGACCGACTATCAAATGGCCCGTGAACTTGACGTGACGGGGCTGAACCTCGTGGATGCGCTGCACCAGTGCTGTGAGCGGGTTGGTTTGGAGTTGAAGTTTGTCCCTCGGCCCGTGCCGACCGGCCCTGCTCAGGCGATTACATTCTACCGGCCGGGCAGAGGCAGGGCGGTAGAGTTGAATTGCCAGCAAGCCGGTGAGCGTTTGAGTATTTCGAAGACCGATGTCGCTCGCCTGCGCAGCAGAAAGAGCTTCTGGCCCATAACAAATAAATATATCGGCCAAGGCGACTTCAAAGTCTACGAAGCGACCTTTGAGCTGGTACAGGGATGGGACCCAGCCGGAGAAGATACCGATTATGATAAATTCTCGCCTTCGACAAATGCGGATTTCTATAAAGTGAAAGACGTATATCGCAAGTGGTGCCTTAATGAAGCGGGGGACTACAGCGGGGCCCCATACAATCGTGGCGATGCGTTCGATTTTTCGAGGATTTTCGGGAGCGGCAATTTTGTTCGCCGCAGACGGCGGTTTTGGCCGACATTGACCACCGACCAGCAGGGAAAGTCACTGGGTTACTTCGTGGAGGTATCGTTCGACAATGGGCTGCATTGGTGGCAGTACCTCTACGCTTTCAACAATTTGCTCGACGAGTGTGGACTGTGGCTCAGCAGCGACCAGCTCGATGTTAATACCTGGGTTGCGGCTTTGAAGGGGGGATTGAAGTTCAGGATTACAGCCTCGGTAATCGGGGATGAGAGACTGAGCTGTGCGGTAGCTGACGGTCCTGTGAATTCAAGTATTCCGGTTGTAGAGCATATAGTCAGACTTTCCCGGCGGTTCCAATATCGCAAAGTCTCCGGTCAGAGTATTTTTGCAAATGCCTGCGATGATGCGCTCGGCGTGCCGGACGAGGCTGACGATTCTGGCGCGCTTTACGAGTTTGTGCGAAAGAAGGCTCAGGGGGCGTCTGAGGTCATCGAGACTGTCGATGTGCAGACGCCGTACCTGGCCTTTGATTATCAAGTCGGCGACAAGGTGACATCGAGTCCGGAAAGTCGAGACCTGCTGAGTTTTCGGAGGGATAATCGGAGCACCAGTTTGATAAAGCGGGTGCAGATGGACTTTTCAAAACAACGTACAAATTTGACAATAGTTCGGCAAAGAAAGTGTCAGCTATGAGCAGCAAGCCAAATATTGAGAACAGCCCTAACGTGCCCTGCGGACCCCTGTGCGACGGTCCTGAGGCAATAGCGCAGATGCCAGCTATAACTTCGGCTGGTGGCAGGGCCGGGGCAGGACAGATGAACGAACAGAGCTGGCGCTTTAATCGTCAGATAAGCGTCTCGGTGCTCGTGCAGTTGGTGTTGCTGGCCTCTTTGATTGTGGGTAGCTGGGTCAATTTGCAGCGGCAGCTTGATTTGCTGCAGCGTGATGTCACGTATTTGTGCGAGTGCCAGAAGAACGTCGAGCGTAAGCTCGAACTGCTTCACGAAAAGAGCATTTCATACGAGTACCGTCTGCGAGCCGTTGAAAAATGAATGTCGACAGCAGGTACTGCAGGGGGGTGTCTCCGACCCTGACTAATTGAGGCAATTGAGCAGGAGAAATCCGGCCCTCGCCGAAAGGGTTACAGGTTTTGAAGGGATATTAGCTGTGCTTAGCACGTTGCAGGATTTCGTCAAGGAGAGGTTTTGCCCCTCTGGGATATGGCAGCTAAGTAATGTCATGAAATCAGTGCTCATTAACGAGATACTACGTTTTCCCAAAGGTATAGTCTCGGAGATTGAGACACGCTATCCCACTAAGCCTCCAGAAATGAGAGCTTTTTTGATAAAGTTCTTTACCAGACACTATTTTCAGACACAGGACAGCCTTATTGGTTACATGACCTCTCAGGATTTTCTCAATATCGTCGCTTCAGGCCGCATAAAGATGCTTGATGTGGGTTCTGGACCAGCGGTCGCTTCTTTGGCGATAATTGAAATGCTTTCTTGCATTGTCGAATATCTCGGGTGGCAGTCAGCGCGCAGGACGGTCAAAGTAACTTGTGTTCTCAACGACACCTCCCGCATTTGCCTCGGGACCGGCCAGCACATGTTGGCCAATTATTTCCGAATGCAAGGACGCCAAACAAGAGGAGTTGTCAGCGACCGAATAATCTGTGTCCAGGAAGGCTTTCCAAGCAACATTGACCGACTTCGGTGGGCGGGGGTCCGTTCTGGAGCCTATGACTTGATTGTATTTTCTTACGTTATTTCACCCTTGGATGAGTACGAGGGACTTGGCGGTCTTGTCGAGGGGCTGTTGAATGTCGAAAGACTCTGTAGGGAGCAGGGAAGAATTCTAATCACTCAAGACAAGTATGAGACGGCTCTTGTACGGAGGTTGAGCCGAGTGATAGGAGCTACGAGGAGCAGACGGTCACTCACACAGTGGGTTTATCCAATCAGGAACAGGAATGAGACTTACACATACACGTATTACAGTTGTTTGTATCGACCGATGAGAAACGTCGTAGCGCCGCAGGATTCAGTGGCGTAGCCGCTACCACGCGACGCAGTTGCATTTTGCAGGCTCGCAGCGGCTGCTAAGAATGCTCCAGATATCAGGCGTCTCCCGGCAGAGGCTGATGGAAACTGTCTTATCGAAGCTGCGAATAACATCAATTAGTAAGGTGTAGAATTCGATGCGTTGCTTTGGTTGGTACCGGAGCTTGGCATCCGAGGCCCCCCTGGCAAAGCTGTGGTCACAGAGTTTTCTGCCTCGATTTCTATAAGCATCCTTTGCAAGGTGAAAGTGGCCCGGCAGAAGCCTCAACATGCCGAGCGTGATGTTTTCGGGTCTTATGACGCTGAGGGCCTTTTGAATTAGGTCCGCGTACCCGGCTTGCCAGTCTGGGTGCAGGATGCCGGGGTCAATACGAAACCGGATTCTGTAGCCGTGTTCCTGGCACAGCCTGGCAGCTTTCAAACGCTCGGCAAGGCTGGCGGTACCCGGCTCAAATGTATCAATTGCGTACTGGCTGTTCAGGCTCCAGGAGACAATGGTCTGGTTGTTGGGTCTGGCGGCCAGGAGGTTGTCGATGTTGCTGCTCTTGGTCAGAAGCATGAGAAAGCCGTGTGAGAAATCAGAGAAAAATGGGACCAGCATTCTTGTCAGGTTGGTTATGTGGTCGAGTGCAAGGCTATCGAGCATTTCTCCCATGTTGAAGCTGACTTTGCGATTGGAATTGGCTAAAGCTTCTCTTATTTGCTCGAACATGGTGTCGTAGTTGATGTTGATTTTGATAAACGGTCTGAACTTGCGATAGACATACGCGAGATAGCAATAGGTACAGTAGTAAGGACAACCGTTCGAGATGGGAACAAGTTTGTAATAGGATCGACAGTGAACATTCAGGCATTTTTTGTTTTGTGGAGCCTTATGCAATGAGAAGCCGGTGGGTCGGCCGTCGAAGTGACCAACATAGGACCGGGTTTCCCCTATCATCAGTGTCCTCTTGCCCCTGAGCAGGGCCTGGCCTTGCGGCATGTTTGGCAAAGGAGGTTTGAGCTGGTATTTGATTAGGTGGACCTTCGCCGATGGAAACAAACCCAGGATTCGCTGGGCCTCAGGGTGCTCGGCGACGTTCCGCCACAACAGTATTGTGCTCGGGTTGAATTTCTTGGCTATGTCCATAAAAGGCGTATTCCCAATATCTGTCACTTTGTCTTGCGGGTCCGCATAGCGAGATTGTAGCACGAAAGCCTAACGACATCCAAGATTGAGGAGAAAACTTATGAAAAAAATAGTCGTGATATCGATCATGTCTTGTCTGGCATCAGTCGGGTGTGACAGTCTGCGTTTTGCGCCTGGCGAGATCCAAAAACAAAACGCGTGGCTGCACAGTCGGACGGTCGCGCTGGCCGCTGAGCAGGCCCGCCGGGAGGCTGCCTCTGAAAAACTACAGGCTTTGACGGGACTGGGTGAATTGCAGAGCAGGGCGTTTATCGGCTACTGTGGGCTACCGAAGGAATTTCCCCCGGCCGATACGGCCGAGCAGATACTCTCACAATCGAGTTTTGAGTTGGCCGGGGCGGCCTTGTCGGAATCTGCCGAGCGCCCAGACGTGTGGCAGGTGGCGGATAATGTGTTTGAATTAGCTATCGGCATATCGGCCCTGTTGGGCGGAGTGTACGGCACCAAAGCTGTTCGATTCTTACAGGAAGCAAGGACGAAATCGAAGGCCTTGAAGGAGATTATTGAGGGCAACGAACTTTTCAAGAAAGAGCACGGGGCCTACACTAACGCATTCAAAGAAGCCCACAAAGACCAGTCGCCCGAAACTCGTCAAATAGTGGCTCAACTGAAATCGTGACTAAGCGATTGCTGTTATCAAAACTCGGGGGCTTGGCTGTGCCTGGACTGGTGCGGTTAGGCGAGATTTTACCGGCGGCGATGGCCGAGATTGGGCGGAGACGGCGGGAGAAAGAAATATAATCGTGCCCCAAGCGTGGCGAAAACTCGGTGCTGAGGAAGGCGAGCAGTGTCACAGAGGTAAAGGCTTGGAAGAATTTTTCATTTGTAAGACCTGTGGCAACAAAGGGTTACAGCTTTGCGGCAAAAAAGGACTTGACTCGGGATGCAATTTTCCCGATAATTTAATTGTACATCTACCTAGAGTAGAAGGTGCTGAGCGGCCGGCTACCGAAGTCAGGCCGCAGTTTTTTATGACCCCATCCGGTTTTGAAACCTTCTAAACAGGTCGTCTTCTTTCCAAGGTTCGACGTAGAATGCGGTAATCCAATAGTAGTCGTATTTCCTTTTCTTCAGGATGACCGCATAGTGTCCTTGTTTGAACCAAATGTAGTGTCGAATTCCCATCCGATCGCTTCCTTCATAATACCAAAAGGAGATCACTTCGCTATGCTCCGGCAACTCCATCAGCGGTTTAGCCCAAGGCAGTCTTTCCGCGCGGCGATAGTCAATTAGGCGGCTTGTTTTGGAGCCATTCTGGCGCGTTACTACGTGCCAAAAACCTTCCACTTTCCCTTGGCTGAATTCGTTGATAACGGCATTAAAGGCTACTCGGCGTTTAAGGTGCAGGGCTTTGCTTTCAATGAAATCTTTGCGAAAGACGTTGTACAATCTTTCTATTATTTCTTCGTAGGACCCATCGAGATTAATCATCGGAGGAAGGAAATCAGGCTGGGCGTCCATGGTTCAGTCTCCGCGGGTGAAAGATAAATACGTTAAATTTATCCTCCCAGGGTGGGGAAGTCTGAGTCAGCTCCGTTGCTGTGCGAGTTGTTATGGTTCGGATAACGCCGAGCTTGGCCGGACTTTTCTTCTGAATGTCGTTCCTATTGCAGTGGCCGACGGCTCCAGTAAGAAAGTCCGTGAGTTGAACCAACTCCGATTCATGAGACCTCACAAGCTGAACTTGGGGGATGGTTGACTGCTCCTGGTCGCCTAGTTTTGTATGGAGTATCCTGCGTAATTCTCGTATTCTTCTACTTCCGCGTGTATCCTTAATATCAAGATAGATATTGAATTTGCTGTCCGGCCTACTGACGATATTCAAGAGCAGATAATAGTACATTTTATAGTAAAATGATTCATGGCTGCCCTGGTTGAAGTAATCATGGTTAAGGCGGTCTTTTCCAACGACAACCACGCATCTGAAATTGAGGTCTTCCTGGCCAAAGAAATAATCCAAGACCTCTTCGTAAAATTGTGACCTGCTTTCAGATACCTTTTTCCATTTGAGCTCACCTCTGGCGTTATGTTTTTGCTTAAGGATTCTTATTTCCTTTGAAATGCTCTTGGCTTTGTCGGCTGGACACCAGACTGCTCCTAGTAGTCTGTAACTTATAAGATGCAGGCATAGTGGTTTTTTTGCCGATATGAATAAAAAAAGTCGGTAAGGAGACCACAAAATGCAAAAGAAATATGTAGTAGAATTGACAAGTGAAGAACGAAT